>CEUQ01079664.1_pt1 | contig 12999 bp, 16 predicted proteins | sample 361491 | NCBI WGS metagenome assembly CEUQ01 (sample SAMEA2622796, study PRJEB7988) | marine metagenome | biome: marine biome (ENVO:00000447); feature: marine epipelagic mixed layer (ENVO:xxxxxxxxx); material: "saline water (ENVO:00002010), including plankton (ENVO:xxxxxxxx)" | depth 120 m | reverse complement strand
TTTTTTATTTATTTTCATTAATTTTTTCTGTTAATAAAGAAGTATCTTGGCCATTTTCACCAACTTTTTCTTCAATTTCAGTTATAAAAGTATCGATTTTTTTTACAAATTCTTCAGGTAAAGTGTATCTCATCATACTTTCTCTATAAAATTTTCTCCTTCCTGGAAATAAAGCTAGATTAACTTTTAATGCAAAGTCAGGATCAACTTGAAGCAGATCTGTGTATTGTTCAGCTATATTACTTAAATTCATTTCAGCTTGAAAAATTCTATAAAATCTTGTTCTTTCTTCTTGATTATTCAAGTCATTAAAATCATGACCTCCTCTATAATTTATTTCAGAAAGTTTAGGATTGTCAGCAAGGGCTATTGCCAAATTTTGTCTCTGTTCATTAATAGCTAAAACTAGTTCTCTTTTAGCATCCTTGTGCTGTTGTCTTAATTGATATACCAATGCAATAGCTACAAAAAATGTAGCAATACCTGTAATTATTTGAGCTATAGAAATAATAAGTTGTGTATCCATTTTTATACTCCTTAAAATAATTTTCAACTTTTTATAAAAATCATATGAAAAAGAATGATTCTGTATACCCCTCAACATCATTCTTAATAAGAAGTTCTTAGAATCTTCACAAAGAACACATAATCAAGTTCTAGAATTTTTAATGTACATCAAAATCAATTTGTGATTTTTCCTTTTTCTAAATTTGGGTTTTGGCACAAATAATTATTGGTGTATCTAGTTCCTTTTGGTTGGTATTTTTTTAAGCCAAAAACTCATATCAATCAAGAGGACATAAAAACTTTCTTCCATCACATTAATGTATATATGTATACTTATGTTTATATAATAAAACTATGTTTTTCGAAGTAAAAAAAATAAAAGACAGATGGTGGATAATAATGCCCTCTGGAGAAATATTTTTTTCAATCGGTCTTAATCATTTTGATCCTTCAACAATGAAATATAAGGAAAATATATCTATTTGGAAAAAAAAATATAATTCTAATATTCACGAATGGTTGAAAAAATCAGTATCAAAAAACTTAAAAAATTGGGGTTTTAATACTGTTGGTTGGGTTCAAGATCTAACTATTAGAAGTTACCAACACTCAAGGAATTTTACAAGAGATGAATATAACTCTATTAATCTTCCCTACTGCCATATGTTGCCTTTTATTGAGTCACATCAGTGGGATAAACATTCTAATAACTATGACATACTGAGTCCAGACTGGGAAGAATGGTGTGATTATGTAGCCAGGACTCATGTTGCTGATCTATCGAATGATTCAAACCTTATTGGTTACTTTTACTCAGATACTCCAACATGGGTTCATACACGTCCAATAAATAAATGGAGGGGTCCTATTTTTGATCCTGATATGATGAACACAGATGCAGGAATAAAACAATTATCTAAGCTAGCAAATCGATATTATAAAACTACTTATAATGCAATCAGACGCTATGATAAAAATCACTTAATTCTTGGAGATAGATATGAAGCAACAGAAAGAATCCCTGATGAGATTATAAATGCTGCTCTCCCATATGTTGATATTTTATCTTTTCAAGATTTTAAAAATCCAATTAATAATATGAATTATTGGTACAAGAAAACAGGAAAACCAATACTATTAGCTGATTCTGCAAAAATGAAGTGGGATACTTTGCCTGGTGAAATTTCAAAAAATGATGGAGACTGGTATGCAATGATTCTTTCAAATCTTCAAAATAATCCAGGCTGTGTTGGATTTCATCTTTGTGGTAGTTATCAGAGAAATAGATCAAGGCGATATGGTCTTATAGATGAACAAGAGATTCCAGATAAAAAAAACATATCCATAATCACTAAAGCAAATAAAGCTAACAAAATATGGCTTGAAGAAATCGCTAAAACTAAAAATATATGAATTTATAATAAGAGTTTCATTACGAGTGTTAAAGTAACAACTTTGGTAAATTCATAAAATTTATTACTCAAGCCAGAGATATGGTTCAAAAAAATCATTGTCAACATTATATTTTTCATAAAATGACAAGTAAGATGAAACAATTGAGCTTAGAAAATTTGAAATACTATTTATCATATTTATATAAGTTTTTGACTATTCAATTTAATAATAAAATTCAATTATGTGTTTCTTATGAATATTTTGTTAAGAAAGAATGTAAAAAACTAGACTAGTTATTAGTATCAGCACATAGAAGGAAAATTAATATGGAATTTATATATGCGATCAAAGATGGTTTTAAGTATTATGCAAATATTAAAACTAAAGCTTCAAGGAATAAACTATATTATTGGTTTTTATTCGCTCTAATATCACTCATTTTTTGTAACTTGATTGATATTGTTATTTTTGATTCTAATACTTATATCCAGTTTTTCGAGCTAAATAAACCAACAGGATGGTTTAGTAGAATATGGTTTTGGTCTATTATTACTCCCTCAATTACTATAATTATAAGAAGAATAAAGGATATGAATAAACCTTTCTTGAATCAAAAAGAATTCATTGATATTCCTATTATGATCCTAATTTTATTTTTTATGCTGTTAGTATTGGCTTACTAGATAAAAAATATTTTTCATTAGACTTAATAATTAGAAATGGAATTTGGAGTATAAAAATGGAACTAATAAAAACAGTAAAACTTGTATCAGGGGTAAAGAAATGTCAATTTTACTGATAACTGACACACAGCTTGGAATGGCATTAAAAAATGTCAAATATGGTAAATGGACCGAAAAGGCTCTTTCATGGAGCAGTGGTTTAGAACCATCTGAAAAAGAGTTACAAAACTTAAATAAATTTCTTCAGCTAACAAAGACGCATAATCCAGAATTTATTATACACACAGGTGATATTATAAACGAAATTGATAAAGTAACTGATATTTCAAACTATAAATCATTTGTAAATGAAATTGGATACAACATAAATCATGTACCTGGGAATCATGATGTAGGCAAAAATTCTGACAAATTATCAATAGAAGGATTAAATTTTTATAATAAACATTTTGGTAATGATTTTTATAATTTTCAATGGAATGATTTTGAGTTGTTTTTTTTGAATAGTTCAAAATTTATAAATTACGAAAATAAAGATTTATATAAACAACAAATTGACTTCATAAAAGAAACGCTGCAAGTATTTTCATCAAGCAAAAAAATTATAGTGTTTATGCATCACCCACCATTTATTAAAGAAAATGACATCTTAAGTTCTCATAAAGAACTTATTTATAGCAAAGATTTATCCTACTGGATTTTTGAAGACAAAATTAATAATGAATTCTTTGAATTATTTAAAGATCATAAACTTGAATATATTTTTACAGGTCATTTACATCTTAATTTAGAAACATCTTTTGAAAAGACAAAGATAATTACTACTTCTGCACTAGGATTACCTTTAGCTGAGGATCCTTCTGGTTATAGAGTTCTAGATTATAAAGATGGAAAATTAACTTACGATTTTTATCCACTATAAATAATTTTTTGGATTTCACTTGAGCTAGAACCTATGGATATTTTTATAAATGATCCCAATTTCCTGGGTTTAGCAAGCTTACATCATTAGATGATAATTCTTTGGGAATTGAGGGGATATTACCATCTTCAGCCTGAAGAATCTTTTGCAACTGATTTTTATTATCTACACCTACTAATACTTTTGTAATTTCAGGAATAGAAACCATATATCTAATGGTGGCCTCTAAAGCTGATAATTTATTATCAGCAAGCCATTCATACCAAAGATTCCACAAATCTTTCCATCTATCAAACTTTTTTGGTATAGTATTTTGATTCATTAATAGTAACCCTTGTAAAAAAGCCGAACGAGTGTGTATCTCTATTCCTTTCGAATAAATTTTTTTTAATAAACCGTTTTCAATTAAACGTCTATCTAAAATATTCATTGGTAATTGAATAATATCAATATCAAACCTATCAATAATCTTTATCAGTTGATCATCAATATAAGCAGAAACACCAATTTTATTAACTAATCCCTGGTTTTTTAGAATTTGAAGTTGATTGAAAATCAATTCGCCACCTGGTTTTAACAGGTCTTCACCATGATGAACTAAAAACGCATATAATGATTTTTGTTTTAATAATCTTAAAGACTTATTTAAATCACTTATTACTAAACTCGCTATTTTTTTTGTAATAACTTCTTGATCAAAGCCCCTAGTTTTAGTAACAATATCAAAGTCTTTAGTGTTCGCATCTCCCAATACTTTTTCACTGGATCCATAAAGTTGAGCAGTATCAAGTAATTTTATATCATTATCTCGAGCGTAATTTATAATATTTATAACTTCGTTCGACTCAACCTTGATACCTGAATTTATACCATAATCGATACCAAACTGAACTGTTCCAAGGGCTATTTTTTTAGACATATCTCTTTCACTTCCTATGTAATATTTGATTTAGGAGTTATATCAGACCATTGAGTTTCTTTATCATATGCATATGCCAGTTGAAGCAATGAAATATCATCATGAATTTCTCCTGTCAACATCATTCCGACTGGAATTCCTGCGTCACCAAAACCTGCTGGAATGCTTATAGAAGGATGTCCACTTATATTGAAAGGAGCAGTGAAACAAGCATTAACTCCTTTAGAATGTTCATTTGGTCTTCTGGATCTTTCAGCAGTTGCGAATGGAGCTGTAGGAGTAGCGATAGCCTTAAGGTCATTATCTTTCAATAAATTTGAAAAATAATTTCTAAATGCTCTTCCAACTTCTGCTGCATTTAGCATATCATTAGCTGATATGAAAGCACCTTGTAATAAATATACTCTAGTAATTTCTCCATAATCATTCCAATTTAAACTTAATGATTTTTGATGTCTTTGATACGATTCTGAATTTAGTACAATAAAATTTGCTGCTCTTGTTTCGGCCATTCCTCTAAGATCAATGTTTACTATTTCACAACCTAATGTTTCAAGTTTTTTTAAAAAGTTCTCAAAAGCTTCTATTATCTCAGGTTCATTTGGTGCTGAGTTTATAAAGTTATGTGGAACACCAATTTTCCATCCAGATATATCTACATCTATATTTTTTGCATATTCTGGCACAGAAGCGGGCCAACTCATATCATCTTCTGCTTCAAATCCAGACATGCTTTCTAGCAATATCGCTAAGTCTAAAGCTGTTCTACATAAAGGAGATATCTCACTATGTCCGTTGTGATCCATACCAAGTCTACTTACCAATCCGTGAGTTGGTTTTATACCATAAAGATTATGTGCTCCTGCTGGAAGTCTTACACTACCACCTCCATCTGTTCCTATAGAAGCGCTAACCATTCTAGCTGAAGCAGCTGCGCCTGAGCCACTACTTGATCCTACAGACATATGATTAGGATTCCATGGTGACCAAGGCGGAGGTTTAAGATCTAATTCAGAAGGTCGAGACCACCCAAATTCATTTAAGTTAGTCTTCCCTATAATTATTGCTCCAGCTTGACGTAGTCGTGAAACTACTGATGCATCATTTTTTGGGTTCCAGTCTCTTAACAAGCGTGAATTATTTGTAGTTTTTAAGTTTTTTGTAGGAATCGAATCTTTTATTCCTAAAATAGCACCAGATAAGGGGCCAAGATTTTCTTTTTTGTTGCGCAAATCATCTAGTTTTTTTGCCTGCTCTAAAGCTCCTTTAGTATCAATAGTAATAAATGAATTTAAATGAGGATTAAGTTCATTAATTACTCGTAAATGTGACCTAACATTATCTTCTGCGGTTAATTTTCCTTCACGAAATAATCTGACTTGATCACTTAAGCTTAATAGATTTGGAGATTCAGTCATTTTTATCACCATCAACAGTTGAAGACATTTTTAAGACATCAATTTCTTTGTCAAACGGTTGAACTAATTTAGCCATTAGTTCAACAGCATTATGAACTCCTATAAGCAAATTATTTAGCTCAGATATTTCATCATCAGAAATTGGCACAAGTTCTTTAGCTATTTTTGATATGTTTTCTTGGTTATATTTCATAATTCATATATTTTATATAACTTCTAATAAAAGACTAACAACAAACAATATAATAAATACTATAGCTAATATCCCAGCTATGTATTGAATTAATTTTCTCAATAGTATTTTTCCAATAAATTATTATACTCTTCATATATTATGAAATTTTTTTACATATAATATCTCTAAGTCTATGAAATATAACAAACTTGGCAACACAAATATAAAAGTTTCAGAATTTGCACTAGGATGTTGGCCATTTGCTGGTGGTTCAGTTTGGGGAAATCAGGATAAAAGTGATTCAATATCCACGGTTCATGCTGCTTTAGATAGTGGTATAAATTTTTTTGATACAGCTGAAGGATATGATGACGATTATCATTCTGAATCAATATTAGGTGAAGCTCTTAAGAAGAATAGAGAAAAAGCTGTTATAGCTACAAAAATAAGTCCACCAAATCTAACGCCAGGAAAAGTGGAAGAGGCTTGTGAAAATAGCTTAAAGAGGCTATCAACTGATTATATTGACTTATACCAAATCCACTGGCCTAATCATTCTACAGATGTTGAAGGATCAATGACTCAATTACAAAATCTAATAAAAAAAGGAAAGGTTAGGTCCATAGGCGTTTGTAATTTCGGAGTAAAAGATTTAAATGAGATACTAAAATTTGGAGAACTAACCACTAATCAACTACCATATAATCTTTTATGGAGAGCTATAGAGCAAGAAATACTTCCTGAATGTAAAAGGAATGATATAGGAATAATTTGCTATAGCCCTTTAGCTCAAGGACTACTGACAGGAAGATACAAAAATGCTGACGAAGTACCTGATGGTATATCAAGATCTAGGCTTTTTAACCATAAAAGACCTCTAGCTAAGCATAATGATGTGGGATGTGAAGAAGAACTTTTTTCTTGTATAGAAAAAATCAATAATATTGCTCAAGAATTAGGAGAGAGCTCTGCACTACTATCCTTATCTTGGGTAAGATATCAACCAAGTGTTACATCTCTATTAGTTGGAGCTAGAAATCCAGCAGAACTTAATTTGAATTTATCAGCATTTGATTATGAAATAGATAATAAATTAAAAAATCAGTTATCTAAGATGACTGAAAAAATAAAAGAATATTTAGGTAAAAATCCTGATATGTGGAATTCAAATAATAGAATGAGGTAAATATTTTATGAATACTCAAAAAATTGAAAAATTAGTTGAAAATTTCAGATACGAAAATAAAGTGCCAGGGATTTCTTTATCGTTAGTTCAAAACGATGAAATAGTTTATCAAAATGGATTTGGTTATAGAGATTTATTAAATAAAAAACCTGTTACACCTGAGTCTATTTGGCCAATAGCTTCATTAACAAAATCTTTTACTTGTATAGCAGCTATGCAGCTATACCAAGAAAAAAAATTAGATATATATAAGCCAATAAAAGAATATTTACCATATTTTTCTGTATCTGATAAAAAAGCGACTGAAGTTATTAATAGTGACCTTTTTCTGAAGCATTCAAGTGGACTAGGGAGAACTGGACATCAAGATAAGTATAGAGAGGAGATATATAATCCTCTAATTAATAGACCTCAATCAGAAAGAAAAACTAATTTATTATCTACAAGAAAAAAATTAGTTGAGAATTTATTTACAGCAACTCAGCAAAGTGAACCAGGTCAATTTTTTTCTTACTGTAACGAAGGTTATGCTACTGTTGGGCACTTAATTGAGGTTTTGTCAGAAACAAAATTAGAAGATTATTTCCAAAAAAATATTTTTGAAAATGTAGGAATGAAAAAAACTTATACTAATTTTGACTCTTGGAGAAATTCTAAAAATAGAACTTTCTTATATTCTAATCAAAACAACAGTCCTTTTTACACAGGTATTGATCATGGAAAATTCTCAGTTCTTGAATTAAATAAAGACTATAAAACTTTTTTATCCACGGGGGGTATATGTTCTACTGCTCATGACTTATCTTTATATCAAATACAAACGATGAATCTTTTTGACTCTAAGCTTGGTCTCCATTCAGATTATTTGAATAAAATTCAAAGTATTAATATGCAATTTGGTAATTCTGGATGGGGTTATGGCTATGGATACTGGGTTTCATATGCTGATGATATTAAAATAATCAAACACTCAGGTGGATTACCTGGAGTAAGCACTTTTTCAATGATGATACCTTCTGAAAAAACTGGAGTAATTGTACTAGCTAACAAAAATGAAGTTAAGGTAAATAATCTAGCAGAAGAAATCTTGAATGAAATTCGAGGAATACTCTACAGAGGTTCTATAAATGATCCACTTAAGTTTAAGATTGATAAAAATTTTTCTGAATATAATAATCTTGAAGAATACTTAGGAGAATTTGAGTACAGACAAGGTATTTCTGAAGTAATAGTTGAAAATAACAGATTATGCATAAATGCTCCTAGTCGTTTAGAAGGTGTTCCAGAAAAATTAGTTATAGTCCCTGTAGCAAAAGATTCATTTATGAATTTGTTTGATGGCAGCTCAATATCATTTGTAAGAAATAAAAGTGGAAAAGTTTCACACTTTTTGAATGGTGGGTATAAATATATTAAGATTTGACATCAAACAAAAATTAAAAAGACCTTACCAAAAGATTGTTTGATTATTTTGAATAATTGAATTTAGAAATTTACCCTTATAATACCTTTTTTTAGTAGGTTCATAATAGCTAATCATGTCGTTATCAATAAGATCATTACGCATATGTTCATATAACAAAGTTAATGTTTTATAGCTGTCATGTAATATCTTCCTACTAAAGCTTGAATTATATTTTTTTTCATCAATAAATTTTAAGATCTGTTTTGAATAGAGTTGTCTCCAAATATTTATGGATGCCTCTAATTCATAAGGATTATTTAAAACCTCAGTAATTTTACTTGAGTATTCTGTTACCAAGGATAAATTGATCCGCATACTATTTTGCGTCATAATTGTCTTAGTTTTTCTTTTATTATAAGGTTGAGAATTCTTAATTTCTTTGAACCTGATTTTAACATTAGAAAAATTATTCATTTGTTACTAATTTTTTCATTATTAAAGCAATATGTTTTGAACCTAAAATTAAATCTTCTACAGTTATATTTTCATTTGGTGCATGTATTTTATGAGTTGGGTGATCTATACCGGCACTTACAACAGGCAAACCTAGCATTCCACCGAATTCATACATTGGTCCTGATCCTGGATTATTAGGAGATACAACAGGTTCCTTTTTATAAACTTGAAAAGCAGTCTCTTTGACTAAATTGACCAAGGGCGAACTAATATTGGTTCTGTAGGGAAATACTTTCCCAAAAGGTTCTATATCAATATCAGAAAATCCATTTTGAATTAAGTGATCTTTAATATTTTTGAAAATTTTATTAGGATTTTGATCGGGAACCAATCTAAAATCCATCTTACATTCTGCTACAGATGGCAAGACTGTTTTCATACCAGGACCGTTATATCCTGAATTAAATCCAGCAACATTTGCAGTAGGTTCTGCGTATAACTTAATTTTCATATCATCTATTGACTCATTGTTATACTCACTAAAATCAATACCAAATGTATCCTCCCATTCTTTAGAGTCATTTGGTAAAGAAAGTATTGCATTTCTCTCCTCATCAGATAGCGGTAATATATCACTATGAAAATCTTTTATTATAATATGCCCAAATTCATTTTTAAAGGAATTTATTGCTAGCGTCAATCTCTCTATAGCTGAGGGTAAAATTGGTGCATAAGAAGAATGTGCATCTACATTAAGTTTTTTTACCTTCATATTTATTGATAAAACTCCTTTTAATCCAAGATAGATAAAAGGATTATTAGACATATTTCTACCTCCTCCCTCCCAAATACATGCATCTGCTGATAGTAAATTTTTGTTCTTATCAATTATACTTAGTAAATTTCTGCTTCCGATCTCTTCTTCACCTTCCATAAAAAGCTTGATATTTACGGGTAAATCTTTTTCGATATCAAGAAAAGCCTTAATTGCAGCCAATCTTGCTGCAATATTTCCTTTATCATCAGACATTCCTCTTCCATACAATCTATCTCCTATTTTTTCAGGCTTAAATGGATCTGATTCCCATAGTTCTAAGGGATCTGGAGGTTGAACATCATAATGAGTATAAAACAATAACGTTTTATCACTATTCTTTGATTTTTTTTCAGCAAAAATTGAAGGGAAACCATTGTTGTCAGGTCTTAAGATTGTAGTTTTTAGACCGTATTCTTCAGCAATTTTACACATAAGATCCGGAGCTCTGTCAAAACCATTACTTTGCGCAGATACACTTGGCTGTGAAACCATTCTGAATAAATTATTAATTGTTTCATTAATATTATTTTCAATATGTTCAAATATCTCTTTCATAATTATTACTTTAAATCAGATTGGACTCTAGGATCAATTGGAAATAACCATCCTCTATTTTTTATAATAGCAATAGATAATTCTGGAGGAATAGCTACTATCATTTCTGGTTCTATTGAAAATCTACCTGTGAAACCTCCAATAGCACTTCTAGCATGCACACCAGAATATCCACCAAAATCTTCGCCATTTTCAAAATATTCTCCTAAACCACCAAATACTGATTGCCATCTTAATGAAAATCCATTCATAACTGCAGGGCCTGAATCGAAATCAACATCTGTTGAAACAACCATTCCTAAAGCCTTAACGGTGTATAGAACATCATTTAAGTCTCCTCCTTCATTTCCACACTTAAGAGCCCAATGTAAACGCCTTAGCATATTATCAGCAATTTTTTGGGCTGCTTTCTGTCCTTCCTTTACTCTTTCAGGATCATCATTCATCTGTTTTTCTCCTCCACCTTCACCAGATAAGTAAACAAGTCCAGACTCATGAAAAACAACCGAAGCTATTGGTAATCCAGATTTTGTAATATTTGTCACATTTTCTGAGTATGTCCCTAAATCAATACCTAAATTTTTGATCCTTTCGTACACATCAAAATTTCTTTTTAGCTTTTGAGGGATTATAGAATTATCATAAAATTTTCCCATTTTATCTCCAATTTATTTCTAATATCTATCTATAATATATACTTATAATGAGTTAGTTTACCAAAAAGAAAATAGTTCTTTTTCACAAATAAGTATGAATAATTTACATGGGTTCAGATCATTTTAAATCAGGATTAAATAAAGTAAAACTTGGACTTCATGATCAAGCAATTGAAGAGTTTGAAAAAGCTGCTTGGGAAGATCCAGAAAACTTTGAGATTCAGTATAATCTTGGGACAGCATTTTTGACTATAGGTGAATTTGAACAAGCTATCGTAAATTTTACAAAAGCATTAAAAATAAATCCAAAAAGTTCTGACGCACTAGGAAATAGAGCTGTGGCTTACACTGCTATAGGTGAAGAAGATAAATCTGAATTGGACAAAATAAAAGCAATAAAGATGGGTGCTCCTCCGGATGGAATTAATTCTATTTTAGATTATGTTAGAGATAAAAGAAAAAACTCAAATCCTTTTAAGAATTAAGTTTCCTTAGTAAATTCTAATATCAATTTTGATACTTTATCAGGATTCTCTTGTTGAACCCAATGTCCTGAATTTTCAACAAGGCTAATACCTTGAAATTTAGTCATTATTGAACTCATTTTTTTTATAGCACCAGGCCTTTGGTAAGTACCCCAGTCATTTATTCCAGAAATAAATAAGGAAGGAACATCTATAGTTCTGTCGCTAAAAAATGAAAGTTTTTGTAAATTTTTGTAATCTACGGTTGACCTATACCAATTCAATCCTCCTTGAAATGATGTTTTTCTATATTCTTTTTCATAAACTTCAATTTCATTTTCATCTAACCATTTGCAATTATTTATCATATGTTGTGATGGCATAAACTCGTCTACAGTTTCAGCCATATTCATATTTTTATTCATTATGTAATAAGTAGGCATTTTTGATAGTTCTTCTGAAGACCAAGAAGAAAGTTCAAAAGGCTTGTTATTTTTCCAATCAGCACTTTTATAGTGGTAGTATGCCCTAATAAATGACCTTAACCCTTGTTTAGATTCCATCATATCTTTGTTAGCTGATTTTGTCCGATAATACGATTGATAGTGTTTTCTTGGTTTAGACAATTTACTCAACTCTAAATCTATTTTATCTGTATCAGGCATATAAATATTTTCAGCTATTGTCATTGGACTGGGTGGACCTGTAAATGGACCACTCATAATTACTAGATTAGAAAAAATATCAGGTCTGATTAATGCTAACCAAGACGCAGGTCCAACTCCGGAGTCATGACCAACAACACACTTAACTTTTTTATAACCTAACCTTTGGATAAATACATATATATCTGTTGCTAAATTTATTAGTGAAAAATCATTTAAGTTATTTGTGTAAGATAAGTCTGCACCAATTGTACTACCAAAACCTCTTTGATCAGGGGCAACAACATGATAACCGACGTCAGACAAACTTGTCAGAATTTTTCTCCAGCTAAATGAGAGTTCAGGGAATCCATGTAAAAGAACTATCAACTCAGAATTTTCTTTTTTTTCACCTGATTCTAGATAATGAATATCAAGACCATTAATATTTTTTATAAGCTTAGATTTAATTTCTTTTGGAAGATTATCAGAAATGTGATTTGTGTTCATCATATTAGATTATTTCAATAGATAAATATTTAAGATTAATATTTATATTTCTGTATATTATATAAATAAGACTAATGAAAGATTAATTATATATGACAGAGTTTCCATCTAAAGAAATGTTTTTAAACCTTCTTAAAAGTAGAAAGATCAAACTATCTAAAGAAGATTTTGATCAATCTTATTTAAGTTTCATAAACTTTAGAAAAAACTATAAAGAAATGTTAAATGATGATTTTAAAGATTTTGAACCAAGACAAAGGATATTCGATTTAAGTGATGAGTAATGA
>CEUQ01083408.1_pt1 | contig 13024 bp, 16 predicted proteins | sample 361491 | NCBI WGS metagenome assembly CEUQ01 (sample SAMEA2622796, study PRJEB7988) | marine metagenome | biome: marine biome (ENVO:00000447); feature: marine epipelagic mixed layer (ENVO:xxxxxxxxx); material: "saline water (ENVO:00002010), including plankton (ENVO:xxxxxxxx)" | depth 120 m | reverse complement strand
GAGGGCTTTGTCGACCAGCGGCAGGACCTCGGATCCAATGCGTTCGAGCGAGCGGCGCGCGCGTGCGTGATCCAGGCCGCCGAACTGGATGAACATGCTGAAATGGCTGGCTCCGGTCGCCTTGATGTCCTTCACCATCTTTTCAGCACAGCTTTCTGGGTCGCCGATGGGAAGGTTCTCCAGCATCGTGTCCAGGCTTGCCTCGCCCTCGTAGGGCTCGGGGATGGCTTCGAGGCCGTTGAACCTGACGTATTGTTTCTTGAACGCCGTGGCGATGCGCGCGGTGTAGCGCGCCCGTTCGGCAGCCTCGCGAGCATCGTCCTTGTCGTCGGTGACATAGATCGTGCGGTTCACGGCAAAGGGCAGGGGGCCTGTGTGGCCGCCTTCGATGTAATTGCTTTCGACGTGATCCCTGACACCCATCAGGGCCGCGGTGTCACCGCTGCCCACCGTGACCAGCGGCGTGTAGCCGGCCCGGCCTCCGCGCTGGAGATACTCCGGCATGCCGCCCGCAAGAAACACCGCCGGGCGGGGGCGTTGCAGAACCGGTGTGCCGATCGGGGTCTCGGGGATCTGGAAATACGTGCCGTCATAGGCGACCCGCCCCTCGGCCATCCCCATCTCGATGATGTCCATCATCTCGTAGGTGATGTCCCAGTTTTCCTTGAGATCAAGGCCGAATCGTTCGAACTCCTCAACCTGGTATCCGGAGCCGAATCCGACCACCAGACGTCCGTTCGAGAGCTGGTCGACCATGCCGATTTCCTCGAGCAGCCGCAGCGGGTGATAGAGCGGCAGCACCAGAACCGCCATACCGAGTTTGATGGTACTGGTGCGCGCGGCCAGATTGCTGGCCAGCATCAGAGGCGACGGACACGAGCAGTAATTGCTGAAATGGTGCTCGGTCAGCCAGGCCGTGTCGAAGCCGATGGCTTCGGCGAGCCCGATCAGGTCGATGGTCTCATCATAGATCTCGCTGACGGGTTTGCTGACATCGCGCTGCGGCATCAGAGAGAAAAGGCCGAGTTCCATATCAGTTGCTCCTGGATCCAGGTCAGTGCCGTGATCCCTTTAAGACGAAAAAGGCCAAGCTTAAACAGTTGCCTCAAGGATTGCTCGAAGCGATTTCAACTTGGTTCGGTATGAAGTTTAAACGAGGCACAGCAATCCGTGCCACACGGCTCTTGCCCCGCCCGAAGCGGGTGGATGACACACGGACGTCGCGCAATGTTGTGGCGTCTTCTGGAATGATTGTATGCTTGGTAAGCAGGGGGGAGTGCGGGAGAGATGGAGTTCGGAGCCTTTATTCCGGGACACTGGATGGACCACTCCAAGAGCGCAAAGCAGCTCTATGATGAAATGCTTGCGGAGGCGGTCCTCGCCGATGCACTGGGCTTCGACAATGTCTGGCTGGCCGAGCACTACGCCATCGATTACATCGCGATCCCCGGTCCACTTCAGATGGCGACGGCGATTTTCGAAAGGACGTCGAACATCAAGGCCGGCGTGGCGGTGATGATTGTGCGTAACCATCACCCGATCAAACTGGTCGCTGAAATGGCCCAGTTGGACGTCATGTACAACAAGCGGTTCGAGGTTGTGCTCGGCCGGGGTGCGTCGGCCTACGAGTTCCGCCAGATGGGGCTTCTGCAAAGCGAGGAGGACTCGCGGGAGTTCTATCACGAGCACCTGATGGTGATGAGCAAGCTGTGGAAGTCGCAGACGTCGCTCGTCCACGAAGGCCGGTTCTTCAACTTCGACAACACCGTCATCGTCCCACCGCCGCTGACGCAGCAGCCGCCCTTCTACCTGGCCGGGGTGACCCCGCGTTCGATCGCGTTGCAGGTGGACTATTGCCGGGAAGCGGGCAATCCGCTGCGCGTGATGACAAGCGCGTTCCGTGAAGACACCGAATATGTGCGGGAACGGCTGGTGGCGTTCGAGGACGCGGTGGCAGCGGTCGGAGGCTGGCGCGAGGAGGCCTCGTTCGCCGTCAACCGGGTCGCCTATGTAGCCCCGACCGATGAGGAAGCGTGGGAGATCATGCCGCACGTGATCGACGTCCATCGTGGTCTGGTGCGCATGCTCGACGATAGTGAAATCATGATCAACGGCAGAATGCGCTACGACCCCGTGCCCGACGAGCTGACACCCCAGCAGATGTTCGACAACTGCCTGATCGGAAGCCCTGACACCGTCCGCGAGAAGATGCGATCCTACCATGACATGGGCGTCGATCACCTGAGCCTTTACGTGCATCTGGGCCAGCCCCACGACAAGGTGGCGCGCTCCATGGAACTCCTTGCGAAAGAAATCATGCCCGAGTTTCAGAGCGCCTGACTGTCCGCGCTGAGTGCCCAAAGGGTACGCAGGGGCGACAGGCTCGTTGTAGAGACATCCGGCGGCCGCGGGAAGAAACTCCCAGTCTGCATCAATGAGATAGAAATGGTGGTGCAGGCAGTCGTGAACGAAAAGGTCTCCAGCATGATTGCCCTGATCAACAGGGAAACAACATGGAATCCTGAGAAACGCAGCCCAGATCCCATTTCACTCAGCCCGGCAACGCACGGCTTCCGGGCCTTATAATTCGATTTCCCAACGCAAGAAAACAGGGAGATGTAATCCAGGAACAGGCAATTCAGATGGCTGATCGCGGAACCTGATGAGTTGTCGACGTCTGAGCTCAATTTCGTTTCGGAAGCACTGCCCCATCGAACAATGTCCGGTTTTGACAGATTGCTAGCGATTTCAGTTTTCGGCGACTTGCGCGCGGAGCCAGCTGCGGAACGAACGTGCACCACAATCAGCCGCGCCGGACCACATATGTGGTAAACACGGGCGCATGAAGGACGTGGCGAAACATCCTTGTCTATGGGAGCGGAAAGAGAAGAACGGGACGCGGATGTACCACGTCCGTGCCCGTGTGCCGAAAGACCTCTCGGACTGCTACAAGGGAGAACACGTCAAAAAATCACTCAAAACCAAGGATCGACGGAAGGCGGACATTTCCCAGATCCGAGTAGACCATATTTTCTCATAATCATGTGATCCGCTATAATTTTCTGGTTTGTCTTGTTAAGACGTTAGACAAAAACTGATATTCACTGCCGTGATCTGGCTTGGGATCAGACAAATATTCAGATTCAGTACACAACAATCTAGGAAAAAAAGTGCTGCGAAGATTGATTGGCTCGATCATGGGAATGTTGTTGTTGAATGCGTGCTCTGCCGCCTCAATAGAGTCCACATTTCTGACTTATAAGTCCTACACGACCGATAGCTTTGCACAGATATTCTCAGGAAGTTACGTTACCAAACCTTCTGTAATGCACGATGTTAGGTTGTGGCTTCCCGAAGAAGCAGAGCAACCGCTACCAGTTATCGTGATACAACACGGGCTCAGTTCTCCTGATGAGTACGGAAAATGGTTGGATGTTGCCCTTCCGGCATATTTATCCGCAGGCTTTGCCGTTGTGATGAATGACAGCTACGGCGCTAGGCAAATGCAGCATCCCAAACGCCTGTCGTTCAGCGCCAGGGTCCTCGATAACATCATGCTATTCAATGAACTGGTTAAAGACCCTAGGTTCGATCACAAAAACATCAACATACAAGGGTTCAGCTATGGCGGTATGGTCGCCTATCATATGGCCTACACTGCCTATCAGCCAATGCTAAACGGCGCCTGGAATTCTCACCTTTCCATGTATGGCGCTTGCGACATAATCCTTGAGAACAATCAAATGACGGGCGCACCAGTGCTCATGTATCTGGCCAGCGGCGAGGACTATCAGTCCAATGATGACTGTTTTCGTTATAAGGAACAGATCGGAGGCTTCGAGACTTATGTTTTAGAGAACTCCTTTCACGGATTTGCTTTGGATCATGATGTTGAATATGACGAGGAATCGGGAACATTCATCAATTGCGACACCGGTCCGCAGAACACTATTCGCAAGGATGGTACGTGGACGTACAACAAGAAGACGTGGTCGGGTTCATACGCGGATATCATTTCCGGCATCTGGAATGATTGCCGCAGTCTCGGTTCGACAACTGGGGGCTCTAGGGAGACCAGAGTTCAGGCAGTCGCAGACAGCATCACGTTCTTCGTCCAACATGTTGCGCCGTAACCAAACACTCGGACACCAATAGGAGGCATTGTCACGTTAACTTGCCCTGCTCTATGGTGGCCTGCCCATGGTGCTCAAGCTAGGCGCACTTGCCCTGATGCAGCGGTGCCCCGTCACGAGAGCATTCCACGATAACATCCGTTCAAGCCTCGTCACACGGAGTCCGTCATGACCGAATCACAGGTCGGTGGCGTGTGGCATGAGCGCCCTTTTGCGATGGCAAGCATACCTGCGCGAACTCCGGAAAAACCGAAACGCCTGACTCATCCACCAACTGAGGTCCTGCGTAAACGCGCTCATGACCCTATCGCCTGAAACAGTCTCACCGCACCCGCTGGCCTTTGCCTGGCGGTCCATGGCCGCACGGATCGCCCGGCGCGCGACCAAAGGTTCTATACAGATAACATTCGCCGGACTTCCAGCGCTGAGCTTCCAAGGCGAAGCTTTGGGACCCGACGCCCGTGTCGATATCCAGTCGCCGCGCATGCTCTGGCGCCTCTGGCTCGGCGGCGTTTTGGGCTTCAGTGAGGCGTACATGGCCGGCGAGTGCGACACACCCGATCTCAAGCGGCTCATGCAGTGGGCCCTCGCCAACGAAGGACCGCTGGTGTCGGCCATGAAGGGCGGGTTGACGAACCACATCGCGACTCTGATTCATCGGCTCAGGCCCAACACGCGCATCGGCTCCCGACGCAACATCAGGCGTCATTACGACCTGTCCAACGAGTTCTACCGGGCTTGGCTCGACCCCACAATGACCTACTCGTCTGCCCTGTTCGAAGGTGACTTTGATCGCAGCCTGGAACACGCACAACAGGCCAAGTACGAGCGAATTGCGGAAATGGCCGGCATTGAGCCCCACCATCACGTGCTCGAGATCGGTTGCGGCTGGGGAGGCTTCGCAATCTGGGCGGCGCAAGCGATCGGTTGTCGCATCACCGCAATAACGATTTCGGAAGCGCAGTATCAGGAGGCTGGTAACCGCGTTGCTGCTGCTGGGCTTGACGATCGAATTGTCGTCCGACTGATCGACTATCGGGATATCGACGGCCGCTATGACCGGATTGTTTCGATCGAAATGATGGAGGCGGTTGGAGAGCAGTACTGGTCTACCTATGGTGCAGCCCTTCGTGAACGCCTGAACGCCGCCGGACGTGCAGTTCTCCAGGTCATCACGATCGACAAAAGCCATTTCGAGACCTATCGCCGACGTGCCGACTTTATACAGGCGCATGTTTTCCCTGGCGGCATGCTGCCCTCGCCGGAACGGATCGAGCAGGAACTGAGCGATGCGGGCCTGCGCGCTGGTGAGGTCCACCGGTTTGGAGTCGACTATGCCGAAACCTTGCGTCGCTGGCGTTCGGCCTTCGACAGAGCTTGGCCCGAGATTAAATCGTCGAGCTTCGACGAGCGATTGAGGCGCATGTGGGACTACTATCTGGTCTACTGCGAAGTGGGCTTCGAGATCGGCAGGATCGACGTGGGCCTCTACGCGTTTGACATGCCATGACTCGAGCGCTGGCGTTTCCACAAAACTTGGAACTGGCGCGCTTCTTTGAAGGGCCTATCCAGGCTTGGGGCATGGTCGTGGACGGGAAAGGCCGCGTGCGACGGCGCTTCCGAGCCGACATTGTCGGCCGCAAGGATGAAGCCAAACTCGTTCTCGACGAATCGTTTCTCTTTGACGATGGCGAGCGCGACAGTCGGGTCTGGACAATCTGTGAGGCGGATGGAGAGTTGCGCGGATCGGCCGAGGATGTTCTGGGCGAAGCTTGTGGAGAATTGCGAGGTGCGATCCTCCACTGGAATTATGAAATGTTCGCGTCCGTTGGCAGCCGTAAGGTGAAGGTGTGCTTCAATGACTGGGTGGTGCAAGTCGATCAGGATGTGATGCTTGCAAGGGCAGACATACGAAAGTTCGGCTTTCGTGTGGGCGAGGTGATTTTGGACTTTATCCGGCCACAATCAAACACGGTAATTGCATCAGAAAAGTAGGTACGGCGTTGTGACATCGACAACGCAAATTAGTTCGCCCGGCCACGATCGATAGAACTTCCATAGGAAGCCTTGGCAATGTGGCGATTGACGGATCGTATAAGAGCGCCCAGCACTGGGATTTTGGCGTGAACGTTTGATGCGGCGTCCCATTGATCAACATGGGATGAAACGAGACCGGAGGCCGAAAAGAGCACGGCGCTCACACCCTCGAACTCAAAGTCGCGCCTTCTGAAGCTGGCTCGCATCGTCCATGAAAGGAAGCCGCCACGTTGGCCGAGCGCCAAGTCGTCGATGTGGAAGCGGACATCCGGCATCGACCGCAACATAGCAGCAAGCAACTGCTTCACGGCACTTCGTCCGCGCAACTCGTGTAATGGATCACGAAAGCGAACGTCCTCGGTGACTAGGTCATCGAGATGTTCGAGCGATGAAAGAGACAGGTTCTCGAAAAACTTGGCATAGGTCTGCAGCGTTTCCAACGAAGTCATGGGCGCAGCATCTGTCCGGTGATCGCAAAGGCAAGACCGCGGGGCAGACAACGCAGTAATCCTGTTGCAAGTGTCATCTGCCAGGGGAAGGCAATCTCGAACCTTCTTGTCGCCAATCCCTTCTCGATGATCTCGGCGGCACGCTCCACCGGCACCAGAAACGGCATCGGAAACTGGTTCCGGTCGGTCAATGGCGTCTTAACGAATCCTGGACTGATCACCTGGATCGTGACTCTTGAGGTCTTACATTCGACACGGAGCGCTTCGCCAAGATTGATCAATGCTGCCTTGGTTGCGCCGTAAACCCCCGCCTGGGGAAGACCGAACCGGCTGGTCAGGGATCCCACCATCGCAATGTGGCCGCACCTGCGCCCGCGCATGGACCTGAGGAGGGGATCGAGAGCATTGATGATCCCGACAAGATTCACATCGATCTGCCGTTTGGCTTCGGCAGCATCGAACCGCGCTACCCCCATTGCCTGGTAGGTGCCCGCATTCAGGACCGCAGTATGAATGGGGCCGCAAGCTTCTTCGATAGCGACAATCGTCTGATGGACCTCGGCGGCATCGGTGACATCGAGCGGGAATGGCACGATACGGCCGGCAAGCGGCAATGCCCTGAGATCGTCGAGTGCATCAGCGTTCCGGGCGCTTGCTGCCACCACATGTCCTCGGCTGGCAAGTCTGAGGGCCAAAGTCCGCCCAATGCCGCTGCTGGCACCGGTGATCCAGATGCAACCGCTGCCCGCGTCGCCGATCGGCACGACATCAACCCCCTGTTTGCGCGACGATCGACTGCCATGTCGCGGGGTCGGGACGACTGCGGAGCCGATAGTTGATGGATGAACCCTTTGCGTCGAACGCCAGACCGCTCCAGAGGCCGTCATTGGCATACCAAGTCGTCATGGTCAGGTCGCCCGACACCTCGAATCGCCGCGCCTGTGACATTATCCCGTCGAAGGTCACCGTTTCATTGCCCCCGAGCCGGTGTTCGACATCGAGCAGGCCGCCACGCTGTGTGTCGATCAGTGTATCCTGCTCGATGGTCAAGGGGTGCCAGTAACCCGTCGTGAGCAAATGACCTGGCACGGTCTGAAACTGGCCGTCGACCTCGATCATCAGCGTCTCGGCTTTCCGCCTAATGGAGACACGGTAATCGGTCCCATCATCATGAGTTTCGGAATCCAGGCGCACGAGCTGCCCACGCCTCCAAACCTCACGGTTCCGATATGAATACCGGTAGACCGTCACCCAGGCGCAAACGACCTCGAGGTCGATCTCGATGTCGACGACGAGGTCGTCGCCTCCACTATGAAAGTTAACGGCATGCATGCCGATCGGTTTGCTATCACGATGGACCTCGAACTCGAGGCGGCTGCCCGACAAGGCCAATAGCTTTCCGGGGATCAAGGCCAGCCCGACCGTCCCAGCCAGGAAAGATCGTCGCGAAGCGGGCCTCATCGCGGAGCACCGCCTCCCGCCATGACTGATGGTGTTTTGGCTGGCCGATGACGAAAGACCGGCAAGCGTTTGAGCCACAGGCGCGCAGCCTCGACATGGATCGCGGCGACAATCTTGAAGGTCATAAAGGGAAAGCGTCGCAAGGCAAGGCTCAACGCGCCATCCTCGAGATGCCGGCGCTCACCTGTCTGTACAGCGACCAACCGCACCTCGCCTTCTAGCATATGGCGCACCTGCACCATCAGGCGGTCGTCGGGCCTTGCCAACCGGAAGCTGTAGCTGCCAGCAACCGGCAGGAATGGCGAAACATGAAACGCCTTGGCGCAAGATTGACGGACAATCCCATCCTGACTGCAGACGGGAAGGAGATAGCTTTGCCGTTCTCCGAAGGTGTTCCTGACCTCATAGATGATCGTAGTCAGGCGCTCTGCCCGATCGTGACAGAACCAGATTGTCAGGGGGTTGAAGGCGAACCCGAAAACACGCGGCAAACAAAGCAGCCGGATAGGCCCGTTCGGCACCACAAGACCGGCACGACGTATCTCCGTTTGGGCCCAGACCCTGAGGTCCGAACCATCGCAGGGCCCATGATCGACGTCGTGGAACGCCACAGGTGCGCGACGATTGTATCCGAAGAGCCTGAATCGTTGGTCGAGCGCCTCGAGTTCATCGAGATCGAAGAGCATCGTGAACGCGTCATACACAAACCTGTGACGCTTGGGCGTCAGACGATGGTGCATCACCTGCCCGATGTAGACGCAACTGTGCCAGGTTCGCATCATGCCGCCAGGACTTCCGGCTCGCCGGGCCTCGTCGGGGTGACCTCTGTCAAACCACCATCGCGCCACCACGGCGCCGGAGCTCCAAGCGCCGCCGCAACGTCGAGACCCGATCGGAGACCGTCCTCATGGAAACCAAAACCCGTGTAGCTCCCGCAAAACCAGACACCTCCACGGCCCTGAATTCGATGCATGGCATCTTTGGCACGCAGGGTCGCCAGGTCGAACTGCGGATGATCGTAAAAAAGTCGGGCGTGAACCAAATCCTCCCTTGGGGCACGGGGCGGGTTGAGCGTGACAAACAGGTCCTGGTCGGTATCAAGCCGCTGCAGCCGGTTCATCCAGTAACTCACGGCGATCGCGTGATCCCCTGTGCCGTCGGTGCCCCCGATGTAGTTCCAGCTCGACCACAACCGGCGCCTTCGTGGCATCAGTGAACAATCGCGGTGAAGCCAGACTTCATTGGACTGGTAGCGGAACGATTGCAGAATCGCGGTGCGTTCTTCGTCGTGATCATCCAAGAGAAGGCGCGCTGACTGATCACCGTGGCTGGCAAGAACCACCGCATCGAACGCAGTGATATCTCCACCGGCCAGTTCGAGGAGTGGTCGGGCCCCGTCCGCACGAAGGCCAATCACCGGCCTGCCAAGCTGCAGATTTCCACGAAAATCATCCAGAATGCGGGACACATAGCTGCTGCTGCCGCCGGAAACGGTGCGCCAGCGCACGCGACCCGAAAACTTTAGAAGCTGATGGTTCCGAAAAAATACAACGAATGAGCGCACGGGATAGCCGATGATCCCGTCGAGGCTAGACGACCAGATGGCACCGGCCATCGGAGCCAGGAAACGCTGCACGAACGCCGCGTCATAGCCATGGCGGCCAAGCCAGGATCCGAGCGTTTCATCGCACGTCATTGGATCGTTGAGCGCGCTTTCGGCATGCCGAAAGAACCGAGCCACGTTGGCCAGGAGCCGCCAGTGAGCCAAACTCGCGATCTGCGACCGCGTGCCGAACAAACCCAACGGACGTCCCGCGATCTCCCAGCGGCCACCATCGAGCGAGACGGAGAACGACATATCGCTTTCGTTGCTCGGCACATCAAGGGCTTCAAAGAGCCGGGTCAGGTGAGGATAGTTGAGCGTGTTGTAAACGATAAAGCCCGTATCCACTGCAACGGGCTTTCCGGAGATTTCAATTTGTTGCGTGTTGGCGTGACCGCCTGCACGCGTTTCTTGCTCGAACAATGTCACGTCGTGGCGTCTGGAAAGGGCCCAAGCGGCCCCCAGACCGGCAACTCCCGCCCCTACAACAGCGATTTTCATCACGAACCTTCTTGAATAACGATCCTTTTTCGCACGGCAGACTGTAATGGATCACCCGAAGGCTGTGATCCGGGAACAGTTGGCTTGCGTAAATAACAAAAGTGCGCGGGAGGTGTCATGTTCCAACAGCTTTCGGACGACGAGCTTGCCGCTCCTGATTTCCTAGGGTTAGAGAAGCCCATGGCTGATCACGCGGAACTTAATACTACCTTATTATCATCCCATGAGGCCGATCTGATGGCCGTTGGTCGCGATAGAGATATCGCGGCCTTTCGTCGTCTCTTCGAGCATTTTTCGCCGCGCGTCCGTTCGTTTCTCATAAAGCGAGGCAGCGCAACGGCTCTGGCCGACGATATTGTTCAGGACGTGTTTGCGAGGATCTGGCGGCGGTCGTCCACATTCGATCCGTCGAAGGCGTCGGCCTCCACCTGGATTTTCACAATTGCTCGTAACAGACGTATCGACCTGGCTCGCCGGTCGCGTCCTGAGGTCGACATCGACGATCCGGCCACCGTCATCGAGGACGTCGACGATCGCCCGCTGCCCGACGACCATGCCAACAATCGCCAAATATCTCTCCTTCTCGCCCAGGCCCTATCGTATTTGCCGGTAGAGCAATCCGATCTGATTGCCATGGCGTACCAGAGGGATATGTCTCATTCGGAAATCGCCATGCAGCTCGACTTGCCTTTGGGCACCGTAAAATCGCGGTTGCGTCTGGCACTGAAGAAGTTGCGCCACTCCTTGGAGGGTTTGCAGTGAACATCTCTCATCATCCCGATCAGACGCTGCTGCTCGACTATGCGACGGGCGCCATGAGCGACGCATTCAGCCTGATCATTGCCACGCACCTTGCCATGTGCCCTGCCTGCCGTCGCGAAGTCTCAGCGCTCGAACGCATTGGCGGCGCCATGCTAGATCGGGAAAACCCACCTCAAGCTCGCGGCGACGATTTTGAAGCACTGATGGCCCGGATCGAACGAGACGAGCGCGAGCCAGAAGTGAGGCCCGCTCGTCCCCCAGTCCCGCCGGCGCTGGCAACCTTTCCACGACCCTTGCGCGACCGGCTGACCTCGCTTGGCAGCGACGTTCCCTGGAATCGTCGTGGAGCGATTGAAACGGCCTTTCTTCCTGCAGCGGAACCCGGACATAAGATCAGGATGCTGCGTATCGCACCGGGCCACGGAGTCCCGCAACACAGTCACAGAGGAACCGAGCTGACCCTTGTTCTGGAAGGTGGATTCAGCGACATCACCGGAAACTATGTGCGCGGGGACATTCAGGTCGCCGATCAAGAGCTTGATCACCAGCCTCTGGCCGACGACCAGGTGGCTTGTATCTGCTTGGCGGTGACGTCGGATCGCCTCAGGCTGACGGGACCCCTGGGCCGTATCATTGATCCGCTCTTGAGGGTCTGAAGATTGGTACTGGCACGAAGGATTCGTTACGGCTTTGCGTCGCTGACTGCCGCCATGACAATCTGCACCGCTACTGCCAACTCCTCTCCTGTGAACTGGTCCGAGATACCTTTGCCCAGCCTAGACGGCGGCCAACTTTCTGCCGATGATCTGATCGGCCACACGGTGTTGGTGGTCAATACAGCCTCTATGTGCGGCTTCACGCCACAATACGAAGGCCTCCAAATGTTATGGGAACGCTACCGCGTCGACGGATTGGTCGTTCTGGGCGTGCCTTCAGACAATTTCGGCGGCCAAGAGTACGACAGCAACGACGAGACAAAAACATTCTGCGAAGTCACCTACGGAATCGATTTCCCGATGCTGACGCAGCAAAATGTCAAGGGTGACGAGGCTCATGCGCTGTTCGCGTGGATTGCAAACCAGGCTGGCCTCGCCGGGCAACCGCGGTGGAACTTCTTCAAGTACCTGATTGACCGCGATGGCAACTTCGTGAGGTGGTTCTCCAGTATGACAACCCCTGGATCTCGCGACCTGCAGCAATCGATTGAAGACATCCTCTACGCCGAATGATCCGATCGTCCTGAGTCCGCGTAAATAGATCAGCCCGTGTGGGCGGTTATGGCAGTACTGGGCACCATCAGTCACTCCCGCGAACGGTGTCCAGTGCTGCCTTCTCAAGCGATGATGTTGCGCCGCCTGGGGTGCAACACGCGAGCTTCGGACGGCATTTGACCTGTCGGACAGACACGATGTGCCTCCGAATCCCAACACAATGAGGTCATTTGTCGAAACGCCGGTTCCGGTTGGCGCCAGGGCTCAACCAGGAAAACCGGGTCGGGCGCTCCACGCATGGCAGCTTTGACTGATCTATCGAGCTTCTGGCCACGTAGAAACGGAAACATTCAAAGCAAGGACACAACCTATGCGTACTGCAAACGACAATCAGGTCGTCAAACCCACCCTGCCCCGGGGTGTGCTGCTTCTCCCCGGACTGTCTGTCGTTCCTCTTCCCGGCATCGACGCATTGCGGGTCCAGATGGCGCGCATCCGTCAGGGATCTTCGATCGGCGGACAGAAATAGCGTTCTAGACCCGACAACCAATCCGTGAAAGAGATTGCCATGTTTTCCTTGTACCGATCTGTAATGGATCCTTCGGTCAACCCCCTGCGCACGCTGCCGCCGGCGCAGCGGTTCCAGATCATGAGTACGCTCGCCATGATGTGGACCGCCATATTTTGCACCGCAACCGGCGCCTGGATTTGGTACGGCGAACTGATCGTGGGGCATGTCCTTGTTGCTGTTGGATTCCTTGTAACCGGCCTGACGTTTCGCAACGCCGGTAACGTTGCCGATGCATCTCGCGCGACTTACCGCGACTACCCCGCAGGCGACGGAACGACCCGATACGATGATGTTTG
>CEUQ01073302.1_pt1 | contig 13093 bp, 7 predicted proteins | sample 361491 | NCBI WGS metagenome assembly CEUQ01 (sample SAMEA2622796, study PRJEB7988) | marine metagenome | biome: marine biome (ENVO:00000447); feature: marine epipelagic mixed layer (ENVO:xxxxxxxxx); material: "saline water (ENVO:00002010), including plankton (ENVO:xxxxxxxx)" | depth 120 m | reverse complement strand
CTTGAACATGAACGAAGTCCTTGATGTTCGAACCGTCTCCTGGGATGTTTATCCAACCGATCTGGCATTCCTCGGCCCACTTGTGCAACAAACCGTTACCAGGGGGTCCGTCTAGCGGAACTCCTTGTACATTGGAAGCCCTGACTATACTTACTGGACGCTCTGCCTCGGCTCGCTCGAGGGCATTCTCCTCCATCCATAACTGACCTTCAGCAGCAGTATCTCTAGGGGACAAAGTGGAATCGTCTCCGTAGTATGCTTCGCCCGGCTCCCACTGTGGATGCACCCTTAGGGTGCCGAGGATTACTAAGTGCAAACCCCCGTGTCTGTCGACAGCGTCCAGAACCGGTCTAGAAGATTCACGCATAGAGATGTACGCATCTCTGTCTGTTCTATCGACACTCGTGTCGACAGGACGTGAGTTGATGTGTATTAGAGCACTGCATGGAGTCAAAAGCGCATCTAGAGTCATTGGATCGCCAAGAGCCTCTTCGGGCACAACGATACCCGAGTCTCCCAACATCTCCATCAGATAGGGTGACACGAACGAATCCGCGGAGGTGATTGCGACCTTCATGTTACACCTACCAGTTCAAACGAGCAAATAAGTGTATGTTGCTCTCTGTGAAAACTCTTGCAACGAACATTCAAGGGCATTGTAATTCTGCTCGGACCGCCGAGAGGCAGTGTGTGTTGAAATGGACCAGTTACCAAACCTCGGCCGTGAGCAGGAAATGCTCGAGGTAATTGGCTTGCAATCTATGGATGACTTGTTTTCAGATATCCCCGAGAATGTTCGCAGAACCGACACTCTACCTCTGCGGGGACCTCAGTCGGAAGAGGAGATCTGGGCTGATGCTCAGCGATTACTAGGGGCCAATGTAGACTTGGATTCACGTCCATCTTTCCTTGCTGCTGGCCTAGCTAGAAACTTTGTTCCGACCATGGTGCCAATGCTCGCCACTCGGGGTGAGTTCCTCACTTCATACACTCCGTACCAACCCGAAGTGAGCCAAGGAATGCTGCAAGCAATGTGGGAGTTCCAGACAATGGTCTCGGAACTTGTAGGCTTGCCTGTATCCAACGTCTCGATGTATGATGCTAGTACTGCTGCTGCCGAAGCCATAACATGCGCTGTTAGAGTACATGGTCGCAAGGCTACTCAGAAAGGAGTAGTCTACGTATCTCAATTTGTACCCCCTCATAGGCGCTCTGTCATTGAGAACTATTCACAAGGCGGAGGGATTGAGTTACGCACCTTGGAACATGGAATGGACGGTAGAATTGATCTCAAAGCAGCAACTGTCGCAGCCGGAGCATGCGCCGTCTATGTGGAGCAGCCAAATGCATTCGGTGAGTTGGATGAGGGAGTGACAAAACTCAAGGATATAATCGGCGAAAACACCGCTCTGATAGTCGGTGTTGACGCGGTATCTTTGGGCATAGTTGAGGCACCTGGGAATTACGGTGCCGACATTGTAGTGGGCGAGGGCCAACCTTTCGGAATCGGCCCTACTGCTGGGGGACCAATCTACGGGCTGTTTGCTTGTCAGAAGGAATACTTGCGACTGATGCCTGGAAGGATTGTTGGAAAAACAATTGATGAGGATGGAAAAGACGCATTCACCCTTACTCTCTCGACCCGTGAGCAGCATATCCGTCGCCACCGAGCAACCTCTAATATCTGCTCTAATGAAACACTAATCGCCCTGATGGGCGCCATGCACATGGCCCTACTAGGTCCTGAGGGCCTCGAAAGGCTAGCACTTCGTATCGCAGCGGCGACCGAAGCGACCAAGCAGGCAGTTTGTGCGATTCCGGGTGTCGATTTAGTAGACCCTGATACTCCGAATTTCCGAGATTTCGCAGTCAAATTGCCCGGAGATGCCGGCGAGGCTCTCGCGCACATGGACAGAGCTGGCGTGCTAGGCGGCCTTGCTATGGGAGAGTGGTGGGATTCGATGTCGACATGTTTGCTAATTGGCTGTGATGAGAGAACTAGCCAGACGGATATCGATGCTTTGACCACGGCTCTATCATCTTGGGTCGAGGAGGTGAGCGCTTGAGCGACATCTTCGATTTCAAGGGCGCAGCAGGGTCGGGCTGGTCCCAGCCCGGGCCGATGATAGAAAATGCCCTCGAGACCGTGCCCGAATCTTTGAGGCGTAGCAGTCTGCCAGAATGGCCCAGAGCAAGTGAGCCCGAACTGGTCCGACACTACACTTGGCTCTCACAGAGGAACTTCGGCATCGACACCGGATTCTATCCATTAGGCTCATGCACAATGAAACACAATCCAAGAATCAATGAGAGAATCGTCCAACTCCCCGGAATCGATAGGATTCATCCTCTACAGCCTGAACATCAGATACAGGGCCTGCTCTCAATCTTCTATGAGATGCAGGAAATGCTTGAGATCTGCGCTGGCATGGATCAAGTTACTTTGCAACCTGTTGCAGGAGCCCAAGGTGAATTCACTGCGATTCGTTGCATTCAGGAATACCATCGAAGTAAGGGAGAAGAGCACCGAGACAAGGTCATCGTTCCCGACTCGGCTCATGGCACCAATCCGGCTTCTGCTGCGATGTGTGGGTATGATATCATCGAGATTCCCAGTGCAGAAGACGGCCGCATTGACCTAGAAGCTCTGAGAGCGGCAGTAGGCGAAGATACTGCAGCGATGATGATTACCAACCCGAGCACCCTCGGCATCTTCGAGCCCGAAATTGCCGAGGCAGCAGACATAGTCCATGCAGCAGGTGGTCAGATGTACTATGATGGGGCCAACTTCAACGCGATTCTGGGTAAGACTGACCCTGGCAGAATGGGATTCGATGCCGTTCACTACAATCTGCACAAGACATTCAGCCAGCCTCATGGTGGCGGCGGTCCCGGAAGCGGACCCATAGGAGTCAAGAAACATCTAGCAGACTACCTGCCTTCTCCAATAGTGGGTCGCGAAGAAGTCGAAGACGGAGGTGTTACTGGGGATGGGTACAGGTACTTCTGGCTCACACCTGACAAGAGCATCGGTAAGGTGCAGCAGTGGCACGGTAATGCCGGAGCAGTAGTACGCGCATGGGCATTTTATCGCCGATACGGTCGCGAGCTGGAATTGATGAGCGAGCACGCGGTTCTGAATGCTAATTATTTGCGACATCGAATCATGAACCCGGACTCAGATAAGTTGGCACAGATTTCTGCGATGCCAGCCGATGGAGCCCCAGCCGAAGTCGTCAAACACGAGTTCACTCTCTCTATGCAGCCACTAAAGGAAAGCACCGGAGTCACCGGCAAAGATGTGGCAAAGAGACTACTAGATTACGGCTACATGTCGCCCACCCTTTACTTCCCGATGATTGTTCCCGAATGCTTGATGATTGAGCCTACAGAAACGGAAAGCCGCGAGGTTCTAGACAAGTTCGCGGATGACTTCCTTGCAATCCTCGCAGAGGACCCAGAAGTAGTTACCACAGCACCTCACAGTACTGATGTTAGGAGAGTGGATGAGGTTTGGGCTGCTCGCAACCTCATCTTACGTCACCCTGGTGGCGAGTAGCGAAGAAACAAGACCATCAAGCCCACCCGCAGGTCATGCAGGAGGGCCAGGACCACCTCTGGTTATCTGGAGACCCGAGTTGGGGCCACCCTAGGAAGCATCCTATTGAAGACGATTCAGAGCTTCCTGAGTCATGGCAAACTCCCACAAATCAATCGCCGAAGGGCTGGGTGCGCCAGACTCTCAGGCCCATTGCCCCTAGGCTAGTGTTTCCAATGGCTTGGTCACCATTCTTCCTATTGATCACGGCCGTACCATTGGCTATTCCAGATAGAACTGCAATCGATGACCAGACGTCTGCTGCTATCTTCTTCACTCTATCTTGGCTACTAATCCTAGTGCCGCTCTACCTGATTCGCTCATCTCAACCAACTCATGTAGGATCTATTCACACTCTTCCTTTCGATTGGCTAATCTTCATTGTCGCGTGCACAGTTTTTGGACTTCATTTTTTGATTCACCCGGCTTTAGGTTGGCTATCTTATGCTCTGTTCTGGCTTGCCTGGTTCCGTAGTTATGCGATGATTAGAGACACAGTAACTAACCCTCCTTGCAGATGGCTGTTGCCCGTCGATTCTTCAGATTGGAAGACCACCAAGAATCTCACTCAAGGATGGAAAATTCATTCTGAATTTTGGACTAGTGGACCTATAGCAATTCTCGATACCGAATCGGGTCAAATCACCTTATCAGGAGTAAGCAGAGGCGAAAATCGATTTATCTCAATCGCGTTGATTGGACCATCTGGTTTCGTCCATGATCCATTCTCCGATGCCTCGTCAAGTGCCATATTGTCGGAACACAGAGTAGGAATTACCGGAGTTGATTGGCCCTCTAGGCTGCTGCCTTTGTGAGATAATCAGGACGGCAGGCATTTGAACCGACTACCGCCCGCTGAGTCATGGACATCTGCATTCTCTTGGGTTCCAAGTCTGACCTACCAATAGCCAACAAGTGTACAGACGTGCTCACCGAATTCGGCATTTCTCACCAGGTCAGAGTCGCTTCTGCCCACAGGGCCCCCAAGTATCTAGAGGGAGTAGTTTCGGCGTCCATAGAGGATGGGTGCCAGGTCTTCATCTGCATGGCAGGTATGGCCGCTGCTCTCCCCGGAGTAGTCGCCGCGATGACCACTCTGCCAGTTATCGGAGTGCCAGTCGGAGGCAAGGTCCAGTACGACAGCCTACTCTCAATTGTCCAGATGCCCCCAGGTATGCCCGTGGCAACCGTTGGAGTGGACAGGGGAGACAATGCAGCAGTACTAGCAGTGCAGATTCTTTCTCTTTCCGATTCTAAGCTAGCTTCCGCCTATTCGGATTGGCGAGTCGCTCGCACTAATCAGGTAATTGCGGATGATGAGTCACTAAGGGAGTGAATACTTGCAAACTCAGTTCCTCGTAAACGAGGCGGTCGAGGCCCTGCAGTCACAGATTGATGACACAGCGATAATCGCGTGTTCTGGTGGAATCGATAGCACGGTTGCCGCCGTTCTCGCCCACCGTGCAGTAGGTAGCATGCTGCATTGCGTCTACGTCGATACGGGATTGATGCGAATGAATGAATCTGAGGAAGTTGCTGGTATGTTCGCAGATTTAGGAATCGAACTCAAAGTCGTCGACGCCTCTGAGAGATTCTTCAGCCACCTCTCCGGTGTAACCGACCCGGAGGAGAAGCGGAAAGTCATCGGCGAACAGTTCATTCGGGTCTTTGAAGAGGAGCAAGATGAATGCGGAGCAAAGTTCCTAGTGCAGGGTACAATTGCTCCTGATTGGATTGAATCTGGCGGCGGTGAGAGAGATGTCATCAAGTCTCATCACAATGTAGGCGGTCTGCCAGAAGATGTCGAACTAGAGATTGTCGAACCTCTTCGTGAGTTCTACAAGGACGAGGTCAGAGCAATTGCAAGAGAGCTTGGAATACCTTCCAGTGAACGGCAACCGTTTCCGGGACCAGGTCTAGCAGTCAGAGTTCTAGGTGAGTTGACTCTAGAGAGAGTTGAGGCTTGCAGAAAGGCCTGTCATATCGTTGAGACGCACCTTGAGGCGGCAGCCGAGAGAGGAGAGTGCGATTTGCCATGGCAGTACTTCGCAGCACTACTGCCGGTGCGCAGCGTTGGCGTACACGGAGATGTAAGAGTCCACGGAGAGACTGTAGTAGTAAGGGCGGTTACTAGTCTAGACGGAATGAGTGCCCGATACTCCGAGATTCCACACGGTATTCTAGCAAAGATCAGTACCGAGATTACTAACTCATTGAAGGGGCAAGTCAACCGTGTTGTGTATGATATAACCCACAAACCACCGGGTACAATCGAGTGGGAGTAATCCGATTCTTTGATGAAGGAGTGAGCCTGCCGCGAGTCGGGCCGACATAGCTTAGTTGGTGGAGCGGCGGACTGTTAATCCGCAGGTCGCAGGTTCGAGTCCTGCTGTCGGCGCCACTCAATCTCTGCGAGCGAAAGCTGCTAGAGCCAGTACGACCAATGCCGAGACTAGTCCAAACCCAGGAGTTCCATTGTCCTCATTTGGATCAACATAATTCGGTCCATCTGTATCATCAGCGTCCATCTCATCACAGATATCATCTCCATCTATGTCTCCGGGGACCGAGTCAGAATCCAATGGATCGCTAGCGCAATCTTCCTCAAAGGAATCTGAGAATTGGTCTCCATCGTCATCGGTATCGGCGTTATCTCCAATGCCATCTCCATCGGTGTCATCCCACTCGGAACCATCATTCGGGAACGCATCATCGCCATCCGCGACACCGTCTCCATCATCGTCTGGGTCTAGTAGGTCGCAGTTACCATCACTATCCGAGTCCATTGGAACAGAGTCACCATCGATAGCATCACTACCACAGGAGTCCTCGTCAGCATCGAGCCAACCATCTCCGTCATCGTCGTTGTCTGCGTTGTCTCCCCAGCCATCGCCATCTGTGTCAATCCACTCTGTGGAATCATCCGGGAAGGCATCGTCGGAATCGACAACATTGTCTCCATCATCATCAGAATCCATCTCATCACACTCGCCATCACCGTCTAAGTCTGCAGGAACAGAACCTGAATCCAGCGAGTCGCTTCCGCATGCGCCCTCATCTGCATCAGTCCAAGTGTCTCCATCGTCGTCGGTATCGGTATTGTCTCCAGTACCGTCGCCGTCAGTATCCAACCACTCTGTAGAATCATCAGGGAATGCATCTACATCGTCATCGTAACCATCGTTGTCACCATCACTGTCCATAGTATCGCACTCTCCATCTCCATCGGAATCAACAGGTACTGAATTGAAATCCAATGGGTCTGAACCACACCAACCTTCCACTTGATCTGTATATCCATCACCATCATCATCGTAGTCAATCGGATCGCACTCACCGTCACCGTCAGTATCTGTCGGAACCGAATTGGCATCTAGCGGGTCAGAGAAGCATCTCTCTTCCATCAAATCAGAAACGCCATCGTTGTCATCATCTTCATCGGCATTATCTCCAGTACCGTCATCGTCAGCATCTGCCCACTCGGTGGAATCATCCGGGAATGCATCATCAGAATCAGCGACACCATCGTTGTCATCATCATCATCTGCACCGTCACAGATACCATCCATGTCATTGTCAGTAGCTTCGTTGGGGTCTAAGGGATCACAATCGTTACCATCCTCAACTCCGTCATTGTCGTCGTCAGAGTCAAGGTAGTCGCAAACTCCATCGCCATCGGTGTCTGTTGGTGTCGAGTCTTCGTTCAGTGGATTTGTATTGCATGAAACTTCATCGGTATCATCCCAACCATCATTGTCATCATCAGGATCATTCTCGTTGGAGAGGCCGTCTCCATCGTAGTCATCACCTTCTAAGGCATCACAGATTCCGTTTCCATCTGAATCGCTAGGAACATCGTTGGCATCCAGCGGATCTGTTCCGCAGTCTGCCTCATCATCATCCGACCAACCATCGTTGTCATCATCATCGTCAGCCATCATAGCGACTGAGGATGTGAATACGATATTATCGAGATACAGCGCCTCAGTGGCAGAGTTGGATGAGAATTCTACTTCGAGGTGCCCAGTTCCTGCAGAGCCTATTTGCACCGTCATGGTGGTCCAAGTATCAAGCCAAGTCGAGTTGTCGGTATCGATATCGAAACCAGTCGTGTTGATTATCTCGATGTCGCTATTTGCTCCAACGAACCTGATGACCAAGTAGTCTACCGGGCTCGAAGTCTCGTATCCAGTATCTTGTAGGAAGAAGTCGAAACTCACAGATTCAGCAGTCACATCATCGAGCGCGAGAGTAGTTATCCCATCTACATCTGACATCTGGTAGCCATTGTTGCCATCAGTGAAGTTACCTACAGTACCGGTATAATTCACAGTACCAAAGTAATCGCCGTCTGTAAGGCCCACACCGCCGGTAGATGTGTAGTAGAGTGTGAAACCCATCTCTGCACCAGTAGTTTGGTTGTGAGCGACATGAGTCTCGTTAGCATTGTTCCACAAGTATCGGCTGACGGATTGACTTCCTGTGTCGGTATACTTCACATTGGAAATAGTAAAAGGATCCTCAAATGAAGTGTATGCCACAATCGAAGTATAGGTGCAGCCACTAACTACAGTATCCGGCAAACCGTCCCCGTCTGTGTCCGTATCGGCACAGGGGTTATTCGGAAAATCATCATCAGCATCGTCGGTTCCGTCACCATCAGAATCAGTCGCGAATACCGTGTATGGGACAGTAAGCAGAAGCATTGCAGTTAGGATTGTAGCATAGGTAGCGCGGCGGCTCATGGCTGGCCATGCCAGAGTCGATTCAAAATACTCTCCCTCAATGGGTCACGAGACAATTGTTCAGGTGACCTTCCGCTAACCTCTTTGACCCGCTCTCGATGCAGGGGTATGGGCGCCCACGAGTCAACATTGAGGATTCTGGAGGCGGTGGATGATTCGGGTAGACATTATCGAGATAGTCTGCCAATGATTGCAAGCGAAAATATACTCAGTCCACTTGTTAGAAAGGCCTGTAATTCAGACTTGCATGGAAGGTATGCGGAAGGTCTGCCGGGCAAGCGATACTACCAAGGATGCGATGACTTCGATTCAATCGAAGAAATCGGAATAGCCTCGGCAAAGCGAGTTTTTGACTGTAGTTTTGCAAACATACAGTCGACTTCTGGAACTGTTTCCAATATGGCCGGCCTCAAGGCCCTAACTAATCCAGGAGATACGATTACTGCAGTATCCACTGCCGACGGCGGCCATATCTCTCATGCGCGTATGGGTGCTGTTGGTTTGAGAGGCCTGAATCTCATCACCTATCCTTGGATTGAGGAGCGTATGGAACCTGATATCGATGCAGCAGCCGAATTAATCCGAGACACTGAACCTAGCATGGCTCTGTTTGGCCAATCCGTATTCCTATTTCCCACACCTCTGAAAGAGTTAGCAGATGCCGCCCATGAGGTTGGGGCCAGAGTGATGTATGACGCCGCACACGTTCTGGGTTTAATCGCAGGAGGACAGTTCCAAGATCCTCTGCGCGAAGGTGCGGACTTGATGACCGGTAGTAGTCACAAAACCTTCCCCGGACCTCAGGGGGGCTTCCTACTCTCGGATTCTGATGACCCTAAATTCATGAGACGTCTGAATAGTTCCGTATTTCCTGGAGTTTGCTCTACCTATCATTTGCATCATGTCGCAGGAAAGGCAATTGCTCTAGCAGAGTTCGAGGAGTTCGGTGCTGATTACGCAAGAGATACGGTAGCCAATGCCAAAGCCCTCGGTGCAGCTTTGGCGGCTGAGGGCTTTGATGTCATGGCTGAAGAGAGAGATTTCACGGCCAGCCACCAAGTTCTGACCCGGCACGGAGAGCCCGACTCAGGTGCAGGCAGAGATGCGGCTGCATTACTCGAAGACGCAGGAATAATCACCAACATGAACATGCTGCCTGGAGATACCAAGGCAATGTCTCCTAGCGGCCTCAGATTAGGGGTGCCAGAACTGACTAGAGTCGGAATGGGGACTGATGAGATGCAAGATGTTGCTAAGTTCTTCGCGAGGACTCTGATTGCCAAGGAAGACCCAGCCAAGATCAAGATTGATGTTGCTCAGTTCAAATCTGAATTCCTCGAAGTTGGATATTGCTTCGAACCGGGTCCAGCTTATCCGGGACTGTAATCCCTAGACTTATGCTCCAAGACCTTCTCGCATTTTTTATGAGTCAGCATCGCAACATGGCAATTCTGCTATGCATATTGATGCTGAACTCTGGATGCCTAGGTCTATTTGGAAATGAGGACAACCAAATTGAGGAGATAGATTGTCAGTCTCAACCCGAGCATCCGGACTGTTTGGTAAATGAAGTGACTGAGGAAGACTGCTCATCTCAACAAATCTTCACAGGAGACTCATGCCGACTGATGATGCCTCCTTCCGAATTAAACTATGGAGTGGATGAGATTGCATTAATTGCTGGCCTTGAGATGCAGGCACTAACGCCATCATTCCTAGGCGATGGACCTCAGAACTGGTTCGTTAATCCCCGTCTTCCAGAGGGGATTATTATTGACAAATCAGGCGTACTTTCTGGAACTCCACTGGAGGTTTCAGAATCCATCATTTACACGTTTATTGCTACTAATGCGATGGGTTCTTCGACTACAACTATTGAGATTGAAGTCCTATCTCCGGCTCCCGAATCTATTCAATATCTCAGTGACACTCTAACTTGCACCTTTGACTCTATGTGTTCAATCAATCCTCCACTGGTGCAAGGAGCGGAAGTTGAGTTTTGGTCTGCAGAGCCTCCTCTCCCCCTTGGCCTAGAATTGCTCGAGGACGGCTCAATCTCTGGAACAGTTAGGTCAATTGGTGATTCTAATCACACAATCTACGCCTCCAATTCGGGCGGTACAGTCCAAACCAATTTGCGAATCATCACACTACATATGTCTCCAAATTCACTATCATTCCCTGGCCACCCATTCTACTGGACAATTGGCGAATACTCGCAGGTAATTCCAACCTATGATGGCGGTTTAGCAACATCTTGGTCAGTCGAGCCGCCCTTGCCTCCTGGAGTAATTCTGCATCAAGAGGACGGCTCGCTTAGAGGAACGCCTTACGCCGTATACCCGCTTAGGGAGTATGTGATTTCCGCGCATAATTCTGGAGGTTCAGTTTCAACAACAATCCTGATTGATATAAGGGACATAGCAGTTGAAAATTTGAGATACGACCCATATATTCTCGACCTGAAACAGGGGGAACAAATCGGACAGATTACCCCTACTTGGCAAGGAGGAACTCCAGATACATGGGAGATCGACCCTCCATTACCCGATGCACTGATGTTTGACATCTATACAGGAGAAATAAGTGGAGTTTCAAATCTCATTCAGACATGGTCATACCATACAATCTGGGCCAATAACTCGGGCGGAATCGCTTCGACCTCGTTACAAATCAGAATCACCAGTATGCCTCCCGATAATATTTCATGGCCCGATGACCAATACGCTTTGAAATCCAATGAAAGCGCGAATATTCCTGTGACAAATCTAGGCCCCCATGTCGAGTCATGGGAAGTATATCCTGACCTTCCTGCCGGCTTAGTTATACAATCTGATGGCAACATTACGGGAGTGCCGACTGAACGCTCTGACTGGAATCAATACACAGTATGGGCGAACAACACAGGAGGCTCGGTTGGCCTATTGATTTGGATTGCTGTTCATGACCTTCATGCCGACCAATCCGACTTATTGCGAGGTATGGGCGAGACCAATTGGGGCGGCTGGCCCTCTCCGATTCTACCAATCGGCGAGTGGGCTTTCCCAATTGGCTTTACACAGTCGGGCTATGGCTCCACAATCCCGGTTATTTCGGCCAGTCATGTTGGCCGAGGTAAGATGCTTGGCTACGGACATGAGGGCTGGGTCGATGGCGCAGGAGTGGCTGAGACCGAGTTCTCACTACGAGCGGTGGAGTGGGTCTGCGGAAAGAATGCTGATGTCGGGCTCGCCTATGGTGCTGGATTCGATGAGTTCGAGGACGAGTTGCAAGCCGAAGGGCACACCGTACACCTCTCAGTCACTCCTGCTGACCTTTCTGGAATCGATTGCTTGTTGGACGAGTTCTGGAATGGGCACGACGACCAAGACAATCAGAATCTCATCGACTTCATGCTACAAGGAGGTGGCCTCATCATGGGTGGCCACGCTTGGTATTGGTCATACTCTAACTCCGATGTAGCACATAACTACCCGGGTAACAAGATCGCCAAGACGAGCGGACTATTCGTCTCACATGCATGGGGCTACAACGATGTTGACCTCTCTGAAATCCCTCACGAACTAGCCCGCCCTCATGCAGCCATCGAGGCAATCAGGGCGGATAGGATTGACAACCAGACTCTGTCGACGGATGATGCAGCCATAGCAGATCAAACTCTATCGGTTTGCACCGGAGTTGTAACCCTCGACTTTGATGGCTTCTGGTCTCCTCTCAGGGAGACAGTCAACGCTACCGGTTGGACCGTCATAGAATATGGAACTCTTTGGCAGAACGTAGGGCATAACATGGGAGAAGATCCGGTCGCCGACACATTGCTCAGAGTAGAGGCAGCACTCACACAAGGACTACCTGCACATGAACTGCCTGCACACCCTAGCCATGTCGAATTCCCTGGAGAGGTGCCTGCCAACGCTACTAGAATCTCCCGTACAGTTGCAATTGATGGTAATCAGAACGGTCTTCCTAGTAATTTTGGATATGCTGGTGCCAGAGCACATGTCAGGATGTCGACCGGTTTGTACGCGGCCCCTGGAGAAGTCGTGACGGTCACATTGCCGAACTACACAATCGATTCAGGAACCTATGTCTTAGTCGGTGCACATAGCGATAGTCTGTGGTCTAAGGACCAGTTGCACCGTCACCCGCAGATCGTCAGATGGTGGTATGTAGATGATGAGACTATGGAAGTCGGGAATGCCTTTGGCGGACCGATATACATCGCTATTGATCCCGATTCACCATTAACTGACTTTGAAGTCACTATCTCCAATGCCGTGAAGGCACCGATGTTCGTTCTTGGAGAGACTTCCGACTTCGAGTGGATCTACTCCGAGAGCGAGAATCCAGCCCCTTGGGCAGAGCTGATTTCGGATAATTTCATCATGACAGTGCCAAGCCATGAGATTCGGGATTTGTCAAACCCTACGGAATTGATGGACTGGTGGGACTTAGCTCTAGAAATGGAGCATGAACTGTATGGGTATCTTCCATGGCCAAGAGTAGAGAGGGCAGTCTTCGATGCGCAGATATCTGCTGGATGGATGCACTCCGGATACCCCTTCATGGCACACGATCTGAGTGTCGCTGGAGTGGTAAATGTGACTCACATGAGAGAGAATGGAGACTGGGGCATGTTCCACGAGTTAGGTCATAACCACCAGTGGATGCCGTCCACACTACCTGGAACTACAGAGACAGGTTGCAACTTCGCTAGTGTGTATTTGATGGAAGAATTAGTTGGAGTCGA
>CEUQ01127422.1_pt1 | contig 13100 bp, 13 predicted proteins | sample 361491 | NCBI WGS metagenome assembly CEUQ01 (sample SAMEA2622796, study PRJEB7988) | marine metagenome | biome: marine biome (ENVO:00000447); feature: marine epipelagic mixed layer (ENVO:xxxxxxxxx); material: "saline water (ENVO:00002010), including plankton (ENVO:xxxxxxxx)" | depth 120 m | reverse complement strand
CCCGCCGATAACTGTATAAACAGTAAGATTAGGTCTATCACCGCTATAAATTCCTCTATAAACAGTGCTTCCCTTTCTAAGCATTCTACTAAACTGTTCAAATGCCCCGTCTAAATTTTTCTGAGGCACTTGATTTAACACTTCGTTGCCAGCTATCATCAATACGCCTGCCTGACTACCAGTATTCAAATCAGCACCATCAGAAAGTAAATTTCCCTTCACTTGTTCTCTAACTGATTTATTTAAAGCCGGAGAGTCTTTCCAATTTCCAATGGGAGAAGCTCCATATAAAATAAATCCAGACTCAAGAATCTGTTTATAATCTTGAGGGTCAAAAGAAGAATAACTACTATCTTTTCCAGCAGTTACGTTAAATAAATGAAATAACCCAGCTATACTTTTATTAGCTGTTTCCCAAAATGGAGCAACAGGTAAATTGGGATACATTCTTGTCATTTTTTCATTATCTACTAGAATCAATGGAGATATTTTTCCAGAGTCTACTTCTTCAAAAACTTTTCTTAAAACGTTATACGCGTTTGCATTAGGCTTTTTGCCTTCTGAAATTTTTGGCAAAGCTAATATTACTCCAACCTTTTTAGAATCTGACCCATATCTAGATTGCAACTCTCTAGCTGTTTGCACAATAGACATAACCGTACCGGCTCCAGAACCTCCTCCTGCACCAGCACAAACAAAAATTTTATCAAATTCCTCTCCGACTGAATTTAAAATAAAATCATAGGCATCATCTTTATGTTCTTCGTATTTTTGTTTAGCCAAATCCATGTCTTTGCCTGCTCCGCCATCACCAATGCAAAGCTTATTATCTAAATTCAAGGTATTCAAATCTTGCGGTGAAGTATTTAAAGCGCAAACTCTTCTATACCCAAATTTATGAAAAGTTTCAGCAATTCTCCCACCACCTTGACCAGCACCAACAAATGCAAAGTTAAAAGCACCATCAAATTCATCTTCTATTTTTTTTGTTTCTTCGACGTAAGCTTCAGGCACTGGCATATCTGGTAAAGATATATCTACTTGCTCGTTACTCCCATAGGAAGAAATGTCGTCTATATTTTCGCTCATAATTTTTTCTCCGTTTTACTAGCGTAAAGAATACTAGCTAAGTAATGGTCGACTTGGTGTTCCATTGCTATCGATTGTATTTCCTTTACCCTATCTTTATTATAATCTTCTGGTTTTTCTAAATATTTATCAATAGAATCGTTCCAGTTTTGTAAATCTTCATTAGCTATAATTAACTCAGTAATTTGCTCGGCTACGTCTTTTTGACTCCTGCTAAGCTTTCTTAATTTATGTTTTTTTCTTAACTGTTTTTCTACTTCCAAATTCAACTTTTGTGCCGTAATTAAATTTTCTTTAATTTTGTCCATCTCAAAATAAGCTTTAACCTCGGTGGAATTTTGCCTGTCCGTTGGATTCCTTTCTTTTTCTTGAGGAATACTATCTGTTCCTACTGGCCTTCCATTTTCCTTTTTTTGATTTTTTTGAACGTTTAAACTCTTTTGATGTTTCATTTGTTTATCAGCCATCTTCTCTTGAGTTTGTGGTCCTCCCAAAATAGGCTCATAAAAACCCTTGTCTCTTAATTTTCTGTATTCTTCTTGATCCTCTAAAGATGTTTCTAAGTCTGGAAGTCTTCCTTTTTCTATAGCGTCAATACCTTCTTCAGGTGTTAAAATTCCTAACTCTAAAAGTCTAGTATAGATTCTAGCATATTGTAGATTATCTCTTAAATCAATATCATCAAAATAAGGAACGGGATAATTTTTAAATTTCAACTCTCTACATATTCTTTTTATTTCTGGATATAAAAACTCATTAATAAATATTTCTCGGGCTTGTTTTAGTCTTTCTATAAAGATCTTTACTTTAATACTCTGATTGGCAAATTTTTCATTTTCACCAACAAGTATATTATTTAAACCAACTCTAATGTCTCTATCGAGCACATCATATTTTTTTGGATCAAGCAATGCTCCAATATTAGGTATAACGAATTCTGCTTTAGTCGTATAATCTGCAATCAAAACTCTACCAACAGATTGATTAGTAAACAATTCTTGCATAGCTACCAAATTCTTTTGATTAATTCCTCCTTGATCAGGCGGTGCACCCATAGTTACAAGAAGAATAGCTTGCTGCATTGTTCTAGCTATAGCCATGTCGACTTTCTTCATTTCTGTTTTAGAGTTAATGTCGTCTAAAACTGGATACCCCATAGGTACAGCAAATGGCTCGTAATCTTGTTTTTTATAAAAGACTGCCGTGACTCGATTTATATCCAATGGAATTGATAATGTTTTTCTAGATCTATTCTTTAACTGTTTTTTTATTTCATCTGGTAAATTATTTACTAATTCAATCTCTTCTTCCGTTTGAGGATTTTTTAATCTAGCTAGTTCATAGTTTGAAACTACCTTGGAATAATTTCCTTCCGCAAAAGATAAAGTCCCAGTAAGTTGAATATCTGCTGGATTGAGAACTACATACTTGGCTGGAATAATCGCGTCCTGATTAGCTTTAGTAGTAAAACCAAAAGCTCTGGACATTTTTTGTAAATCTGATTTTTTGACATTGGCGTCAAATCTGTGAATGAAAACATTCCCTGATCTATAGTACTCTCTAAAAAACTTGTCTTGCAATGAAAGTAAATCTATTCTACTAAACAGGGCTTCAAAAAAAGCTCTAGATTTTTTAGTACCTTTTCTTAAGTATATATTATTCACGGAAAATTCCGTCATAATGTCGATAGTATTTCTAAATACCGAAAAATTGTAATAGGCTTTTTGGCATAAAATTACAGCATCTCTAATATCTAGAGTGCTTTTATTTTCGTAGCCCGAGCTATACTTAAACGGAATTAAACCGTCTTCAATATTTTTAAATCTATCGGTTTGCTGAATTACCCCCGCCGAGTTTCTTCTACTTCTAGTTGAGCTAGCTATAGCCTCTTCAGCGATCAAAGGAGTGACCTCTTGAGGCTTTGAGTTAGCTAAAGATTTTTTAGCGACAGCCTTTTTAGCGGGAGCTTTCTTCTTAGCGGGACTATTCGATGTTTTACCTTTTGACTCTTTCATTATTGGTTCATTATTGCATAATAAGTTACACAATTCAAACAATAAAATTTATTATAAAGCTTTTTTTGTCCAATAAGTTTCTACCAAGTCGATATAGCTGCTCTTTTCCATGTATTTTCAGCGACACATATATAAATATAGCTAGAATCCCAAGTAATAGTTCCTGCCACGCCAGCAGCACTAGCACTAGCAGGAGTTGAGCTATCTAAATATAAACTAGCGTTATCGGCCATTGTGACGTTATCGCCAAAATAACCAGTACCATTTACAGATAAACTATCAGAAAACCTTCCACTTCCACCTACATCTAAATCATACTTAGGCGTCACGTTAATACCAAACTCCCCGCCCTTCAAGTAAGAATCCCCAGAAGCGGTTATTTTAGCCTTTGCAACTCCTTCTCTATTATATAACCTTATATTGGCGTCATCCGGTTCTATTTGAGCTTTAGAAGAGTAAGTAGAATGCTCTATTCTTAATCCTAATGAGCCGCTTAAATCGAAATCAAACGATGGGCTCGAATGTTTTACCCCAATGTTACCGGCGCTATCGATCAATAAACCATCATGAGACATGTTAGATTTTTTGAGAATTAAATCATCATCTTCACTAACAAATATATAACCATTGAAACCACCAACTTTTTGACTAGTTAAAACGCCTGTTTTATCAATAGTAAGATTATTAGATTCTATTTTCGCGTCACCGAATACATGTAATGGGTATAGTGGGCTACCGCCTATTCCAAGATAACCTGACCCTTCTGCACCTGCAGTTATTCTGGCGCTACCCCTAGAATCAATAGCATACAAACTCGGTTCTACATTTAAGCCAAGTTTTCCTGTAATTTTAGCATTACCGGGGTTTACGTTGAGGTCACCAGAAAGTTGAACATTACCTTCTTTAGTAATTCTAAGATGCTCGGTATAATTATAGTTCGTGTCTGTAACGCCGAATGAGTGACCCAAAGATGAAGCACCTGTTGCTGCGAATTGTCTTATTAGTCCTCCAGAATAAAATAATCCATATTTGTAGATAGATCCATCTTCATAAATAGAGATGTGAGGAATCTCTGGGGAAGACGAGTAATTACCGAAAGAAATTTTACCACTGGGGTTTGTTGTATTTAAACCGATTCTGTGACCAGTATCATCATAAAACACCTGAGTAGTTCCAGCAAAATTGTTTTCGTTATTATACTGAATCATACCGTCCGTTCCAGACGGAAAAGCTCCTGCTCCTGCTGCTCCAGCCGGACCAGTTGCTCCTGCGGGACCAGCAACACCAGAAGGCCCAGTTGGACCAGCTGGACCAGCAACAGAAGCACCACTAACTCCTGTCGGTCCCGTTGGGCCTACTGCCCCCCTTTCTCCAGTAGTTACCGAAACTACAAACCCTGATAGTTCCGGCGTATATAACTGTTTTAATCTTATCCTATTATCCGGCATTTTTACTAATTACACATTATTAAATTAATCTAGGTACAAAAGTATTCATAGAGTCGGTTTTTTGCTCATTCATGTCATAATATATCTTTGTCGCCCAATTCGCCAACATAAGGGTGGTATAATTGTCTTTGCGGGCCCTATTTGCGCTTGTGGAGCGTTTTAAATGCATAGGTAGGTCAAACGTCTGGGTTCCTCTAACAGTGCTTGTAACCTCAACCAGAGCGCATTGTTTCTTGGTCTGGTAAATTAGATTATCTTGAGTTTCAATTAAGTCTAATAGATTTTCAGCATTAGTTTGTTTGATCGGTACGGCTTGAGTAGAGGCTTTATTAAAAGCTGCTGAATTAGCGGTTGTTTTGGCGGAGAACCAAATTCTTTTATGATCTATGCAAGCTTGAAGATGCTCGTTCGCTTTTCTTAACCAGTTAGAAGTAAAGACTTGTTTAAAGCAAATTTTCCAATCTTGTTTATTGTATTGTCTTTTAGCTTTACCCATTTCTTTTATATAATCATCGTCTTCTTTATCTGTATCAACGTCAATAAATTTAAGATTAATTCTAGAGTCCATAAATAGTTTATTTTCGTTACAACTATCTAAGAATTGGTAACCCGCATTATCAATACAGATGAAATCTACCTCAAAATTAGTTAAAATATAATGAAGATATTTTATGTGATCTTTTAAATCTCCACCGGCCACAGCGTAACCATGTACTAACGTCCCTTGCTTGCTTTCGTCATCAACTTCTAATAAAGACATGGCAAAAAAGTCTGAAGACGGGCTATTGGAAAAAGAAGGGTCAATACCTAATACATATTTTGACCCAGCCTTACCTCTAATTTGAGTAGTCGGTTCTTGGCCATCAGGAATAGTGCATTCGTGCATTTTCTTAGCACTAAAATAAGAATCTGAGCCGTCCGTAAATTGAGCGCAATATTCTCGCTGAAACGAGGAATGACTCTGTCCACCAGTTTGTGCTTCGCTGATGATAGTTTCATCAATCATCTCCTTGGGTAATGCTTGATATCCTAATTGAGACACAAAATAAGACGCCTCATCATTTTCGTTTGGATTTTCTATTTTACTTACCCAATCAGAATACGTTTTGTATAAATTTTCAAAAGTATAAGACGCAGAAGAAAGAGCGATCATTTTGGTGTCGTTAACAAATTTCATCCTATCTTTTTCTTCCATCAAACCCTCTTTAATCAACTTGTCTTCCATTTCCCTAATCTCTATTCTTTCTTTCATGTTTTGTGGCGCAACCAAAAACGGCATAAGAACAGTTTTAATTATTTCTTCTGGAAGAAGTAAGTACTCATCTAGTAGTAGGACATTTGCACGGAAACCACGAATTTTTTCACCAGAAAGAGGAACAGCCGTTATAGAACCACCATTAATAAGCCATTCATATTGATCATTTCTTTTGGACGGTCTAGCATTAAACGCTTGCTGAAGTAATTCCGCGCCTTTTGTATTTACGATCTTTTCTATGTTTTGAAATATAAATCTAGCAGTTCTAAATGTCGGACCGGCTATCAAAATTTTTGTACCCGGATTAAAAATACATTGTAGAAAAGCAAATACCGAAGCAATGAAAGTTTTACCACAACCACGACCCCAAACACACATACTGAAGTTTCTAGTCATTAAACCTCGTAATGTTATTTCTTGAAACGGTGCCAATTTTATACCCGATATAAGTTCCGTAGTGAAAGCTAGGTTATGTCTTAAAAATTTAGCTAAAGTTATCTTTGCTTGTTTGTCCGAAAGCTCCCCCTTCAATTCAAGTAATTCTTGATTCAAGTTATTAGCTTTAACGATTTGTTTACCTTCGTACCACATTAGATTTTTTTTAAGTCGTAAGCGAGTTGTAGATCAATAGTTTTATAAGCGCAACCACATGTAAATATTCTTTCTATTACTCTAGAAGCTTCTTTTCGGCCGTTTACAAATAAAAATTGCACAGATGGGTTATCTTGAATAATTTTTCTAACTTTGTGAAATATAAATTCAGGCGTAGCTTTAACATGTTTATAAACTCTATCTTTATTGTATGATTTAACTTTATGATTAAAATACATAGCGTCGTTGAATTTAGCTTCTACTAAAATTATTAAATTAGCATTATCTTCTTTTGATCTTTCTATTTCATTTAAAAATCTTTCATAACCGCCACTTAATGTACCTATTAAATCAGCTAGGGATTTTCTCTCTATATAACAATTGCATGTCGCCTCCTTGCTAGAAAAAGAATAATCTCCATATTTTAAAGTCTTAATTTCTACACCTCTAGAAAAGCGAAGAGGTTTTTGCTCTCTTGTATCTATGAATATTTTATACTCTGAACTATCCCACTCTGAGCCAGAAACTATATCACCAAATTTTTTATATTTAATCTCATACCCTAATTGACTGCATAGTCTATAATAGTCCCCAAATAAATCATTATAAAACTGTACTGGCGGACTCATAATTGAACGTAATTCGACTTGACTGGGCGCATAAATAAGATTCTTTTTTTCTTTTCTGGTAATTAAAATATCTTTACAAAATTCTTTTGCTTCTTCCGCTGGTATAGACTTTAACCACATTCTTAGGTTTGTTTTGGAATTGAATTCCGTGGACAGGTATTGGTCTTTATTTTTAAATTTAATCATGCTTCCGTCGTGCTTATCGTAACGAGGATAATACTTTTGATAATATTCAGCAATGCGAATTTTATGCTTTCTTAAATGTTTGTGGAGATCTTTTTCTGTGTCAAATACTTCTCCATCTATTTTACATTTTAATAGTTCATCCATTTGAAGCCTCATCTTTTGTTAAGCCCATTATTTTACCTTTAAACTCATCAATAGAAGATAATTTCTCCACTTCTTCATTAATAGATTTTTTACGGAGTTCTGCAAGTTTTATCATCTTGTTTCTGCTCTCCTCATCTCTCCAAGCTTGTACAAGGTTTAAAATGCTAGCATTTTCTTTAATTTGACTTTTTAGTTTATCACTTCTTTTTTCTTTAAGGTCGCCTAGTAGTTTGTGCTGTCTATTAACTGACTGGTTATATTCTGTTTGAGCCGAGCTAATAGATTCTACTAATGCCATAGCGATACGTCTTCCCTCTGTGTCCTCTGCTGCGTTATCTAAGAGTTGTTGTAACCTTTCAACCCTTCTTTGAATATTTGACGCAATTACTACTTCACATGATAATACTATATACTGGTCCACTTCCTCTTGACTTAGGTCATGTTTGTCATTTGTATATCTTATAAAGCTAGATTCAAATAGGTCTCTATCAGTTTGCGCAGAATAACTATTTATTTGATGAACGAATCTGTAGGTATTTAAATACTCTATTAAAGAATTTATCTCAGCTTTTCTTTGACCAGATATTTTCTCTTTATTAACTCCATTTAATACATATTTATTAATTTTAGAAATTGCAAGATTAGGAGTAGTTGGGGGCTTATATTCATTAGACGGAATTTCCCCAGTCTCTTGGTAAGGTTGCTGCTCCTCTTCTGGTTCTAAAGTTTTAATATAATCATTTACAGTTCTAGTTTCTTTACTTAAGGGTCCTAATCGTTCATTCTTGAATATATATCTAGACATCTCGTTTGCTTTCATAGTCTGAAGATTGTTTTTTATAAACTCTTTATCTTCGTCAGAAAGATCGATTTGCTCTTTAACTTGGTATTCGTGCGCTCCCCTAGCTCTTAGATTTCGAGAAGCTAAAAAAGCCTTGACAGCACGACCTTCTTTACTTCTCCCATCTACATTTTTATCAGGGAAAGCTAGCTTGATTAATTCTAAAAGGGAAGGAGGGTTATCTGGTCTAGAATTCCACTCCGCCGTTATTATAGATTTTTGTTCTTCTGTTAATTCAATATTCATTAAAAAATGTCAATATCCCCATTCTCTATGTTTCTTTTAACTTTTTTTATGATGGTTCTTTTTATATTTTTAATTTGCTTGTAACCGGGAGATCTACCTTTTTCGCTTGTTTTGTAACCCATTAATTTAGCTGCTTCTTCTTCACTTTTGTCTTGGATATATAAATAAGTATATACTTTCCATTCTACGGGTTTTAAAATTTCTTTCATTTTTTCATGCACTCGAGCAATATTTTCGTTTAGGTCTATTTTAGTTTCTTGTGTTTGATTATATACTTCTTGAGAATGGTTCTCTAGAGGGACAGGAATTTTAATATTATGTGCCATTTTTTTACCTTGCTCCCAATTTGAGAATAGTGGGCAAGTAGAGTCTTGTTTACCATAAATACTACATAAATCCCCACCTTCTGAAGCAGCGCACTTCAGGCAGGGCCTAGCATAGTTACCATAATTGTTTCGGACTAAATTCTTGATTTGATTAGATATGATCCTATTCAACCAAGGAGCAAGAGGTTTAGATTGATCGTATAAATGCCATTTTTTATATATATGGATTCTTAATATTTGAGATACATCTTCATAATCCATCCAACTTATAGCACTTAAACTCCACTTTCCTCTTCTCTTGTTTATCTCCGTATCAATTTCTGATATACATTCTTCAAAATTTCTTTCTTCTTTAGCCAATTATTTTTTCTCTCTTAACGTTTTGGCTTCCTTCTGTATTTGATCTAAGGTTTCCTCCTTGGAAGGAAAGTTGAACTCTTCTGGTGTCACGTTTTGAGACCCGGCCATTCCGTATTGATTAATTACTTCTCCTAGTGAAAATTTTGTATTTTCTTGTTTTTCAACATCAACCTCTAACCCAGCTAGAGACGTATAACTGTTAGCGTTTTTTGATGACGCTGAAGACTCCTGAGTATCTATTTCCTCATTAGTAGTAATGGAGCCTTTTAGGTTATAACCGCACGATTGACAGAAATTAGGTGGATTATCACTATATTCTATCTTCGCCCCACAGTCTTGACAAAAAATCTTCATATATGAATAATATATACACTTTGGTTAAAAATATAATTTAAATTAAGGTATTTAGTTTTTTAACATTGATTTTAGTCAAAAATGGTTGTAATATTATATAGGAAGGTATAACGCAATGCCCCCCAAAAAAACAAAGGGAAATTTTATCTTTAAGACGCCAAAAGGCGCAAAATATGAGATTTTATTTAGAAAACCAGATAAACGGCATTTTGACGATGCCGATGGTATCTGTACACCCCCAAAATCACCACACCCTAAAATACATATAAATCCTAAGCTAACAGATCAATCCTCTTTGAATACGGCTATTCATGAAATAGCTCACGCATTTTTCTGGAACAAGACAGAAACAGAGGTTCTCAAATTTGCGAATACATGTAGTAGATTTTTGTATAATTATTGTGGGTGGAGAAAGAACGAAAATGAATGCGCAGAACAAGCAAAGTCTAAAAGACAGTCTAAAAAGAATAAGTGACCATTCTTTATCTATAATATATTCAATATCTGATCATAACGATGAGAATTGGATAGCGGCATACAAAACTCACCAAGAGGCTCACCAAGCGGCTAAAATGCTAGAACGCTCTAAAGATATGGATTATAAGACCATATCTCAATCAGAAGCTTGGGGAGAATATGCTGAAAATAGACAAATAGAACTTAATTAGTGTCTCTACATTTGCAATTCGGAATAGTGCAATTATTGGGGATGTCTTTGTGACATTTGCATTTGCATTTTTGTCTGTTACAGAAGCCCGTTTTGCATTTTAAATTGCATTGTATTTTCTTGAGCCCGTTTTTAATTTTTTTCCAGATAGCCATTATATAATTCCTAGTTGTTTTAATTTCTTTTGGTTTAGTTGTGGTGTGGGGTTATAGTTGCATGATTTTAGAGGTCTAGCATGCCAGTGCATATGATTAGGGATTTTATTTTCTTTTTTGTCTATGTAGAAATTAAATCCATCGTAAAATTGATAAGCAACAGCATATAAAGCATTTTCCATCTTTTTGAATAATTTTTTTCTATACTCTGTCTCAGCTTTACTAAGCATCTCTACGCCTCTTAAAGTCGGGTCGATGTGGTCGTAAACTACAGCCATGGGCACATGACAGCTATCACACGCAATTATAATGAAATCGTCATCATTATAAAAAACATGATCGATTCTATCTAATACGCATAACTCGCAATCTTTATTCACTGCCCCATCTCCTTATATCCTCATTAATTTTTTTCTCTTTTTCTTCTTTAAGCTTTTTGATCAAAAATTTGGTTAACATAGAACGCATGATGTCCTCTTCAGTAAACTCGAATGTACGAATACCCATATAGTAGCTATCGTCGTCACTAAATATTTTATTCAATTTTTCGAATGCTCCTATTTTGTTGTTATGCAGATCAGTTTGCATTGGGTCAGCAAGAACAAAACATCTACTACCTTTACCCATTCTAGTAAGAATAGTAATAATCTCTTTTTCGGTACAATTTTGAGCTTCGTCCAATATTATAACTTTATTGGTCCAGTTCATTCCTCTAGCGAAGTTTACTGGGAACATACCGACACGCTTTTGCTCGATTAGTTTTTCTGGTCGAGTAGTCTTTAATAATTCGTCCAATTTGTCGATAAAGGGCATATTAAAGTATTTAAGCTTCTCTTCAGCGCTTCCCGGTAAATAACCCAGCTTGGAGTCACTGCTCTCTACAGCAGACCTAAGATACATTATGTCGGAACATGCTTTCATGTTCATGAGTTGTAATCCACAATATACACTAAGTAATGTTTTACTGGACCCTGCGGGCCCATCAACAAACATTATTCTTGTATTCTGATTTAAAGCAATTTTAAAAAATTCTTTTTGCTTATCAGTCCACTTAAATTCATTTAATTTAAGCGCGGTTTTAATTGGGTCAGGATTTTCGTAAAAATCTTCTGGAGAAAGCTCTTCAGTGATTTGTTCTCTTGCTTCCTGTTTATCTCTGCTGCGAGAATGAGATCCTTTTTTAAGTGACATATATCTAAATTAATTTACACAATATTTGACTTTAAAAGCAATTTAAAGATAAATAGCGGCGAAGCTAAAATTATTATATTTTTAATCATATTTAATTAAACCATCCTGTTATTGATATACGGTTCATGGGGGCATTCGCTAAAACATGAGATACATAATGAGGAATACCATCTCTAGAAGGAATATCAAACAAAGTTAATCTATTAAATTTAGGTACAATAGTCTTAACAACAGTACGGTAGTCTTCTTTCATAAAATGCAGGTTACCACCCCACTCCGGCCGCCAACCTTTTGATAAGCTATATACAAAACCTATTTTACCCTTACCCTCGTCATGGTGAGGAGATAAAAATTGATTAGGCTTAAACCTCGACGCAAAAACCTCGTTTGTGTGATCAGCTTTAACACCCGTAACAGCCTTCAAAAAAAACAACATATAGTCACTATTAAGGAATTCAACAAATTGACATTCAAAACAAGTACAATTAGCGGCGTGAGGCAATGATCTATCAAATACATAAGAAAAATTACCATTTATAAATGCCTCATTAGCTTCGCTAATTTTTTGTTCAATAATTTCTTTATTCTTCTCATTGTTTTGTAGGTTATTCGCTCCTTTGTAATCTTTTTCTCTTGGGTTATGTATAGAAGTAAACCACCAATCTTCTGGAATATCATCATAAAACCAATTAAATAGATTATTAGCGTCTTTTTCCTTCAAAAAGTCGAAAATTTGTACAGATTTATTTTGCGCGAATTCTTCACTAAGTTGTTTTATGTCTAAACTAGTGTTAATCATCTTTTTGTTTTGGCGGGCTGTGGAATTTATGCTCTATAATTTCGAAAACTAATTCAAGCTCTTTGGGTTTTTTGTCTTCATAATGATTTAATTTAAAATCAATATAAGTCTGCGCGTCTTTTTTCTTCTCAAAGAATGCTTCTTTTATCCATCTACTTCTATTTTGTAGCTGTCTTCTCACCTCGTAGAATTTACTCATTGTATATTATAAAGTATATATTACAAATTGCCTAATTTCAATGTACCTGTTCGGATTTTTTTACCTTCAACATATATAGGTATAAATAGAGCCGCGAATTTTTATTAGTTTTTATATATTACCTAAATCGGCAAACCCTGTGGTTATATAAATTAACCCCCGCACGGCTAATTTGAGAAATCAGGCTCCTAATTTTTTGAAAAAGGGGTAGGGGGTTTCTATTTGATTGATATTTATGTGCTATTTTAGCAATTGATTTGTAATTTATTCGTTTTGAATCGCCACGGGCTGCTTTTTGAGACTGAATCTCATTTTGTGAATAACTTTTTTAAAAAAAATGCCTTTCAGCCCTTGACAAACGGTCATTTTTGTGGTATCTTATATATAACAAATGAACGAAACAGATAAATTACTAGCTCAGACGCTCGTTAACAACGAGGTGAAGATTAACATGGGGCATTTCAGGGGTGAGACTGCCCTAGTCAGGAAGGTTATGGCAGATGACCGGACGCTTGAGGTGGAGATTGCACACTCAAGCGGCAAGCTGGCCTTCATCGACTACACTATGGTCAGTGAGATACAGGAGCGAACACAGTTTGCCAAGA
>CEUQ01030508.1_pt1 | contig 13200 bp, 9 predicted proteins | sample 361491 | NCBI WGS metagenome assembly CEUQ01 (sample SAMEA2622796, study PRJEB7988) | marine metagenome | biome: marine biome (ENVO:00000447); feature: marine epipelagic mixed layer (ENVO:xxxxxxxxx); material: "saline water (ENVO:00002010), including plankton (ENVO:xxxxxxxx)" | depth 120 m | reverse complement strand
CAAATTGATCTATGCCTGAGAAACCATAACAACCACCACCACAAACTCTGAAAGAGTTCATAATGTCATCTTCAGTCATTTCGTAACCAAAGCTTAGGTCATGATTAGCACTAAGTGCATAAAAACCTTTAAATGAGAATGCTTCTGAATCAACAATAATCTCATTGTTATATCTAAATTGATCTTGTCCAAATCTTAGAGTTTCGTACTGACCAGATCTTGCTGAACCCCAAATAGTTCTAAATGGGTTAGTACAGTTTGAACTTCCAGTACAACTTCCATCTGCATTATTTATAGCAATAGCTACTGATGGGAAGTTATCTCCTCTATAAGGATCTTGATTATCTGTTTGTGTTCTAGTTGACATAACTATCTGGGTAGAAAACTTATCACTCCAGTTACTGAATAACTTTGAAGTCATAACTTCTACACCTTGTTTATCGTCGTACCATTGGCTGTCTAGTGAGAAACCATAAGGTGGCTGCCCTCTTACTTTAACCAAGTTTGACGTAGTATCGATGTAAGAAACTTCAACTTCATGATCATCATTCAGAAGCCAGTTCAACTTAACAAATGTATTTTCTGAAACATTGTTTTGTTCTGTATCGTAAGTACCTGGATCAAAACCATATAAGCTTTGAGCTGATGCTCTAACCCTATCTACTAGAGCTTGAGTTACATAGTAAGCTTCTAGCGTTGCTCCACTTCCATCAGGACCATAAAATGCTGGATAAACTTGCTCAAACTTTTCATAGTTAAAGTAGAAGAAAAGGTTATCTTCCATTATTGGACCGCCAAGACTGAAGCCCATTGTATCTTCTGTAAAGACACCTGGTTCATTTCCATTTGCGTCATCCCCAACCATGTCTTCATTTCTGTTATAAACATAGAAGTCACCTTCAAGTTCATTTGTTCCAGATTTTGTAACAGCATTCACACTACCACTGACAAAGCCTCCTCTAGAAGCATCAAATGGAGCGATATCAACTGAAATCTGCTTTACAGTTTCAATTGAGAATGAGTTTCTTAATGTTGGTTGACCACTATCATTAAGACCAAATGCATCATTAACGGAAACACCGTCAATAGTAATATCATTTGTTCTAGGGTTACTACCCATAACTGATAGTGAAAAGAAGTCTTCAGATTGATCTACAGCAACCCTTGGGTCTAATGCTGCAACATCTTGAATACCTCTATCTGATGATGGCATGCCATCAATTACATCTTCCCCAAATACAGTTCCATTCCCAAATCTAATGGTACTTTCAAGAGCGGACGCGCTAACAACAACTTCTTCAAATTCTGCTGCTAAGAAAACATCAACGCTGGATACTTCACTAAACTTTGTGTATACAGCTGTTGCGCTTGCATCAGAATAACCTGTTTTAGTTACGGTTACGCTGTAAGGGCCGCCTGGTGCTAAGTTATTAAAACTAAACTCACCATCTGCTCCTGTAAGTGCATTACTGGTAGAACCATTTGGTACATATACTACGACTACTGCAGCTCCTGAAACAGGACCTGAAGAATCGGTCACATATCCCTTGATACCTGATCGGACATCAACTTGGGATATCGCGTAAAACGAAAATATCGCTAGACTGAGCGATAAAAGAATTTTTTTCATATAGTTACCTCAAATTCGATATTTCTATATTCTACAACTAAACGAGGCGAAGTTTTAACGGTTATGTGAAAACTATGTGAATTATTTTTGTTCTTCTATTAGATCAAAATCTAGATAATTTGCTAAAACCTTTGGAATACGGACACCTAATCCATTTTCATAAAAATTTTCAATTATTGCTAAAAGAGTTCTTCCAACTGCTAACGCTGAACCATTTAAAGTGTGTGGGTAAAACTTATCTTTACCATCTTTTACTCTTGCGTTAATTCTTCTTGATTGAAAGTCTCTAAAATTTGAACAAGATGATATTTCTCTAAAACAATTTTGACTAGGCAACCAGACTTCTATATCTATTGTTTTGGCTGCAGAGAACCCTAAATCTCCAGTGCATAAGACTACATGTCGATAGGATAATTCAAGCTTATCTAATATTTGAGAAGCGTGAGCAACAAGTTCATCTAAGCTTTCATCTGATTTATTTGGATGTGTAAATTTAACGATTTCAATTTTTTCAAACTGATGTTGTCTAATCATTCCTCTTGTATCTTTTCCATAACTTCCCGCTTCTGCTCTAAAACATGGAGTATGAGCAGTTAAATTGATTGGTAAATCAGAGTCTGCTATTACTTCATCTCTTAATAAATTTGTTAGCGGAACTTCAGCAGTAGGAATTAAATATTTACCATCACCGACTTTAAACTGATCTTCTTCAAATTTTGGTAACTGCCCTGTTCCTATAAGTGAATCAGAATTTACTATTAAAGGAACATACATTTCCTCATAACCATTATTTTTTGCCTCATCTAGCATAAATTGGATGAGAGCTCTTTGTAATTCTGCTAATTTGCCTTTTAGAACAACAAACCTAGAACCGCTTAATTTATTAGCTAAATCAAAATCTAATAAACCAAGTTTTTCGCCTATTTCAACGTGATCTAAGCCTTTATTAGATTGTGTAAATATTTTTGTGTTAATTTCCTTATTCATAGATTCATCTTGGCCAATAGGAACATCGCTATCAGGCAAGTTAGGTATTTGAAGCATAATGGAATCAAGATCAGATTTAAGCAGATCAAATTCATCTTGAAGAGCATCAATTTTTTTATTTAAGCTTTCTGATTCATCTTTTAATTTTTTTGTATCTTCACCTTTGCTAGTTAAAGCTCCTATTTCTTTAGACAAGTTATTTTTTTGGCTTTTTAGTTCATCCAATTCAGTCTGAATAGAATTTTTTTGTGAATTTCTTTTTAATAGATCTGCAAGATCAACATCACAACCTTTTGCAGAAAGTCCTTTTTTGTAGAGCTCTAAATTTTCTTTTAAGTCTATTAAATCAATCATTAGCTATTATTTCGTACCCATCTGGAGGCATATAGATAATATTAGTTGATTCATGAACAAAATTCTCAAATTTAACTAAAAATTTATTATTTTGAAAATTCAATATATGCATCTCATGCAGAAGATTATCTTCAAAAATTATAATGGCATCACTTATACGTTCATCATTAATATTTAATTTATAGCATTTAAAAACACATGAGAGTTCTTCATGCTCATAAGAATCAAATAATAATTTTCTTATAAGAAAAGAATCATCATCGTCATATACCATCACTTGTTTAAAATCATCATCTTGAATAAATAATTTGCCCTCTAATCCAGCTAAGATTTGTTTGCTAGGATGATTGATCGAATAAACAAAATCCCCCTTTATATAAGACATAGAGCCTTTTGAAACAATTGAGTCAGAGTCAAAGATAATGATATCTGAAGAAAATTCTTGATTCTTAATTAAAAGTTCAGAAAGATCAGAAGAAGATATAAAAGAAGAGATAAATAATAGAATGACTCTCATTAAAGAACTTCTCTTGAACCATTAGAATTCATTGGAGAAACTATTCCATTTTCTTCCATTGCTTCTATTAGTCTTGCGGCACGATTGTAGCCAATTCTAAATTTTCTTTGTACTGAAGAAATAGAAGCCCTTCTTGTTTCAATGACAAACTCAACAGCTTCATTGTATAAGTCATCATCAATCTCAGAGTCATCAGATAGTTCTTGCACTTCTATAGATTTAATGACTTCTTCTATATAGCTTGGTTTCCCAGTTTCTCTAAGGTATTTAGCAATTTTCTGCACTTCATCATCGCTCACAAAAGCACCATGTATTCTTTTAGGTATGGATGTGCCAGGTTCAACAAAAAGCATGTCACCATTACCAAGCAGTTGTTCTGCTCCTCCTTGATCTAAGATAGTTCTTGAATCAATTTTTGATGAAACAAGAAAGGATATTCTTGAAGGTATATTTGCTTTAATAAGTCCAGTTATTACATCTACAGAAGGTCTTTGAGTAGAAACAACTAGATGCATTCCTGAAGCTCTAGCTTTCTGTGCAAGACGTGATATTAATTGCTCAACTTTTTTACCAGCAACCATCATTAAATCAGCTAATTCATCAATTACTATAACGATGTAAGGTAAAGGCTCAATTTCACCATCATTTATTTCTAATAACTTCTCTTTTATGTCTTGAGAAATTGAATTTAATTTAAGTGCTTTTTGGTTATAACTTTCAAGACTTCTTACACCTAAAGCAGACATTAATTTATATCTTTTATCCATTTCTTTAACACACCAATTCAGTCCATTTGCTGCTTTTTGCATATCTGTAACAACAGGTGTTATTAGATGAGGTATATCGTCATAAACTGAGAGCTCAAGCATTTTTGGGTCTATCAACAGAAGTCTTAAATCTTTAGGCGAATTATTCCTTAATAAATTTAAGAGAATTGAATTAACTCCAACAGATTTACCTGAACCTGTTGTTCCAGCGATTAATAAGTGTGGAAGTTGTTGTAAGTCTATTTTTGAACTTTCTCCAGCAATATCTCTTCCTATAGAGAATTCAAGCGGTTTAAGTGATTCTTTAGAATGCTCATGTAATGTTGAATATAAAGTAACAACTTTTCTTTTTGGGTTTGGAATCTCAATTCCTATAGATGATTTTCCTTCTATAACCTCTACCACTCTTACACTTTTAACTGCTAAAGATCTAGCAAGATCATTAGCTATATTTGTCACTTGGCTTGCTTTTGTTCCAGGGGCTAAATTAATTTCAAAACGTGTAATAACAGGCCCTGGGAAAGAGCCTTCTACCTTTCCTTCTATACCAAATTCTTCTAATTTAATAACCAGATTATTAGATAAATCTTCTAAATATTCTTTTGTTACATCAGCTGATTCATCTATTTTTTGGTCAAGAAGATCTAGAAAATCTTTCTGTTCTTGAATCTCGATTATAGGCTCAGATACCGAAGGTTTTTTTATCTCAGTCTTTTTAACTGCTTCAGTTTTTTTAACCTCTTTCACTATAGGTTTCTTATCAGGAACTTTCTTTGATTTAGTTTGCTTTTGATTATTTAGAACGTTTATGAACTTAATAAAATCGTAAAAGACAAGATACTGGAAAGATAAAAAAATAATAATTGATAAGGATCCAAACCAAAATTTATTTAAATATGTTCCCATAGAATTTAATAAACTTTCTCCAGCTATTCCTCCTATATCATTGAAAAAAGATGCATAAAAAACAGCAAGAGGAAAGATTGAAATTAGACTAAGCATAAATCTATTAAAAAGATTTATTCGTTCAAAAAAATTAGATGAAGTGCTTGAGACAAATAGCACTATTCCAAAATATGAAAGCATCAAAGCAAAATAATAAGATGCATATCCTAGATAAAATAGCATTGTTGAAGAGAATAAAGCCCCTAGATATCCAAGACTATTTGAATATTCAATTCCGTCTGCTAAAAAACCCTGAACGTCGTCTTGAGGAGAGAAAGTAAATAAGCTAGTAATTAAAAATAAAGAAAAAATTACTAGAGCAACCCCAGAAAACTCTCTATAGATTCTATCAATTGACATGCTAAGATATTGTAACTAAAAAACCACAAGTACTCTTGTTTTTAGGTAAAAAACTATGGAACAACAATTAATAATTCTAGGTTCAGGTCCAGCGGGTTATACAGCAGCTGTTTATGCTGCTAGAGCTAATTTAAACCCGCTTTTAATAACTGGCTTAGAAGTTGGTGGACAATTAACAACTACTACAGAAGTAGAGAATTGGCCTGGAGATTTTAAAGACCTACAAGGTCCTGATCTTATGGTTCGTATGCAAAAACATGCAGAAAAGTATGATGTAGATATACGAACCGATTACGTTAAGAGTGTCGATCTATCAAATCAACCTCTAGTACTACATGGTGAAAAAGATACTTATGAAACAAAAAGTTTAATTATAGCGACTGGTGCTAGTGCTAAATATCTTGGTTTAGAGAGCGAAAAAGCATTTTTAGGAAAAGGTGTTAGTGCTTGCGCTACATGTGATGGATTCTTTTATAAAGATCAAGAAGTTGCAGTTATTGGCGGTGGAAATACCGCTCTAGAAGAAGCTTTATATTTAAGCAATATATGCTCAAAAGTACACTTAATTCATAGAAGAGATGAATTTAGAGGAGAAAAAATTTTACAAGATAGAGTATTTAAAAAAGTTGAAGAAGGAAAAATATCATTAATTTTAGACTCTACACTAAAAGAAGTTATTGGAGGTGATGTAGTTTCAGGAATAGTCATTCTCAATAATGATGGTACTGAGAGCAACTTATCAGTAGAAGGAGTTTTTATAGCTATAGGACATACACCTAACACTGATATTTTTAAGGATAAATTAGACATGAAGGATGGTTACATTATTACTAAGACTGGTTTTGATATAGGTTCTACTGCAACTTCAATTCCAGGTGTTTTTGCAGCTGGAGATGTGGCAGATTATAACTACAGACAAGCAGTAACTAGCGCTGGTTTTGGATGTATGGCCGCATTAGATGCTGAACACTATCTATCTAATCTAGATTAACGAGTTGTAACTAATCCACCATCACAAGTGACAGTTTCACCAACTGTGTATGCACCAGCTCTTGAACATAAATAAATGCATAATCCTGCCATGTCCTGAGGTGTGCCTATCCTTTTTCTAGGATTCATTTCTGCAATAAAGCCATAATCAAAATTAACTGCTTTTCCTAACATATGACTATCAAAAGGACCTGGTGCAATAGCATTTACAATAATATTTCTTTCAACCAGTGTTTTAGCTAAATGTTTAGTCAAATGGATAATTCCTGATTTAGATGCTGAATAAGCATAAGTATCAGCCATATTAGAAACTCCTATACCATCAATGGAGGCTATATTTATAATCCTTGAGGGATCTTCAGAATTTCCTCTTTTTTCAAGCATTTTTGCAAATTTTTGAGTCAAGAAAAAAGGACTTTTAAGATTTATGTCTACAACTTTATCCCAACCATCAACTGGATATTCATCAAAAGGTGCTCCCCATGCAGCTCCAGCGTTATTAATTAGAAAATCAATACCTTCTGGCTCTTTTTCAGCTAAGAACTCAACAAGACTATTAATACCTTCTTCTTTTGAAAGATCAGAGCAAAAAGGTATGCATTCAGCATTATATTCTTTACTAAGTTCTTCAGCTTTAGCAATTAGAGCTTCTTCTTTTCTTGCAGTTATGTATACTTTTGCACCGTTTGCTAGGAAACCAGAAGTTATCATTTCACCTATACCTCTAGAACCACCGGTAACAACAGCTATCTTGCCTTTTATATTAAAGAGATCTTTTATGCCTAGACTCATAAAGAACTCACATAAATGGTAGCTGCTAAAACGCAACAGATTATTATAACTAAGGCAACTAATGCATCTGAAGATGAATCTTCAGAATTTTCTTTTGATTTATAAAATTGATCTTCACTCATTTTTTAATTCCCCTTTAGCAACTAGAGGGTTTGCATACTGGGTCATTATATATTCTAACTCTTTGTTCGTCATCGAAGTTCTTAAATCATTAAAATAATTACTGGCCCTTGGGAAATCGCTATCATCTACTTTCTCATATAGATACTTATAGGCATACATATTAGTTTCCCAAATTTTATAATTATTAAGAATTGATTTATCTATTTCTTTAGCTAACTCATCAGGAGAAAAATTACCTTTAATTTGTTCGCCTAAGCTTAAATGCACGAAACCTTTAGGCTCCATAATCCCTTTAAAAATATGCTTTACATCATCTCCTTTCTGCTTGTTTTCTTCTTGTATATTCTGTTTAGCCTTCTCTTTAGCTAAAGGATCAAATTCATAGGAAACTGAACATGGAATAAGGTTGTAATATTTTGTTAAATCTTCAAAGTTAGAATTTTTTCTTAAAGCTATATGGAGCATTTTTAAAACAGCAGAATCCGTCTTATCAATCCCATCTTTTGCTCTTCCCTGTCTCTGTGCAATCCAAACATGTTTTCCAGACCCTAGTGTATTTTTGATAAAGTCTGATGCTTTAAATAAATTATTGTAAATATCTTTTTTTGATTCTCCTGCTCTTGAGATAACAAAACTTTTATTTAACCTCAATAAGTCACCCATCCACTTTATGCTTACTAAATTATCTCCAATAGCATTATGCGTCGTATCAAGACCAATAGAATCAATGGCATGATTGCATAACGCAGAATCAAGCGTAATGTCTCTATGATTACCTATAAAAAGATAAGGCTTGTTTATATCTAGTTGATCTACACCTGTAAAATTAAATTCGTCCATTGTCTTATTGATTACACTTCGTAGAACGATTTTTACTTGATCTTGAAAAGCCTTAATCGTATTAATATTTCGGACTTTTGATTTAAAAAGCTGTAAAGCTAAGAATTTAGAACCTGGAATAGATAGAAATTTAGAAGTTGAAGAATTTAAATTATCCTTAACAAATGTTAAAAATTGGTCATCTTTTAGAAGATCTTCTAAAACAGATTTAACCTCTTTGTCACTATAAGGCTCTATGCGAGTCATGTTAATAGATATAAAATTTTAATATGGAAGATGATAAAACACTTATTAGAAATATCGTAATCTTTTTTGGTGTAATTGGGCTTATTGTTTTAATACTCTTAATTGGTTCGACTTTTGTTTAGCCAGGAGGCCATTCTAAACTCCTGCCGCCTAATAGATGCACATGTATGTGAAATACGCTTTGTCCGGCGCCAGCACCATTATTAATAATCAGTCTATAGTTATTATCTAAATCATGGTCTTGAGCTATTTTTTTAGATACATGCAATAGATGTCCTAAAAGATTTATATCTTCTTCAGAAGCATCGGAGACTTTTTCAATTTCTTTTATTGGAATAATAAGTATATGCACTGGTGCTTGCGGGTTAATGTCTTCAATCGCAAAGCAAAGATCATCTTGATATACAATTTTTCCAGGTATATCCCCTTTCCTAATTTTAGTAAATAATGAATCTTCCATTAAATTACAAACCTAAAAAGCCTAATGAATAAATAAACACATATTATCGTAAGCAATAGAGCAGAAAATTTAACTAAAAAGCTTCTAAAGAAGCCATTCGTTTTTTCTGTAAAAAAATAATAGACCAAAAGGACAACTAAAATTATTAATAGTATTAAGCTCAAATATCCAATCATATTAAAAAAGGTTAGCTATATATTCCCATAATACAACCAAAAGCACTAACCCCGATGCCCAAACGGTACAAGCAATTAAATCAAAGATAAGGAACCGCTTATAATCAAGTCTGAATGTACCCACAAAGAAAGGTGCAAAAGGTCTTATGCTGGGAGTCATTCGTCCAAGCAAAATAGCTCCAAATTCATACTTATCAAACCAATTTTTAGTTTTTTCAACCCTATCTTTATGTCTTTCAAAAAAATTCCAATCCATGATTTTTGTTCCAAATATTCTGCCCATTAGATAGCTAGATTGATCTCCAGAAAAAGAGCCTATATAAGCGAAGATTGTTATTAGATAAATATTTGATATTCCTTCAAGATAAAGAAAAACAGCTAGCAAATATAAAAATAGACTTGGAAACAAAACCCCACTCAAAACAAAAGATTCAAGAAAACCAAGAATAGTAAGTAATAAAGGAGCTAGAACTGGATTTTCTGAACTAAATGTTTTTAATCTGTCGAGCCAGGATTCTTCACTTTTTTTTTAAGCACTTGCTCCATATCAACAATCTTAAAATTCTGATTATCAGGTGAATTGTAGCCATCCTGTACGACTAAAAATCCCTGAGTGTATAAGTCGTCTATAGCTTTATTTGTAACATCTATTCCATCAGTATCTGTAACATCATTAACTGTAAAAGATCTAATGAAATCAAAGGGAAATTGTCTGTTGTATAAATTGAATTTACTATCACCTTGAGATGACACAATGATAAAACCCTCTTTTTCAGTTGTTTTATAGACGGTTACTCCTTCTGGATCACCTCCGATATTTCCAGATCTTGAATCAATTACCTTAATGAATCCAAGTGTATTGGCGTCATAGGCGTTAAGAATACCTCTCATACCTTCTCGGGAAATAATGATATGTTCATTTTCATCATCAATTACACATCCTTCAGCCTCATTACCAAAAAGAGGCACATTAGTTTCTTCGGCTGTTATATCAATGGTGCCTATTATTTCTTGTGCCCTTAAATCCCAATATTGGATTGTTTTACCCTCTTCTTCCGTTAGTATCGCTCGCAGATTACCTCCTACTAAACCCATACATATACCATAGATATTCATGCCAGCTTCAAGATGCGCATGATCTAAATCTTCAGTAAATGAATCTAAAGGTAAATTTTGAAAGTACTCAAACAAATCATCAGTAGGAAATTTCCAATAATCTAATGTGCTTGCTGTTCTGTTGGATGTAACAACATGTAATACACCATCCTTTTCTCGAAGATCTATGTTATTAATTCTTCCAAGATTTGCATAACTTAAAGCATTACCTTCTATATCGTAGACATAAATACCAGAGTTCTTATCAGTACCAAAGATCAAGGATTTTTTTGGATCTTTAGAATTAAACCAAATAGCAGGGTCATCAGCAGAATCGCCTTTAGTAATAACTGGATCAGTCTCAGCTGAATAATCAATTTCAGCTGTATAAAGAATGGCTGAGAAAAAAAGAGCAAGCACGAAGCCCGCTCTTTTTAAAATATTGTTAGAAGGTGTATCTAATACCGAATGACATTGAATATCCATATTCATCATATTGTGACAGTCTATCGGAAGTATTCCAATAGTAAAATTCAGGTCTATTGGCTAAATTCTTGCCTTCAAATTTAAAAGTTAAGTTATCGCTGTATTTATATCTAGCAGTTAGATCATAAGAAAGATAATCGTCGGCAAATCTCATAAAACCGTAACCAAAATCACCATCAAGGACATCATCACCTTCATCACCAAGATAATCTAAATAGCTTGAACGATAATTAGCTGCAAATCTTGCATCAAATTTCCCCTTATCGTAACCAAATGAAAAATTAGCATTTTCTTCAGATAGCTTTCTGAATGGAATAGTAAAGGTATTAATTCCAGTATCAAATTCGCTTTCACCATCACTTATAGTTGCGTTAAATGCCATAAAGAAACCTTCAATAGGCAAGTATTTATCTAATTCAGAGAAGAGATTAAGTTCAAATCCAGTTATTGATGATGCTCCTGCATTGGCATAAGTTTCAAGTTCAGAAAAGAGCAAACCTCCAACTGTTTGATTTGCCAAGACACGTGGATAAATTGTATTAGCAATATCTTTATGAAACATGCCTAGTGTTAAAACAAAGTCATCTTCATAGTATTCAACACTTAGATCAAAATTATCTGCTTCATAAGGTTTAAGATCTGGATTACCCATTTCGCCAGAAAATTCACCTGCAACACCCTCTTCTATCTCTGCTATTGGTGCAGTTTCACCAAAACCAGGTCTTGATAAGGAGCTGTAATATGAAGCTCTCATTTGAAGATTCTCAGTCATATTATATTTAACGTTAATACTTGGAGCTAAGTAACTATAGTCTCTAGAAAATTCTAATAGATCATCAGCATCTCCATCGTTGTACCCCATAGTATGAAAGGTTGTATTTTCATTACGTACACCCGCAACAACAATTGTGTTACCAAAATCAATGGTACTCATAATGTATAACGCATCAATTTCTTCCTTAGTTGTCCAAAAGTCAGCAAGATCAGTGCTTAGTGGTCTAAATTGATCTTGAAGTCCAAATACAACATTTGGATCCGCAAAAAATGTGAGATTAACGGGAAAATACCAATATTGACTAGGAGTGTATGGCGAATAGTTAATCAATCCCTCAGCCACATCACCACTAGCATCGTAATTTCCTTCATTATTAGATTTAGTTCTCGTACTACTTTTATAACCAAATTCAATTGTCATTGGATTATCACCAAAACTTATCTCACTGGTTTCAAAATCAATTTTAAATGCGTCTTCTTCATCTTGAATTAGGCCATAATCAATTTCAAATTCATCCCATTCATAGGATTCAGGATTTCGTAGATTAGCAGCCGCAGGGGCTAAATCTAACCTTAAAAACTTAGGATTTGACCAATTAAAGGTTCCACATGCATCTGTACCTTCTCTTATACGACACTCAGCACGAAATTTTGCATCAACATTATTATTGTCAGCTTCTTCTGCAAAAGAATTACTTAGTTGCATACGTACATCAAATCCTGCAATAACCGTATCCATACCTATTACTTGCGTTTCAATTGTTCTGGTCTCAATTCTCTTTTTTGATTCTTTATCAGCTGTAATTCTTTGGTAGGCTGCAGATACTGATGTTATGGATGGCTCAAGTACATCTCGAGCTCTATATTCATCTTTATGTCTTATTTCATCATCTGTGTACTCATTAAATAAGTAATTAAAAAATATTGCTGTATCACCATTAACTATTAGATCCATATCTAATGTATATCCTTCTCTTTCTCTGGTTAGATCGTAATATCTCATTTCCCAGTCTCTGCCTAGATACTTGTTACCATTATCATCAATTTTCCAGGGCTCATAACCGACTTCATTGTTATTAGAGATAATATGTTTGCTTTGATATGTGTAGCCAAAAATTGCACCAAAGTTATCGTTTAGTTTATCTCCATAGGTAAAGGAATACTTGGGACTATCTGCATCATCAACGAATTCGTTATATTGGACGTCATACCTGAGTTTGACTAATCTTTTATCTAAATCTGTAGCACGTTTAGTTTTAAATTCAATTCGACCACCTATACCTTCTAAATCTTGTGAAGGCACAAGAGTTTTATATACTTCAATTGAATCTAATAGTTCAGTTGGCAGACCATCTAATAGAACCTTTCTACCGCTCTCAGGAGCTGGAATAGTGGCACCATTCATCGTGACTGCATTTAGATCTCCAGACATGCCTCTAAGAGTTACATACCGTCCTTCACCTTGGTCATTCTCTACGGACACTCCAGAAAGACGTCTTACTGATTCAGCAGCTGTCTCATCAGGAAATTCTCCTAATGCATCTGAATCTACTACAGAAACAACTTGATTAGATTTTCTTTGTCTCTCTATACCAGATTTTAGGCTAGCTATTGTTCCTACTGCAGATACAACAACTTCTTCTACCTCTTCCTTATTT
>CEUQ01160256.1_pt1 | contig 13205 bp, 12 predicted proteins | sample 361491 | NCBI WGS metagenome assembly CEUQ01 (sample SAMEA2622796, study PRJEB7988) | marine metagenome | biome: marine biome (ENVO:00000447); feature: marine epipelagic mixed layer (ENVO:xxxxxxxxx); material: "saline water (ENVO:00002010), including plankton (ENVO:xxxxxxxx)" | depth 120 m | reverse complement strand
ATTCGCGGGGGTATCAGTCTGGCTGCAGGTCGCGGTCGCTTTATGGGGCCGTCAGGGCATTCGCTTCGACCTGATGACATTGGAATGGCCAGAAGAAGCCGGATCCAAGATCGAAGGTAAAGAGCGTCTGGACCTCAGCAAGGTCGAAGATGAACTTGAGAAACGCGCTCGACAGGCGGGCCACCTACGCGAAGCAAAAGAAGAGAATTAATCGCGTCGGTCAGAGCGAAAATCAGATAGGAGGCCCGCACCGCGGGCCTCTTGCGTTAACAAGACGCCCCATCGCCGTCAGGCAACCGGGGAGTCACCAGCCGTCAGGGGTCTATCAACGCAATGGACTTTAACCTTGAAAAGTTCCTGAAGCGTTACGTCTGGGACGACGAAAAGACGCCATATTTCACGCCTTCGTCCAAGCTCAATCGCAAACAGGCGCACTATGAATGCCTGGCCTACGCCGTGTTCGTCGGGATTCTCTTCAGCGCGCTCTCCCTGATTACGCTGACCGGCGCTGGCGGCCATGAACGCGCGATTGGACCGGCGCTCTTCAGCTTTACGATGATTTGTGCGTCAGTGATTTTTGGCTTCACGAAAACCTATCTGGCGGCATTGTGGCTGAGTACCGCGCCGGTCGCCGCGGTCGCCTACTTTCTGGTCTATGGGTTTCGGCCAAGTTGGGCGGGCATCGACCAAATTGTCGTGATGCTGTTTATTGGCTGTTGGATCGCCTATTCGCTACGCATCGTCGCGATAGGCCGTCGTTACGACGAAATGCCCGAGGCGCCCAGGAAGTGAGGCTCGGCGAACTGGGTCAGGTCGCCTGCAATACCTTCAGGCAACACGCCTGGGCGTTCTGGGTAAGCAATGGCGTCTTGACCGTCATTAATATCCTGATGGGCGCACCGTGGTGGGCCTTGTGGCCATTTCTGTGTTGGGGGCTGCTCTTCTCAATCCACTACTTTGTCTTCAAGTCGATGACCGTGGACGAAAGCTGGTCGGATGAGCGTATCGATGAGTTGCGCTGGAAAGCGTATGACCTCGGCCATGTAGAAGACCTTGAGGACCGTATCCGCGGAGACGATTTCAGCACCCGTCCCGCGCACCGTCGCGACCCGGACTGGTGGCGACGTAACCCGGACGGCGAGATCCAGGAGGCTCCAGAGGCGGTGAGTCCGGAAGAGCGTGAGCCAAAAAATTCGCAGTCGGAGCGCGATTCATCATGAGCCTGTTGCCGGTCATCGACCGCAACCGCTGTGAAGATAAGCGCGCGTGCGTGGAGATGTGTCCGAACAGCGTGTTTGAGATTGGCGTGTTAACCGCCGAGGAGAAACATGGCTTGAGCCTGCGCGGCCGACTCAAAGCCTGGGCACATGGCGGCAAGCAAGCTTATGTCGTCCGCCCAGACGCCTGTAACGAGTGTGGCATCTGCGTATCCGCGTGTCCTGAAGGGGCCGTGTACCTGGAGTAAGGTGCCGCGTGTACGACGAACTCAGTCGCCGTCCGCAAATGTCACGACCAACCAACAGATCGCAATGCACGTCAAACCAACGGCGAGCGCTGGTATGAAGATCTCTTTACTCCACGAGACCCAGAGAATGAGCGGCGTCGCAAGCGCCGTCAGGCCGCACACCGCAATGACCAGCTCTGCCAACCAGCCGCGCTCGCGAAACAGCGGCAGGGCGGGACGATCCGTGGCGGCATCAAGCATGACGTCACCTGTGTGCGCAGCATCCAGTGTAGCGTCAGCTGCTGCCTGCTCCGGCGCTTCCAATGGTTTCGCGTCCGTCTTGCGCATGTCGTTTTCAGGGGATTGGTTTATCACGGCTTTCTGTCGCGACTATTGACTGGTGACACGGGTCGCATCTTCGCGCGCTTTTAAGTCCGGCAACAGCTCCGTGCCAATCCCGACGCCGGTGGGTAACGCGATCTGCCCCTGGTCAATAACAGGCAGCGTGGTCACGAGTTCGCGGTACCAGCCTGTATAGAACGCGCGAACGGATTCCTGAACCAATGCGTTGGTCACATTCATGGACAAGTGCACGGCCGCCATGAACGCGACCGGGCCAGTGCAATCGTGCGGTGCAACCGGGCGATGATAGGTCTCAGCCAGCGCGGCGATTTTCTTGCCTTCCGAGATTCCACCGCACCAGACCAAATCGGGCATCACGATCGCACTGGCGCCACTCTCCAACAAATCGCGGTGACTCCAGCGGCCCGCCAGGGTTTCGCTGGCACACACCGGAACTCGCGTTGCTTCGGCAAACGTCTTGAGCGCGGGCAGACTATCCATGCGTACCGGGTCTTCGTACCAGAACGGCTGATACGGCTCCAGCGCCTCTGCAATCTTCAACGCCGCAGGGAATCTCCACAGTGAATGGAGTTCGACCATGATGTCCATCTGGTCGCCCACGGCCGCACGGATCCGGGCAAATGGTTCCAACGCCTTCTCCAGGTCGGCGTTGGAGATGTAATGTCCGTCAGATGCGGTGGCTGCGTAGTCAAACGGCCAGATCTTCATGCCGGTGATTCCTTCGGACAACAAACTGAGCGCCAGTTCGTCAGCTCGATTCAAGAAACCATCGAGGTCCTCGTACGGCCCTTCCTCGGAATCCAGGCCCCAATCATCTGTGCCCCAGTCCGGCTTGCTGCGCACATACCGATACCCTGCGCAGGTGTTGTAGGTACGTATCGAATCACGTGACGCACCGCCCAGCAGTTGATAAACAGGCTGCCCAACGTGTTTGCCGAATAAGTCCCACAGAGCGAGATCGATAGCGGAGCGCCCGCGCGTTTCGACACCGGGTGCCGCGAACCCGACATAAGGCGTCAGATCCTTGTTGATGCGTTCAATGGCGAGTGGATCCCGACCCAGAAGCACCGGCGCGCAGGATTCATGGATATACGCCTCTACAGCACGTGCGCCAAAGTAGGTTTCTCCCAAGCCATAGATGCCTGCATCCGTGTGAATCTCAACCCACAGCAGATTGGGAAACTCGTCCAGGCGCAGCGTTTCAACCGCGGTAATCTTCATGTGTTTGCCAATTGCCAGCACTAACGCTGACAAAGTATCACAGCCGTGACGGTCGACAACCCGCAGCCCAACGACGACAATCCAGAAGCCGTCCCTACAGGCCCGCAGCAGGAACCACCAGATGAGCCTCGTTCAATTCTCCGATATTGCCCGGTTGCCTACGCCCGACGACAACGTCGCTATTGCAACCAGACCCATTGATGCCGGTACTCAGGTGCAACTGAATGGAGAAACGTTTGTCATCTCGCATTCCATTCTGGAAGGTCATCGGTTCGCCGCCTCCACGCTGGCAGAAGGCGAATTCCTATGCTCCTGGGGGTTGCCGTTTGGCAAGTCTACCCGCGAGATCGCACCGGGCGAGTACGTCTGTAACACAAAAATCCTGGACGCTTTGCGAGAACGGCACGTCGAGTTTGAGATCCCGACCGAGGCGAACTTCGACGATTACATGCAGAAGTACGTCGTTGACCCCGAGACATTCACGCCGGGTGTGCAGATTGACACCAAAGAGCAGCCAGGCACGTTCCTGGGGTTCAAGCGTCACAATTCACGAGGTGTGGGCACACGCAACTTCATCGTTGTCATGGGCACCACGTCGCGCTCGGGGCCATTTGCGCAGGCGCTTGCCGACAGTTTCCACCATGTGCAGGAACAGTTTCCAAACGTGGATGGGGTCTGCGCGATCGTGCATACGGAAGGTGGCGGCATCGAGCCACCGAACAATCTCGATTTTGTGTTACGCGCCCTCGCCGGGTTTATGGTGCATCCGAACGTGGGCGCTGTGCTTGCGCTGGACTATGGCACCGAGGCGTTTACGAATGACGATGTACAAGCCTATCTGAGCGAGCACGACTATCCGTTGGACCGGGTCAAACACGCGTTCATGCGCATCAGCGGCTCGCTGGACGAGGAACTCAAACGTGCGGCCGAGCTGATCGAGTCCTGGCTACCACAGGTGAACGAGACGGCGCGCAGCGAACAACCGCTGAGCGCACTCAAGATCGCGTTGCAATGTGGTGGCTCGGACGCGTTCTCGGGCATTTCGGGTAACGCGCTGGCCGGGTGGGTTGCCAAAGAGGCCATTCGCAATGGCGGTGCCGCCAATCTGGCCGAGACCGACGAACTGATCGGCGCCGAACCATACGTACTCAGCAACGTGTGCGATCTGGAGACGGCCGAGACCTTCTTGCACAAGATCGAGATCTTCAAGGAACGTGCCGCCAATCACGGCGCTTCGGCAGAAGGCAATCCTTCCGGCGGCAACAACTATCGCGGTCTGTACAACATTGCGTTGAAATCTATCGGCGCGGCGCGCAAACGTGACCCGGAAGTGCGCCTCGACTACGTCATCGACTACGCCGCACCCATGAACGAGCCCGGCTATTACTTCATGGACAGCCCGGGTAACGACCTCGAGAGTATCGCCGGGCAAGTTGCTTCCGGCAGTAACCTGATCCTGTTCATCACGGGTAACGGCTCCGTAACCAACTTCCCGTTCGTGCCGACGCTCAAGTTTGTAACCACCACCGGTCGCTTCAACATGTTGGCCAACGAAATGGATGTGAACGCCGGACGTTATAACGACGGCATGTCCATGGACGATTTGGGTCAGGAGACCTTCGACCTGGCTGTGGACGTGATATCCGGACAACGCAGCAAAGGTGAAATTGCGGGACACTCTCAGGTTTCCATCTGGCGCAACTGGCCACAAACCGAGTCTGGACAGGTCGAGACCATCCGAGCCCGCGCCAAACCTGATGGCGAGCCACTCAGGATTGCCGCGGGGCCAGCGAGTGACCTCAGCTTCAGTGCGCTGTCAGGCAGCCGTGGTGCCACTACGGACCAGGTGGGTCTTGTGATGCCAACCAGCCTTTGCTCTGGCCAGGTTGCGCGCCTCGTGGCCGAACATCTGGACCAGCGGGTTGCGCCAACGGACGGCGTTACCCGGTACGTATCTCTGGTGCATACAGAAGGCTGCGGCTCTGTAAACGCGGAGGACCACTATCTGCGCACGCTGCTCGGGCATCTGCGCCATCCGCTTACGCGCAGGGCGATGTTGCTCGAACACGGCTGTGAGAAGACCCATAACGATGCCGTACGGAATTACCTGTCCGACCATGGCGTTGATGCATCACAGTTTGGCTGGGCGAGCGTCCAGTTGGACGGTGGCTTGAGTAATGTCACACAGATCGTCACCGACTGGTTCGAATCCGATCTCAAGGGCAGCGGCTTGCCGGCCAGCGCCACCGAAGGCGCGGGCGCACTACGTATTGCCATCAGTGCCGAAGGGCATGTTGGCGACCGCGCTGCCGCAACCCTGGGCGAGTTTGTCCGTGGCCTTGCGGCTGCAAACGCGGTTGTTGTCATTGCCGAGAACGCAAGTTTCGCGGAGTCATCAGCATTTCGGGCCGCCGCGCTTGAAGACAACGAAGCACTGCGTCCGACCATTGAATACGGCGGTTGGCCAGAGCAGTCGGGGTTACATGTGATGCAAACGCATACAAGCGATCCGCTGGAAACGACCACGGGACTCGGCGCAACGGGTGCACACATGATCGTGCACTACACTGGTAACGCGACGAGTCCAACACACCCGATGGTACCTGTGCTGCAGGTCTCGGCCGAGACGCATGTGGTCGAGCGTTACGCAGGTGACATCGATCTCGACTTTGCCGGCATGGAAGTGAGCGACGCAGTAAGACAACTGTCCGAACTGGTCTGCAAAACTGCCGAGCGCGCGTACAAACCGCGCATGTTCGGTCGTGGCACAGCTGGCTTCCAACTGACACGCGGGCTATTGGGCGTATCGTTGTAACATCACGCTCCAGCCCACCAGCCGGGCCCCTGGCGCGCGCCGTACATTTGGCAACCGTGACAACGTCCAATAACCACATTCCTCTGGGCGCCGTTGTCCTGGCCCTCGCGATCCATGCCTTATGGGGAGGCAATCCGGTCGCTATCAAATGGGGCCTCGAGATTTTTCCGCCGTTCTGGAGCGGCTTTGTGCGCTTCGCGATCGGCACGGCGTGCGTCGCCGTATGGGCATACGCGCAACAGGAATCGTTGTGGCCGGAGCGCACTGACTGGCCGGCACTGGTAACCGTGAGTCTGTTGTTCAGCGCCCAAATCTGGACGATGAATGTGGGTTACGGTGGCACCAGCGGATCATTAGGTGCGTTGTTGATGGCGTTGAATCCTATCTTCGCGGTGCTCATGGCGCGGTTTTTCATTCAGGACGATCGATTGTCATGGCGGCGCGCCGCGGGGCTGGCATGTGCATTCACAGGTACGGCCGTCGTGCTATCCCCGGAGACTCACGACGGCGCGAGAGAGCTGACACGACTCGCAAACTGGATTGTTGGTTTCAGCGCGTTCCTGTTGGGTGCTCGTCTGATGTATTCAGCCCGCATCATCCGTCAACAAGGCGAGACGCGTGTCATGTTCTGGATGATGTGTTTGTCGCTGCCGGTCTTCGCCGGAGGTGGTGCATTGTTCGAGACCATAGCCTGGAACAACATGAACTGGCGTCCGATCTCAGGCTTGATCTATCAGGGCATCGCAATCGCCGGCATCGCGTTTACCGTCAATTCCTACCTGATGCGCAAGTACTCGCCCAGTGTTGTAGTGAGCTTCAATTTCGTATCGCCGGTTGTTGGTGTACTGCTCAGCATCTGGTTGCTGAACGAACCACTAAGCACCGCGCTGGTGCTTGGCATGGGGTTGGTCGCAATCGGACTGACGTTGATCGCAAGACGCTGAACGGGCCGCGACCGACCCGTTCGACGACACGGCTGAAGTGTTCAGCCCGGATAGGCGACAACGTGCTGGCTTTGTTGTCCCAGCCCTTCGATCCCAAGACTCACAACATCTCCGTCTTTCAGGAACCGCTGCGGGCTCATTCCCATCCCGACGCCCGGCGGGGTGCCTGTTGAAATCACATCGCCCGGTTGCAGGCTCATGTGTTCGCTGCAGTAGCTGACCAGCGTAGGCACATCGAAGATCATCGTCTTGGTGCTGCCGTCCTGCATCGTTTCGCCGTTCACGGTGAGCCACATCGACAGGTTATGAACGTCAACAATTTCGTCCTTCGTCACCATCCACGGGCCCGTGGGTCCGAACGTGTCGCAGCTCTTCCCTTTTGTCCATTGGCCCGTACCCTCAATCTGGAAAGCACGCTCGGACACATCGTTACAGATGCAATAGCCAGCCACGTAGTCAAGCGCCTCTTCTTTCGTGACGTAAGCGGCGTGTTTGCCGATAACGATACCGAGTTCAACTTCCCAATCGGTCTTCTCGCTGCCGCGCGGCAGCATGATGTTGTCATCCGGCCCCACAATTGCGCTGGTGGCTTTCATGAAAATGATGGGGGATTCCGGAATCGGATTGCCCGTCTCGGCTGCGTGGTCAGAGTAGTTGAGGCCAATACACACCATCTTGCCGATATTGCCCACACACGGTCCTAGGCGCTCCCCCGCAGCCACTTGCGGTAACGACGCGATGTCGTGTCCTTTTAGCGCATCCAGACTCTCCGCCGACAACGTGCTGCCGTCGACATCGGCTATGACGCCAGACAAGTCACGAACGTTACCGTCGCCGTCAACGATGCCGGGTTTTTCCTGGCCAACGGCCCCATAACGCACAAGTTTCATTCAGTCTTCTCCTGTTTCGATAACAAACCTGATCGGCGTTACATCAAGATGCCGCCGTCAACGGTAAAAAACGTCGCCGTGGTAAACGCGGATTCGTCACTCGCCAGGTACACGGCCAGCGCCGCAATCTCTTCCGTGGTGCCGAGGCGCCCCATCGGCTGCCGCGCAATAAACGCGGCGCGCGCCCGTTCTTCGTCACCTTGCGCCGCAATGCGCTCACGCAACGACGGGGATTCAACTGTGCCGGGACAGATCGCATTACAGCGAATGCCCTGGGCAACAAAATCCGCAGCGACACTTTTGGTCAGGCCAAGTACGGCGCCCTTGGATGCGCCGTAAACGAACCGGTTCGGTAACCCTTTCATGCTGGATGCGACGGAGCCCATGTTGATCACACTGCCACCGCCGTGCTCAATCATGCCCGGCAAAAACGCACGCAGCATGCGGTACATCGACTTGACGTTAAGGTCGAACGAAAAGTCCCAGTCCTTCTCTTCGCATTCGAGGATGGAGCCGTGGTGCACAAAGCCCGCGCAGTTGAACAACACGTCCGGCGCCTCCAGTTCGCTCGCCGCCGCGGCAATTTGTTCACCGCTGGCGGCATCCAGGACGCGGGTCGAGATGCCATCCACGTCGTCCAGTTTAGCCAGCAATGTCGGATTAACGTCAGTCGCGACTACTGTTGCACCCTCGCGCGCAAACGCGCGCGCGGTCGCTTCGCCGATCCCTTGCGCCGCGGCCGTCACCAACGCGCGTTTACCTGTCAGTCTTCCAGTCATGTGTGTTCCTGTGGAAAGTGTCCAATTTCAAAGTTGTTGCCGCCATTCTTGTCTTCTCCCCGCAACAGCCACAGCGGCCGCCTGGAGAAGTCGACCAGGAAACCACTGGCGTCAGAAGTCCGATACATATCGCGGTCAAACAAAGAGGTGGCCGGCATGTAGCGGATGGCCAGCCCTGCGCGCCTTCTGGGCGATCGGTTCGCGTTGGAACCGTGGACCATATAGATGTCATGTAGCGACATCTGTCCAGGTTCAAGTTCCACATCTGCCGGCTCATGGTCTTCCATGTGATGTGGTTCGATCGCGTTGGTGAGTGTCAGGTCCTCGCGCTCATCCACGTAATGATCAAACAAGGTTTGTGCCCGCTGCGACCCCGGTAACACGCGCAGACAACCGTTCTCTCTGTCGCTGGCATCGATAGCAATCCAGACAGTGCATGTAGCCAACGGGCGGATGGGCCAATACTGTCCGTCCTGATGCCAGGGCACTTCCAGACCATCGACACCCGGCTTACAGAACGCGTGACAACCCCACAGGATGATGTCGGGTCCGAGGACGCCCTCGACGATATCCAGTAACTTCGGGTCCTTCGCGATATCCAGGAATGCCTGATGACCAGCCACACCCTCGCCACCTTGTCCGGAAAGATGCACGCTCACGAGCTTTTCCGGGCGGACGTCCGGGTTGGCGGCAAGCACATCCTCCAATGCGTTACGCAAACTCTCCAGTTGCGCTGCGGGCAGCGTGTACTCAGGTATCACGTACCCATGGGTCTGATAGTGCTGTTGCTCAGCGGCTGAAAGCGACAAAGCGGGCTCCTGGTGCGCGACATGCCAGCTCTACAGTTTAACTGCTTAGGCACCCGTTAAGTCGGCCGCGTGCGCACCGAGTGCGGCCAGGACAGACCAAGGCAGGTATAGTCGCGCACTTCTCCCGCACTAATGGCCCAATCTATCGTGAACAACGAAGCGCTTTCCCCGATTACCATCGCCGTTGTCCAACATCGTCTCATCGGCATTGTCGAGGAGATGGGCGAAGCGATGTTGCGCACCTCATTTTCCCAGATCCTGAATTCCAGCCGCGATTTCTCGATGGCGATTTGTGCAGCTGACGGCGAACTGGTTGCACAGGCGGAACACATTCCGGTGCACGTGGGCGCCTTACCTTCCGCGGTACGTGCGGTTCTGGAGATGTTTGGCGACAAGATTCACGCAGGTGATGTGTTCTTGCTGAATGACCCTTATCACGGCGGCAGCCACCTGCCCGACCTGACAGCGTTGGTGCCGGTATTTGTCGCGGACAAACTTGCGTTCTGGACGGTCAACCGGGCGCACCAATCGGACATCGGTGGCGCCACCTACGGGGCTTACAACGCGTCCGCGCGGGAAATCTGGCAGGAAGGGATCAGGATTCCGCCGATCCGCCTCTATAGCGCAGGCGAACTACGCGAAGACATCATGCAGATGTTGTCCGTGAACGTCCGGCATCCGCGCGACTTTCTCGGTGACCTTTCCGCGCAAATCGGCTCTGTGCACCTGGGAGAGCGCCGCCTGCACGCTTTGGTTGAAGAGTTTGGCGACGCGGACGTCCTCGGCTCCGTCAGCGGCATCCTGGACGCGGCCGAGGCACAGGTTCGCGCAATCATCAGCGAATGGCAGGATGGCACCTGGAAGGGTCAGGCCGTGCTGGATGATGATGGTCGTGGCAACGATGACATCACGATACGAGCGACCGTGACAGTGGCGGGCTCCGACGTCACGGTAGACCTGTCCGAGTCGGACGACCAGGTTGAGAGCTTCCTGAACTCGTCCTACGCCAATATGCGCTCCGGCGTCGCCATGGCGCTCGCGTTCCTGCTCGATCCGGAAACGCCCAAGAACGACGGCGCCATGCGACCCATCCGAATCATTGCGCGAGAAGGATCGATCGTCTGGGCTCACCCGGGCGCGCCGGTCACGATGTGCACCTCACATTGTGCGCAGGAAATCATTGAGGCGGTCGTCGACGCGTTATCGAACGCCTGTCCGCAGCGCGCAATGGCAGGTTGGGGACGACGCCTGCGCATCGCCATTAAAGGCGAGCACCCGGACACGGGGCGCGGGTTTATCTGGCACCTGTTTCATGCCCGTCCCGGCGCTGGTGCCTCCGCGAGAGGTGATGGCTGGCATTCCGCCGGCGAATGGCACTCGGCGGGCGGGCTCAAGTTTGGCTCGGTGGAAGTTGCCGAAACCCGGTTCCCGCTGTTCTTCGCAAAACACGAGTTACGGCCTGATTCCGGCGGAGACGGAGAGTTTCGTGGTGGCAATGGCTGCGATCTGGAACTCGCCGTGGAAACGAATACGCCATGCGTTGCGAACATGGCTGGTGACGGCGTCCGACACGGTGCACGCGGCATGTTGGGCGGCGAGGATGGCGCACCACATCACTACCTGATGCGCACGCCCGGTGCTGCGGCAGAGACCCTGCCGAGCAAGCTTGAAGGTATTCCGATCCCGCCCGGGACTGTGTTCGAGATACACAGCGGTGGTGGCGGTGGATATGGCCCTGCGCCACAGCGCAGCGCAACAGCCAGTGCACTGGACCTGCGCGACGGCTTGTCATCGGAGGAGCCAACAACATGATGCGCATCGCCATCGATGTAGGGGGCACGTTCACAGATGTTGTGGCTACCGACAACACGGGCGCGACCACGTTTGTCAAAGTGCCCAGTACGCCTGCCAATCAGGCAGAAGGGGTTATGCATGGCTTGCAGACCTTAGCCGGGCGGCGCGGGCTCACACTGCACGCGTTGCTCCAGGGCACGGAACGCATCGTGCACGGAATGACGGTCGCCACCAACGCGTTATTGGAGCGCAAGGGTGCGCGTGTAGGGCTGTTGACAACGGCTGGCCATCGCGACGTGCTGGAAATGCGCGAAGGATTGAAACCGGAACGTTACAACTTGCGCCTCGCCCGGCCGGAAGCACTGGTACCGCGTTACCTGCGTCTCGGCGTTGAGGAGCGTATCCGTGCGAACGGCCGCGTACAGGTACCATTGGCCCTGGCGTCGGTTGATGAAGCGGTCAAAACGTTCAAAGCACAAGGCGTAGACAGCGTCGCCGTCTGTTTTCTGCATGCGTACCGTCATGCTGCTCACGAGTTGGCCGCAGCCGCACGTGTACGCGAATTGATGCCCGACACCTACGTCTCTCTGTCGGCGAACGTGCTGCCGCAGATCAAGGAGTACCAGCGCGTCTCCACCACCGTTGTCAACGCGTACGTTGGGCCGCTCATCGAGCGTTATCTGACCGAGCTCGAGCACAAGCTGAACGATGCGGGCTATGCAGGCAACCTGTTGATCATGTTGTCCCATGGCGGCGTCGCGCCAGTCGCGGAAGCCGTGCGCATTGCAGCCGCCACGGTGCTGTCCGGCCCTGCCGGGGGCGTCGCGGGGGCCAGACGGATCGCGGCCCTCACCGGCGTTCCCGATTTGATTCCGCTCGACATGGGCGGCACATCCACTGACATCTCGCTGATTGTTGAAGGCGACGCGGCGTTGGCGAGCGAACGCTCGGTCGCCAACGAAACCATCGCGCTGCCGAGCCTGGACATCATTACCCTCGGCGCGGGCGGCGGATCCATCGCAAAAGTGGGTGCCAGCGGGCTCCTGCAGGTCGGTCCGCAAAGCGCCGGAGCGGAACCGGGACCCGCCAGCTATGGTCGCGGCGGGACGGCGGCAACCGTCACCGATGCCAGTGTCGTGCTTGGATGGCTCACGCCCGATAACTTCATGGGCGGAAGCGCAGAGCTGGACGGCGACGCGGCGCAAAATGTGCTTTCCGAGCTCGGCAGCGAACTTGGCCTCGAAGCCGTGGAAGCAGCCGAGGGCGTGCATCGTATTGTCAATACGCACATGGCAGAAGGTATCCGGCTGGCGACCGTGCGCCGCGGAGTGGACCCCCGTCGTTTTTCCCTGCTGGGCTTTGGAGGCGCGGCCGGCCTGCACGCAACAGAACTGGCGCGCATGCTGGAGATCCAGCGTGTTGTTGTGCCGAACATGGCGTCCGTCCTGTCCGCGTGGGGCATGTTGGGTTCAGAGCTGCGTCTGGAGACCACGCGCACACACGTAGGCGAAACAGACAATCTGGACGAGGACACCGTTCGGGCAATCTACGCCGAGATGGAAAACCTCGGCCGCGAGCGCATGCAAGCGTGGTTCGACGGCGACATCGAAACGCGCAGGTCCGCTGACATGCGCTACGGCGAACAGGTCTACGAGATAGACGTGCCGCTGGAACACGTGGACTTCGCGAACCCTGGCTTTAAACAAGCGCTCAAACAAGCCTTCGAAGCCCGTCACGAATCGCTTTACACCTACAGCCTGCCGAACCAGGAACCCGTGCTCGTCAACGCCCGGGTCGCTACAGTAGGACGCTTGGAGCACCCGGTCGAAAACCGCAGAGACGACAATCCTGGTGACCCTGTCCCCACCAGACGCAGGATATACCTAGACGGCTGGAAAAATATCGAGGTATTCACCTTCGACGCCTTGCGCGTCGGGTACATTCTGTACGGACCCGCAATCGTGGAGTCGTCAACAACAACCGTCTTGCTGCGCCCAGGCGACCGCGCAACGGCCACTGAATTGGGCTGGTTGGACATCAGAATTAGGCGCCAGGCAAGCTAGCATTGCCCCCTGCAACGCAAGCATCAGTCACGCGGCCATCAGATCGTCACGGTCTGTCTACAGATCGTTTTGAAGACGGCAAA
>CEUQ01021226.1_pt1 | contig 13207 bp, 5 predicted proteins | sample 361491 | NCBI WGS metagenome assembly CEUQ01 (sample SAMEA2622796, study PRJEB7988) | marine metagenome | biome: marine biome (ENVO:00000447); feature: marine epipelagic mixed layer (ENVO:xxxxxxxxx); material: "saline water (ENVO:00002010), including plankton (ENVO:xxxxxxxx)" | depth 120 m | reverse complement strand
CTGTCTGAATTGTGGCATTCAAAACAGTACTTTTTTGCCATTTGGAGGATGCTGCGGTATTCCGGTGAGTCAGCAGCCTGTACCCGGTGGATAACAGGCATGCAGGCAAGCGTCACTGCAAATAGAGCCAGGTGATAACGACGACGGAGATTCATTAAGGATAATAACTTAGCGAAGGACTTTTACGGATTTGAGGTCAGTTGGGCCGAAGACGCCTGTACCAACACGGGGCGTTGTGTTGAGTACCGTTTCGTACATTTCACGAGAGATTTTTGCCGAGCCAAGTGTCACGTCCTTGTCACGAATCTCAATGCGGTCAGGTAAGACATAAAAGCGAAGTTGTATCGGTTTAGTGTTCCATGCGACGGGGACGGTAACAGTGCCCGGCAGTGTGAGTTTTAACAGCGAACCATATTCGTCAGCCTTTTCACGAGGAAGAAAATCGCGGTCTGCTTTCCAATGGTCAGGGCCTTTCGAGGAAGTGGCCAGATAAAGGGCGTTGCCGTGCGGAACCAGCGATGTAATACGTTGTCCCCAGTGATTACGGACTAGGTTTTGTTTCACGGCTTCGTCTTCGTAGGGATGAGCCTGCTGAGCGGTTAATGCAGGATGAGTGAAGCCACGGGTGATAAACTGCCAGTCTTTCAGTTGGGAGTCGACTCGCCATAGTTCTGCCCAGGGCCAGACGCCTACGTACATCCTTCCACCGTAAACGCCCAGAGACATTGCTTCCCTCGCATAGCCTACGACTTCGGGCAACTTAGGTGGCCAGTCTTGTTTGTGAACCGGGGGCCCCTTGTCATAGGCAAACAAGTTTCCGGTCGGGTACTGAGCCATATAGCTTTGACCGTTGTAATGCATCTGAGCGTAGACCTGGTAGCTGGTTTTGTCTGATCCCTCCAGTTCTTCAATCCACTTTCCGTCAACGAATGTATAGATGCCTCCGTAATTGCCCACCGTTATAACTCGTCCGTTGTGTTGTCCCCATGAAAATGGTGTGGTTCGAGGGTAACGGCAGGTAATGGATGAGGCATTCTTAAGACTAGTGATCTGTGCGTCACCCGGTTTCCAGGCTACGGCATAAACTTTGGTAACATCTTTGTCGTCTATCCGATCCAAGTGGAAAAAGAAGAGATGTCCCTGAGCGTAATAGAAATTGTAGGCACGACCGGACTTTGGTAGAGAGAGTACAATTTGGTCGTTGTATCGTATTGCATCTGTTTCTAAGCTCAGGTGACCAGCGGCCAGCTTCATTCCACCCAGCCCACGAGGTAAGGCACCGTTGGAATATCGTTTTGACTCACTCCAGATGAGTGTTTCGGTGTTGAATTCGTATGTGTGGTCACTGTCAGTCCAGCCGTAAAGCGTGTTGCCTTCATCAAAGATGAAGAGGCCTGTATTGCGAGCAGGAACGGGAAATCGTTCGAGCTTCGGCTTAGCGGGTGTTGGATTTTTTAAATAGAACTGAAGTTTAAAGCGATCATTTCGGAATTGAGTGTTGTAGACGTCTAGAAATCCGGCACCGGCAACCACTTCGCCTTGTTCATTGACCAATTCAAATAAATTGCCAAATGCCTGACCTCGATCCTTTCCGAACTCAATTTCCACTGTGTGTCCCAGAATAAAATCCTCACTCAGGGATTGTTTGGTAAAGGACAGGCAGGGTATTGCGAGGAGAAGTATCAGGCGAATAGGAAACATGAATCAGCTCACGAGTGTTTAGCGGTTTAGATTGGTCTTCATTTTACAACACTTTGTTGAGTCAGTTTTGACCAATTTGAAGGTGAGAAGACAAAACGTATCAACGTTCCAGGCCACAGAATGTTTGCATAGTGGAGTCTACAAACACCCGTGATTGCCAGGGTTTGAGGATAGCTTGACACAATAAATGTTTCATGCCAAGATAGTGAGACTCAGTCGCAATAAGAGCGGCTGATGCTTATTTGTTACTAGAGATTGTTATGCCCAAAGCTTATTGCAAATCGAAAAAGCTGAAGAAGATATCCAAGAAGGCTTCTTTTATGGCTTCACTTAATGCCACGCATGAGTGTCGTAAATGCGGGCGGGTGGCCGAGTGCAAAAAGCGGCTTTGTAAGGCCATGAAATTGGTTTCGGCCTCTCTTGATTAATCTCACCACGGTCGGTCCGGCATCCGTTATATTGGCCTGATGCACACTCTGGACATTATCACCGTAGTCGCTTACCTGCTTTTTATTATTTTCCTTGGGGTCTATTTCGGACGTAACCAGGACCGGGAAGAATTTTTCGTCGCTGGCGGTTCGATGGGCTGGTTGACTGTTGGTCTTAGTGTGATGGCCACGCTGTTTTCGTCCAACAGTTTTGTATTTTATCCGTCCGCTGCACTCGGAGACAGTCTTAAGATCGGCTTGTCGCTGATCGCCTTTGCGTTGATGACGCCGATCGTCATAAAAGTCTTCATCCCTGTTTATTCGCGACTCAAGGTTGAAACAGCTTATGAGTATTTAGAGAAACGTTACGACGTCTCTGTTCGTTCGGTCGCCTCAGGACTCTTCATCTTCCTGCGAATCGGCTGGATGGCTTCGGCAACCTATGCCGCATCAGTCGTTGTCCGTCAGGTATCCGGAATCGACGAAACCGTAATCATCATCGGACTTGGAATTATCTCGATCGGCTATACCATGCTCGGAGGCTTACGAGCTGTAATGTGGACCGATGTCATCCAGTTCTTTATCTTTGCTCTTACCATCCTTGCCGCGTTAGTTCTGATTCTAAGTAAGTCCAACGCCACCGTCGGTGAAATCCTTTCAAACTATTTCGACGGTAGATCCGGCACGATTGTTGATTTTGAATTGTCGATGACGCTCAAGTATGGAAGCTGGGCAATTCTTTTTGGCGTGCTTTTAGAATCCGTTTCTGCCTTTGGAGTGGATCAGGTTGCTGTGCAGCGTTATCTGGCGGGAAGCGATGAAGCGAATATTAAACAGGGAGCCTGGCTCAATCTTGCAGGCATGTGGATTGTGATCCCCGGCTTATTGGCGATCGGCGTCGGCTTATACACATACTACGGAAACAATCCGCTGGAATTGTCTAGCGTGGTTGAATCCCCGGACGCGATTGAAAAACTCGAAGTAATTTCTCAACCAACCGTCGAACAAATCGTAACAGCAGAGCCGAAAGTGGCTGATCGAGCGATGCCCGAATTCGTTCGGGTACATTTCCCTCCGGGGCTTGCCGGGCTTTTTCTGGCAGCACTGATGGCAGCCATTATGTCGAGTATTGATTCCGGGATCCACTCAGTCACCACAGCGATTGTCGTTGATTTTCGTGATCGTTTGCTGCCTGCCTGGAAGCCTGAAAGTGAACAACGTGAGTTGTTTTACATTCGCATCATTTTGGTAATTGTAGGTGCTATCGCAGTGGGACTGGCCTGCATCGTCGGGAACATGGGAGACGTGTTTGATATCGGTAAGAAACTTACCGCCGCCTTTGGTGGGCCACTTTTAGCCGTCTTCCTGTTGGCACTTTTCGATAAAAGATCCAATGGAATCGGCGTGTTAATTAGTGCACTTCTAGCCACTGCCGGAACCCTTGTGCTGATGTACACTCAGGATTGGTTTTCCGTGTGGTACTGGCCAATCGGATTTGGGTGGGCGTTAATTTTCGGCTGGGGAATTTCCAGATGCTTCCCCCACGTGCCTACGAAATACACTTACATGCAGATAGTTACGCCTTCTAAACAGGAAAGAGAAAATGAAGTTTCAGGACATGACAGCCTTTGAGCTGAAAGAAGTCAATCGCGAGAACGTGTTAGTTGTGTTGCCGATTGCTGCTGTTGAACAGCATGGTCCGCACATGCCGACTGGGACGGATAATTATCTCTGCACTGGAGTCGCTGAGGCGGTGGAAAGTGTGTTACCTGAGAAAGCCTTACTTGCACCTACGCAATGGCTTGGTGCAAGTGCCCATCATCTGAGACTGGGAGCCACTTTGGACTCACCCCTGGAAACCTATATTGAAACGTTGATGGGGATGGTGCGAAGTGTTCTTAATGATGGATTTCGCCGCGTGCTTTTGCTTAACGGGCATGGTGGCAATATTGATCCAATGCGTGTGGCCTTACGTCGCTTGCAAAACGATTATGTAGATCGATTGCTAACCGCTTCGTGCTACTGGGATGTTGCTGCAGACGTCATTACAAACACACTCGAAGGTGATCACAAATTCGTTGGACATGCGTGCGAGTTTGAGACCTCGATGCTCATGCATTTACAGCCACAACTCGTAAAAACAGAGTTCTTAAAAGACGCCGGGGAACTCATTACAGATAATCTGGGCGGAGTGTATATCAGCCGCGATTTGAGACAGCGAACGGCGGAAGGTTGTACAGGACGCCCCGATCTGGCAAACCCAGCCAAAGGGGAGGCACTTTTCAAGGGGATTGTCGAAGCTTTAACCCGGACAGTAGACGATTTGCTTCAGCAACCAGTTGGATTGGAATATACGGATCATCTTCAATAGGTCGCCCGGCGAGCCTGTGATACCTGAGCAATAATCTATTTTCTGAGTGACAGAGTGATAGAACGTAAATCTAATAGAAATCCATTGATGGCACCTTTGGACGAAAACGTTAGTTGGTGCGTTCCTGCAGGTAACGTGACCGTACCAATGACTCTTTGGTGGTAATCATCCCAAGAATCCGTTGGCCCAATACGACCAACGAATCCGGAGTCACCTGCCGTGAGTTCAAATTCGTTTCCGGCGATGTCTGCCGGCGCTGCCCAATCCAGCGTCACTTCATATTGTCCGGCTGATTTCACTTCGATCGTCCAAACAGCCCGGTCATTTTCGCTTCCCCAGAATCCAATGTTCTTATAACCATTTTCATATACGGCCGTATCTCCATAGATCGCTGCCTGGCTAGCCGACAGCAGGAATTTTCCTTCGGAAGGTGCGACGGTTACCGGTTGATTCCCCGTAAAAGATTTCGGAGGAGTTTGATTAGCCTGAATGAATGCGATCACATCGGACATAGCCTCCGGAGTAAGAAATTTCTCCAGGCCAACCGGCATCATCGATAGCCCCGTTCTTCGTAATCCGTCCTCCTCAATGTTTTTCCGGAGGATCGTTGTAGTCTCTCCTTTGGCACCACTTACTGTCAGACTGCTAGCGGTCTCTTCTGTAATCAGTCCCGTAATTATAAGACCCTCGGTCGTTAATACCGAATAATTGCGGTATTTGTCTTCCACCGCTTTGTTGGGATCCAGAATGTGCGTTGTTAGAAACTCCGTTGATTTGTTTTTGAGACCATGCAGGTTTGGGCCAACAGCAGTCCCGATATTGTTGAGATGATGGCATGCTCCACAGGTCTTTGAAAAGAATTTGCCACCTCGATTTGAATCTCCGTTGTCTTTGCTGGTGACGGTTAAATACGCTCTGATGATTTCGGCGCGTTCAGAATTACTGGTCATGCCAAATAATTTGATGGCTGGTAAGCGAATGGATTCTCTGGCATGCGTCGTTAAAATCTGTCGGTGCGTTGCATTGAAATCTGTGACAGGAATCCGCTTGGTTGAGTGAGCCTCTAATAACAGTTCGGCAGAATGAACTTGTTGAATCAGAGTGGAAATCAGGCGGTCCCGAGCCAGTGGATCGATTCGTTGCCAGTCGTTGATGAGCTTCTTTGTTAGCAGAGTGGAACCATTGGTAGCGATAAATGAGAGCGCTGCGTTTTGTAATGCAATGGGTGATTGCGTGGTCAGATTAGAGGTTAACAGGCTACTATCCACAGAGAGTGACGCTGTCAAAATAAATTCGAGCGCTGTGGTTCTCAGAACCTCACTGCTTGTCTCCTGTTGAATCACGGCATGTGCTTTGTTGATAAACTGCTTCAACAAAGCCTGATCGGCATCAGACAACAATAAGTTATTGAGGCTTGAATCCTGATCTCTAAGCCGATTCGCGATCGTATTTAAAGCTGAATATTGCCATAGGTGCGGTTGTTCTGCCTGAATACTGATTAACTCCAACACAAGCGGTTTAAGTTCATCTGTGTTGCTGGAAGCAAGGGAGGTTGTCAGCAGGTCACGCACGATTGCTGCATTTGGTTCCTGTTCCGATAACGCCTGATATTCCGTGAGGACATGAATGGCATGAGAACTCACGGAACTGTGGACTGCAGCGACAATGTACGTATTGTTGACATCGCGTGTTAAAATCAGGGCCAGGTGTTTGGCTGTATCCCGTTGGGGGAATTCGCCTAGCGAATAGGCAAGTTGAAGTAACACGTGAGGGGATTCTTCTGTGGTTGCAAGAGTTCCCAGTGCCTGAAGGATTCGGTCAGAATCGTTCGATGTAGCATGCATTTCAGAGAAACGAACGGCCAGTCGCCTCACCTGAGGGTGACTGTCTTTCAGACCAATCAGAATCATTCCGGTTGTTAATTCATTACGTCCCTCCAGAGCACTTAGTGCATGCAAACGTGCCAGCGGGTTCACATGCTGCATGACGACCGATTCCAATTGCTGCTGCACCTGAGGGTCAGCGGGATGCCAAACCAGCTGTTTGTGAGCATAGTCGCGGACCCAGCCATTAGGGCTGAATAGGTCTCGAACAAATTCACCAGCTGTATCCGTTTCTGAAAAACGGTAGGGCCGAAGCGGAGTCGACTCGGGAACGATTCTGTATATCCGTCCTTTATCCGATCCTTCGCGTAGGTCGAGTTCACGTTCGGTCTGATCATTGATCCACTCAGGATGTTCAATCACGATGCGATAGATGTCCGCAAAGTAGATCGCTCCGTCAGGCCCTGTGCGAATGGTCGTTGGCCGGAACCAACTGTCGCTACTGCGAAGGAATTCCCGACTTTGCTCTGTCTCCGGTTTGGTAGACGTCATTCTTAAACCATCAAATTCGATTTGCCGTCGATGGATCAAATTGTGTACCGGCTCGCTCACTAGCATCGAAGCATCCAGCCCATTGGCTAACAGAGAATCGCGATACATCATAGTGCTGCAGGCAGAGGTAAACCGGCTCGGTTGCCCCGGTTCAGGTGAGCGATATCCTTCCCAATGACTTACGATTCGACTAATGGGATACAGCGGAGAATTCTGAAGAGTCGCCACGGCATGTCGTCCGGATGGTGGAGCGAGATGTGGATTGCGAGCGTGATATCTGTCGGTAAGGATGTACTGAAACATCGGATTAGAGTTGTTGGCCCCCCACCAGTTCCCCCAGTTGTCTCGATTGCGTCCGTGCTGCGTCTTACCAGCCAGAGCAATGAGATTGCCCGAATCAGGATGGATTCTTAGATCACGTCCGGCAATGTTGATGGAGTCTCCGGTTTTAGCGGACTGCACCACGCCATCACTATCACCGTTGGCAAGATAGATCCAATTGTCCAGTCCCCAGCGTAAACCGTTGACTCGATGCTGTTGATTTCCCTCTCGAAATCCGGAATACAGAATTTCTCTGATATCTGCTGTTCCGTCTCCGTTTGAATCTTCGAAATACCAAATGTTCGGTGCCGCAGTAACCAGAATTCCGTCCTTCCAGGTCATTACGTCGGATGGAAATCCGAGTTGTTCAACAAATAGGTTGGATTTGTCATATTTTCCGTCGCCGTTGGTGTCTTCAAGGAACCGTACACGTCCGCCGGGTTTCCCCCGATCGTCCAGTCCCAGCGGATAATCGGCCATTTCGACAACCCATAAACGGCCGTCGGTACCCCAGTCAAAAGCGACAGGGTCCATGACGAGCGGTTCGGCCGCAACCAGTTCCACTTTTAAACCGGGAATGGTTTCAATACTTTTTCGGGACTCGTCAGGGGATTTTGGGAGTGGTGGGATATTCTCCAATAACTGATCAAAGCTTCGGCGGTCGACCAGAGCCGGCAGGTTTTGCGTAAACTCATTTTGAACCCACAGGTAATCGCGACTAAACCATGCTCCGTTATTCGTGCCACCCAACGCAATGATGGGAACCTCTGTATCGTCAGGTCGAATTCCCTGCATGACTTCAATGGTCCAGCCAGACTTCTTTTCGTCAAACAGATAGAGGCTATAGCCCTGACTATTTGATTGGAGGATGTCGTCAAATCCGTCGTGATTAAAATCGACAAATCGCAATCCGTTGTCCATTCCACTCGTATTTACCATGTGCACTCCGTCGGGAAGCGAACTATTAGTTTGATTCCATTTACTACCATTCCATTCATAGACTGTTCCGTCATTTGCCAGTAGTTCGGAAGTGCCGTTGTTGTCGATATCTCTAAATCGCAAACCACGATCAACGCCATTTTCACTGGTCTTGAGCTCGCTAATACCTCGAGTAAGGTTGGCTGAACGCACCCAATCCCGGTTTGAGTAGCTCCAAACTTCATTCGCTTTGTCGTCATGGATACGAAGGCTGGTTTGCGTCGCCTTGTTCGTAATAAAAAACTGAGCAAAGCTGTTGGTGAGTCGAAGGTCGTGTTCTGTCGTGTGCCACTGCTTCTGATCCGGCAGATACGTCCTGGTAATCTGAAGATCATCGTTCCCAATCAGTACATCCATCAAGCCGTCGTCATTCAAGTCAAGTAGCCGTACGCCGTTGTCATTGGCATCAGCTTTACGGAGCGACGAACCGGCGAGAAGATTCTTGTTAATTCGTTCAAGACAATCCTTAAAAGTAAGAAACTTAACTCGTTTTCCGTATTTAGAATGAGCGTGGTTAATGAGTTCGACAATTTGATCATTACGAATCCAACCATGAGGATGGAAAACAAGGGGAAAGATGCCTTTCTTGATGACCGTGGCATCCAGGGCCAACTTCATATCCCTGACCGTATCTGGGTTGTTTGATCGCTGTACGTTTTGTGCTTCCCAGTCACTTGGGACAACACACGGGAATTGCCAGCAGGTGCCAGCCTGGATGAAAGGGTATGGATAGTTTTCGATTGTATTCACGAAAGAGTCGAAAGGGAGATAGTGTTTGAAACGCGATTCGCCATTTTCGTTCAGTGTGATGGCATCCGGTAACTCAGGATCGTCTGCTGTAAAGACATTGAACACAGAGGAATCAATGGAGAGATAGTTTCCAGCTTCAGTCTGCTTGCCAAATATCTCATACCAAAACCTTGGGCTAGGCGAATTAATGGAATCGCAGCATGGCATCCGAAAGGCGACGGCCTGACTATTGGGAATCGATGCCATGAGGTCCACACAGCGATCATAAGTACTCTTAGCCCGAGCAAAATCACCGCCGTTTAAACAGGGGCAGGGGTGGTCGATCGTGTGGACTTCAAGACTCAGCCCTTGCTTGATCCATGCCTGTAACTGAGGATCTTGTGGATTGACCGAGTTCGTGAAGATGCTAACAGGCGATCGGCCTTCAATCTCCATTAATCGATCGAGAATAGGTCGCAAATATCGCTCGTAATGAGCAGGGTCACGCATGTCATCGATGGAGAGTATGACGACAGCGTCAACGTTCTCCTCGCCAACCCATTGAGGCGTAATCAGCCGGGGGAACTCTGTGCCGACATAGTACGGATTGCGATCAGTCAAATAGGTATAACGGTTCGCATCCGGTTCGGCAGCTGGAATAGATAGACATGGACTAATCAGAGCTAGAACAAACAGCAGGTTTCGGTATGTGTTTTTCATCCCACTATTTTACAGCTTGTACAGGACTGCACTCAAATGGATCCGCGTCAAAAACAATCGGTTACAACGATCTCTTAGGCGAGGATGTCGTGTAGAACTTCTCCGGCGACATCGGTGAGCCGGAAGTCACGTCCATTAAATCGATAGGTTAACGCTTCATGATCCAATCCCATTTGGTGCAGAATCGTTGCATGAATGTCGTGTGCTGTTACGCGTTGCTCTACTGATTTATAGCCAAACTCATCGGTGGCACCATATTGAGCACCGCCTTTGAATCCACCACCGGCAAACCAGGTGGTAAAAGCATTAGGATTGTGATCCCGGCCAGCTGAGCCCTGAGAGTCTGAAGTCCTGCCGAATTCCCCACCGTAGATGACGATCGTATCTTCAAGCAGGCCTCGTTGCTTAAGGTCCGTTAATAATGCTCCGGTCGGTTGGTCGACTGTCGAAGCACAGGTACCATGATTCAATTTGATATCCGAATGGCCATCCCAGGGGACATCACCGACGCCGCCGCCGGGTGTTTTGGGTACGGAAGCAAAAACCTGAACAAAACGGACTCCACGTTCGATCAGCCGTCTGGCCAGGAGGCATTGGCGGCCGTAATCTTTCGATTCGTCCCGGTTCAATCCGTACATCTCGTGGATGTATTCCGGTTCCTGAGCGATATCAAAAGCCTCGGGAGCAGCGCTTTGCATTCGGTAAGCTAACTCAAACGACTCGAGCCGCGCATTGAGATCGCGATCGAATGGTCGTTTTTCAGCATGCTTTCGATTGGCATTATTTAAGGCATCGAGCAGCGAACGCTGCTGTTTGCCTTCCAGGTCTTTTAGTTGTTCGAGATTGTCGATTGGTTTTGCGGCACGAGGGTCGAGCGACGTAGCCTGATAGACCGAAGGAAGAAACCCGGAAGACCAGATAGGATCGCCACCACGAGGTTTCGTGCCATGCATGACTACATAGGAGGGTAGATTGGAATTGGAAGTCCCCAGTCCGTAACTCATCCATGATCCCATGCTGGGGAAACCCTGACGAATCATACCTCCGTTAAGTTCGAGCATCGCAGGTGTATGATTGTTTGACTGTGAATGACATGAATAGACGAACGCTATGTCATCGGCATGTTTGGAGATATTGGGAAAGATCTCAGAAATCCAGGATCCTGATTCTCCGTGTTGTTTAAATTTGAATGGCGACTTTAGGCATTTGCCACTGGTTGTGAAGAAACCGGTTTTTGGATCTGCGCCTGCCAATGCCTGACCATCGCGTTTTCCGAGTTCAGGTTTGTAATCGAAAGTGTCCACCTGGCTGGGGCTTCCGGTTTGGAAGAGCCAGATAATGGCTTTCGCCTTGGGTTTATAATGGGAAGCCCGTTCAGCCAGGGGATTGCCGGACTCAGTTGCGTGGACGACTCCTTCCTGATGAAGGAGGTCGGTTAGTGCCAAACTGCCAAATCCTAATCCGGCTTTGGCGAGAAACTGGCGGCGATTGTTTGTATAGATATTACGATGCATTGGATTCATAGCGATTGAGTATTAGTCGATGTAAACAAATTCATTCATACAGAGTACTAGATGACAGAAATCACGTACGGCAAGTTGATGTGCATTGGCGTCTTCCGCCCGCGATTCGACCTGACTTTGAATGAACTGAGTCATGGTTTCTATTTCGTCAGCATTGGCTGGCCTTGATAAGGCCAATTCGTAAGCTGCGTGAATGATTTTTTGATCAGTCATATCTTCTTTGGAACGGATACGTTCAGCAAAGCTCGTGGCATATTCACGAATCAAGGGCGAGTTTAGCAGTGCCAACGCCTGCGGTGCTACCGTACTTTGTTCTCGCGTGGCGATGCCCTGCATTGCATCCGGAGCATCAAATAGCTTGAGCAGTGGAATCAAGCGACTGCGTTTCACTGTAAAGTAGACACTACGACGTTTACTACGTTCATCCAAAGTCCCTTTTCCGAATTGTGTCAAATCCAACGTGCCGCTCATCGAGAGGATCGAGTCGCGGATGATCTCCGCTTCAAGTCTGCGAGCAGAACGACGCCAAAGCATTAGATTCTCAGGATCATGCTGAACTCCGGTCTGCGACTCGGCATTACCCTGCATGTACGTTGCACTGGACATGATAAGTTTATGGACAGGTTTCATCTGCCATTGGTTGTCAATTAGTTGTTGGGCGAGGTAGTCCAGCAATGCCGGATGCGTTGGACGTTCACCACGCGTGCCAAAGTCACTGGGAGTGGAGACCAATCCACGACCAAAATGGTGATACCATAAACGGTTCACCAGAACTCGAGCTGCCAGATGACCGGCTCCCTGTTGATCGTCGGTTAACCACGGGGCGATTGTTTCCCGGGCTGATAGAGGCGTCTCTAAAGTTTGTCCTGCCGTTGACCAGTGAGTTTCATCCTTCTCGGCGTCGGTCAATACCTGTAGAAATCCCGCTTCGGCAAGACTCTCCTTGTTATCAGCGTTGCCTCGGCGAAGGTGATACACCTTGTATGTGTCTTCTCCAAACTGATAGGTGCTTCCTTTGGTCTTTGCAGAAAATACTGGTACGTTAACCGGCGTGGGAGCTGAACCTTCGTGGAGCTTGACAGGTTTTTCAATTGCTAGAAATCCCAAATCGTACCCTTTGTACCACTCGAGCAACCGATTGGTTTGGCCGGCGTTGCGTTTGTCCTGAGCGACATTCAGAATGTTGCGTACGTCGTCAGGTTCCTTGCCATGAGTCGCTTTGAAATAGTAACCGGTTTTGCCGCCACCATTGGAGATCTTAATTAAGAGTTCATTGCGTCCCTGAGCAAGCTGAATCGTCAATTTCTCCTGATCTGCCTTGGCGACATTGCGACCGACGTTTTTACTCAAAACCTTTCGGCCATTTACCCATACCTGAATTCCGTCATCACTTCCAAGCGAAAGGTGTACTGGCTGAGGTCGCGGTGAATCGACAACCCGATACAGGAAATTAGCACTGTTCTCGCCGCTTAGCAGATCGTTGTGCGGTGTTCCGTCTTCCCAGTCTGTATGCTCTTCCCATTTCAACCCACCTTCAAAAGTAGCTGACAGGTCGACATGTTCTTCAGGTGGGTACACCGTGCTAAAGGCTTCGTTGTGATTGGCGGCCTTAAACGGACCTGCATGAAACCAGCTACCAAAGCTGGCGACAGGTTTTTCGGCGAGCGTCGATAAGCCGGCGTTGAAAAACCCGTTCTCACTGTTGTGCACAAATTTAATGAGGACAGTGTTGTTCCCTTGGTTCAATTGGACGTTGAAGGAATGTTGGCCGGGTTCTGAGCCTCCGGCATCGATGGATTTAAGAACTTCTTGTTGGTTGATCCAAACAGCGATATTTGCATTCGTTGAAATAGTAAGATTAGCAGTTTGCACAACGGGTGAATTGACCGTGCGATAAGCGTAGCCGGCGGTGTCCCGGGCCTGTTCCAGCGGTATATCCGAGTTGTCCTTCCAGTCGGATTTCTCGTTCCAGACAATAGTCCCCTCGTTATAGACAGCCTTTAAATCGGTCCCTTGTTCGGGAGGAAATGCGGTGCTCCAGGCGTCCTTTCCTTCAGCTGT
>CEUQ01189688.1_pt1 | contig 13224 bp, 11 predicted proteins | sample 361491 | NCBI WGS metagenome assembly CEUQ01 (sample SAMEA2622796, study PRJEB7988) | marine metagenome | biome: marine biome (ENVO:00000447); feature: marine epipelagic mixed layer (ENVO:xxxxxxxxx); material: "saline water (ENVO:00002010), including plankton (ENVO:xxxxxxxx)" | depth 120 m | reverse complement strand
TCCAACTTTGCCCGGAAAACGAGATGCAATTCTTCGAAGTGTTTGCGGTGTAAGAGCGATTTCAGGCACCAGGAAAATTGCTTGTTTTCCGGCCGCTATGCATGCCTCGATTACTTGCAGGTAAACCTCGGTTTTTCCTGAACCCGTGACGCCATGCAACAAGAACTGTCGGTCGTTCGGATTACTGGATGGCTTGGCGGCAAGCACCTGTGTGACGATCTCGTGGATTGCCAACTTCTGTTTATCGGTTGGCGAATGAGCGAACTCTTGCTGGAAGAAGTAATCTGCGAGGGGGTCACGGTCTCGCCTGATCTTCCGGATCTTCAATACGCCTGAATCAAACGCCCACTTGGCCGCAGCAACGCCGAACTGATCGTTGAGAACCGACTTGGACGGTGCAAAGTTCCCTAGTTGGAACCAGCGCAGCAGATCGGCTCGCCTTGAAGAACGTCCCTCCGAATATTCGTTTATTAGCGATTGAACTTCGGAGTTATCAGCCTGCAGTTCGATTCTGTTCGTGTAAACCGCCGACACCCGCGGTCGTTCCCAGGCAGATTCTGCCACGACTATCTTTTGGCGGATCAGTCGATCGACGATAGCGCCGCCACCAACACCAAGACGTCTTGCAATCCTCGATTTCGGAACTCGTTCATTGGCGACGACGTAGTTGATCGCCTGAAGTTCACTCCGGTTCAGATCTCGATCGACCACGCCGGGAGACAGCCAGGTCCGTAGGCGCGATGACGCTCCCGGTGGTAAAAGCAACGAGCACGCTGTGAACAGGGTCGTTCGGTAATACTCAGCAACCCATTTGGCGACCCGGATCAGGTGTTCAGCAATAAATGGCCCATCGACCGTTCTTGCCGTGATTGGTCTGATCTTGTCGATTTCTGTTTCCGGTGCGTCGACAAGTTCGAAGACTACCCCCTGGACGGTTCGTGGTCCGAACGGGACCCAGACAAGATCGCCGACGGTAACGCTCTGTGACTCCGAAACGTCGTCTGGAACCGAGTATGTAAACGTGCGCGACCTGTCGTCGGGAAAATCAACGGCAACTTCAGCGAATTGCAACTAACGATCGCTCCAAACGGGGTCAGGGGAAGAACGTTGGTGACTCTGGCGAGCCAACTGTCACTTGGAACCTGCCATTATCGGTGCTGATTCGAACCGGTCAAACTCACACAAGCACCTAAAGCAAAACCCTCTCGCTGAAACTAACGAGAGGGTTTTAATAAATTCCGATGCCGCAATCGGCATCAGTGTCCGACTATCGGCGTTCCTTGATTCGAGCTTTTTTGCCGGTGAGACCACGGAGGTAGTACAGACGGGAACGTCGAACCTTACCCTGTCGGGTCACCTTCACCGACTCAACGTTTGGTGAGTGGAACGGTATGATTCGTTCAACACCAACACCGTAAGAAACTCGGCGCACCATGAATGTGTCTCCCGGGAGAGGAGCCTTAGCGATTCGGTGCTTGCCAGAAATTACGTTGCCCTGGAACGCCTGAACACGCTGTCGGTCACCTTCAACAATTCGAAGGTTCACAGTTACGGTGTCACCGGGCTGGAATTCATCAATGTGTTCCAGCGGCTTTCGCTCGATCAGCGCTGCGGCATCCATGTCAAATATCTTTCGTCGCGAAAAGACGCCCAGAGGCGCCGATGTGTTTCAAGTCAGAAACTTAATTCTATAACCGGTATTGCACCAGCAGCAACACCGATAACCCCCTATTTCCGCCAGCATAGTGCTGCGAGCAACTAAGGTTGTGGAAAACTACTCGGAATCGGGCCAGCCGATCAATAGATCGGGACGACGATCCTCCGTCCGCTTTAGCGCTTGAGTACGCCGCCAGACTTCGATCTTTGCATGATCACCACTGAGTAAAACTTCGGGAACAGAGAGATCCATGAACGTCTTGGGGCGTGTGTAGACCGGACCCTCCAGCAGCAAATCTGACCCAGATGCGAACGAATCGTGTTGTGCAGATTCGTCGTCTCCCAAAACACCAGGGATAAGACGAGTAACTGCATCGGTCAGTGCAATTGCGGGAATTTCCCCACCCGTCATCACAAAGTCGCCGATGGATATTTCTTCATCCACGCGTAGTTCGATGAACCGCTCGTCAACTCCCTCGTAGTGACCGCATACGAGAACTATCGACTCCATTTCTGACAATTCTTGTACACGTCGATGAGTTAACGGTGAACCCTGCGCCGACATCAGGATCGTGTGTGGCTTGGTGTCACTTTCCGATGTCGAGCAGGCGCGCTTAGAAACCGAATCTACCGCATCGACCAGTGGTTGCGCTTTGAGAACCATCCCGGCACCGCCACCAAATGGCGGCTGGTCCACGGTTCCACGCTCGTCTTTAGCAAAGTCACGAAGTTGAATCAATTCAATAGCAACCTGGTCGTTCTGACGCGCCCGACCAACAATGCTGGCGCCCAGCGGCCCTTCGAACATCTCCGGAAATAGTGTGATTATCGAAATTTTCATCGATTTCTCAAGTTGTTTTGGCTTCCGATCAAGAACGCTCGACTAAACAGGGTGCTCACCAGAGTGGCGATCTTGAAGCACTTCTACTGCATGCTCGATCACTGGCAGTACAACCCTGAGATTATCCCGAACACCGCCAGTACTACCCGGCAGGTTGATTATCAACGTCGGTCCTCGTGCACCAACTACGTTTCTCGAAATCATCGCCATAGGTGTTACTTTTAGCGATTCAGCTCGCATTGCTTCTGCCATACCGGGTATTTCGAGATCGATTAGCTCGCGGGTTACTTCGGGCATCACATCTCGCGAGGAAAGACCGGTTCCTCCGGTGGTCAAAACAATGTCGACGTCCTCGGAATCACACCAGTTTAGAATCTGTTGACCAAGCTGATCGACGTCATCAGGAAGCATCACGCGGTCTACCAGCGAGTGACCTGCGCCGTCCATGATTTCGACGACTGCATCCCCGCTCGTATCGACGCGTTTCCCTGCCGCTCCGGTGTCGCTGCTGGTTAGTACTGCGTAACTGACTATTTCGGATTCTCCAACTCGGCGCACACGGTAACGGTACACCACAAGTCGCCTGAGTACGAACGTACCAACAAACTGGTGCTTGCACATACCGTACGAACGTACGAACTCGAATTATCGGATGCTAGCACGCCGCTTAGTACGTCCGTCACATCGATTTTCTGTAAAAAGTGAGCGCGAAACGTGTTGTCGCATAAAGTGGTGATATGGCATAATTTGTCGCTAATTGGGGTAATTTGGGGCATTTCGAAAGAGATCCGTTCTCCCGCCCCAGAAGATTTTCTGGAGTAACTCCGCAACCGATGATTTTCGCCGGCGAATACGAGCACCGAATCGACCCGCAAGGACGAGTCGCTATTCCTGCTCGATTCAAAATGGCATTTGTTGACGGCATTGTTCTCGGACGGGCTTACGACAACTGTGTTGTCGTTTACACCCCAGAAGAATGGGAACGCGCTGCAAGCGATATTGCCCAACAGCCAGCAACGTCTGCCAGAGCACGCCGACTCGCCCGACTCACCTTTTCAGGAGCTTTCTCTGGAACTCTCGACCGGAGCGGACGCGTAGTCGTACCCTTGCAGCTTCGTGAGTATGCCGGGTTGGGTGAAGACGCCGTCATCGTAGGCACCGGCAGGTTTATCGAAATTTGGTCGGCAGCTGCATGGGCGGAAGAACGTCGAACACTCGACTCCGACGCCAGCGATATTGCTGAAGCGGTGCCACCGTCGACTCGGGCACCAGAGCAAACTCAAATCGTTGTTCGACAGTTCGAACCGGAGACTGACGGGTGATTCTGATGGGCCTTGAACTCCACCATGAACCGGTGATGATGCCTGAATGTATGCGGGCATTGAACGTCGTTCCTGGTGGACGGTATATCGACGGAACTCTCGGAGAAGGTGGACACTCGAAAACGATTCTTCAGGCAGCAGACCCTGGTGGTCAGGTTATGGGTCTTGACGCTGACGCCGAGGCAATCTCGGTTGCGACAGATCGACTTGCCGACTTTGGCGGCGCTTTCCGAGCCGTGAATGTCAACTTCAGAGATGTTCGTGCCACCGCTCTTCAGTATGACTTTGTACCAGTACATGGCGTGTTGTTCGACCTTGGTGTTTCTTCACTCCAATTGGATCGTGAATCCCGAGGTTTCAGCTTCCGTCGAGCAGATCCGCTCGACATGCGTTTCAGCTTCGATCAGCAAATCACTGCTTCCGGCATTATTAACGGATACGCCGAATCTGAACTCGCCGACATCATTTTCCATCTTGGTGAAGACCGTGCAGCGCGCCGTATTGCGCGCGAAATCGTCAGGAATCGACCTATCGTCACCTCGCTCGATCTCGCCGATCTAATTGAACGAGTGAACCCGCGACGGGGCAAGAAGACTCATCCGGCGACTCGCACCTTCCAGGCGATTCGAATCGCGGTAAATGACGAGCTTTCGGCATTGGAAACAGCTCTCGAACAAGCAGTATCGCTTCTTGGTCACGGCGGACGACTCGCTGTTATCTCCTACCACTCACTTGAAGACCGGATCGTGAAGAACTTTATTCGTAAGCAGGCATCCGACTGCATCTGCCCGCCGGGTACACCCGTGTGCCGGTGCGACCACCTAGCAACGGTAAAAGTAATCACCCGTCGTCCTCTGGTGCCGACCGACTCAGAGATCGACTCGAACCCGCGCGCCCGCAGCGCCAAGTTAAGAGTGGCGGAACGGATATGAGAAACAACGTCTTTTACATCAACGCTGCCTGCCTGCAAACAAGGTCGACGGCATATCCGAAATCAGGAACGGAAACGGAAACGGCAATCGCAGCCGAACCACCAGATACGAACCGTTGATACCAACCTAACGACCAGTCCATCTAACACCCCACGCAGGAGAGCATCACCATGCATGACGAATACAGAGTAGCTATAGACATTGGAACCACCAAGGTTTGCACCATCATCACCCGCAAGAGAGCGGATCATCGAGTGGAAGTTACTGGACTCAGTCTCGTTCCATGCAACGGTATGAGCAAAGGCATGGTTGCAGATTCCGCTGCCGTTACATCTGCGACCCGCGAGTCGGTCGAATCAGCAGCTGTTGACGCTGGCGTAGAAGTCTCCAGCGTTTATGCCGGACTGACCGGAAGCCATGTTGAATCAAAGAACCGCTGGGCCAACGTTCCACGAACCGATGGCATGCGAGCAGTGACAGATCGAGATCTTACTGCGGCTAAAAAAGCAGCTGGCGCAATCGATCTTAGTGACGACCGCCGCTTGCTCCACGTAATCCCCAGGAGTTACGCCCTCGACGGCCTCCACGGCGTTCGGAACCCTTTGGGCATGCACACTGGTGAGTTGCATGTTGAAAGCCATGTCATTACAGGATCTGTTTCGAAAATCACAGAACTCCACAACGCCGTTTCGGACGCCGGGGTGAGAGTCTCTTCAATGGTCGTCGAACCGGTCGCAACTGCGGACGCCGTTCTGACCGCCGACGAACGTGAAGAGGGTGCGGTATTGATAGACGTTGGTGGCGGAACCTCCGACATTGCTGTTTACCACGATGGCGCAGTTGCGCACACAGCGGTAATCCCTGTTGGTGGATACCAGTTCACCAATGACTTGAGCATCGCATTCTCGATCGACTTTGACTCTGCTGAACAACTCAAAGTTGAACACGGCACTGCCGCTCCCGAGCTCGCGGGAATGAAGGAAGATATCACTCTTTATCCACACACAATGGAACAGTCGCTCACGATTACCAAACGGGAAGTTGGACAAGTCCTAAAGGAACGAACCTCTGAACTGTTCCGAATGATTCTTCTCAAACTCGAAGAACCACACCTCGCTGACATCCCGACTGATCGAATCGTGTTCACGGGTGGCGGTGCAAAACTTGAGGGCTTCCTCAACATCGCCAAATTCATCTTCCAGCGAAAAGTTCGACTCGCCACTCCGCGTGGAATCGACGGTATGCCGGAAGGAACAAACGATCCTGCCTACTCTGCAGCTGCCGGAATTGCTCTCTGGGGCATTCGCAACTTGCCAAAAGAAAACCATGTAGGCGACCGCAAGTCATCATACGTATTTGAAGAGACGGTAATCGGTATTTCTTCATCGAATGGAGCCCTGTCGCGAATCCGTGGCTGGTTGCCTAAACGAGAAAAGGAGACTGCGGGCGCGTAGTAAATGAACCACGCAAAGGACCGCAACTCGGGCGCTAACAAAACTCACAACGCCGCTTAAAGAAGCGTCGCACACACCCCAACATCCGCGGTCGGTAACTCGGTCAAACCCGGAGAACCGTCCCCCAGGAGAAATCAATGGTCGACCAAGCATCAACACCAACTCCAATCGAAGGAAACATCGGCTCAGCAACAATCAAGGTTGTAGGAGTCGGCGGAGGCGGATCGAACGCCGTGTCTCGCATGTACCGAGACCGAATTCCCGAAGTTGAATACATAACCGTTAACACCGACGCTCAGGCTCTTACTCGTTCAGATGTTCCGATTCGAATTCGAGTTGGAGACCGAACTGCCCGCGGACTCGGAGTCGGCGGAGACCCTTCTAAGGGTCGAGAGTGTCACGAAGAAGACCGAGATGAAATCAAGCGTTCACTCGAAGATGCCGACCTTGTGTTCATCGCTGCCGGAATGGGCGGTGGAACCGGAACAGGTGGATCACCTGTGGTAGCGGAAGTAGCCCAGGAACTCGGTGCTCTCACAGTCGGTGTAGTAACCAAGCCATTCAATTTCGAAGGCGCACGTCGTCGCCGACAGGCTGAAGAGGGAATCAAGGCTCTATCCGAAGTTGTCGACACGCTGATCGTTATTCCAAACGACCGACTTCTAATCATGTCCAACGAGAACCTGTCGATGGACATGGCATTCCGCATGGCCGACGACGTCCTTCGCCAGGGTGTTCAGTCGATAGCGGAACTCATCCTGATGCCTGGTGAGATCAACCTAGACTTCGCCGACGTGAAGGCAATCATGTCGAACGCAGGTCCTGCCTGGATGGCTATTGGTCACGGTACCGGTGAAGACAGGGCGATCATGGCGGCAGAAGCTGCTATCGATAGTCCGCTTCTCGAAGTATCTATCGCTGGTGCTCGTGGTGTGATCTTCAACGTCACTGGTGGAACAGACCTTACGCTGAAGGAAGTTCAACAGGCTTCTGAAGTAGTCTCCGGCATGGTCGATCCTGACTGCAACATCATCTTCGGAATGGTCACCGACCCCAAGATGGAAAATGAAGTCAAGATGACGATCATTGCAACTGGATTCCCAAGTGCGGAAGCATCTCAGGAAAAAGAAGCCGCAGTTAGCGCCGCATTGAACGATGTTCTTGGTGATGAGGAAGCCCTCGACCTACCACCATTCCTTCGCCACCACCGCGCAGCCCGAAATCGTTCGGTTCGCAAAGTAGCCGCAAGCGACTAGAGAGTTGTTTCGTTTGTAAGACAAAAACCACTCATCAAATAGCTCTGCCCGGAAGTCATCGCGGATGATATCTGAGGTATGAGTCAAAACAAGACCCTGATAGAACCGGCCTTCTGTTGGGGTCTTTTGCTTTAAATCATCTGCCATTGCGAAAAGTGAGGCACGAGCGACGTGGCAGTCCGATCCAGGCAATTGCCTGCACAAAAGAGGTGATAAACACTCAGTCCGCCCTATTAGAACATAGCGAAGGACGGCAGGTCGTTAATCCTTGAAAGATCTATCCCTCGGCGCGGATTGGCACGTCGCTCGTGCCTCACTTTTCGCAATGACAGTATCGGACCAGTTTGTGGGCAGCTCACTGGACTACCTTACTTAGGTCGTTCTCCTGTCACCGATTCGAGCATTGCCTGTATGTATCCCTGAGCGAAGATGCGTGACCGATACCCACCCCAGTTACCTGAGAAGACGGTATCGCCAACAATTTCCGGACAGTGATCGTCCATGAACACACCGGTAAAACCAGCGGCATGGTAAGTCTCTATTGCCCGCTTCATGTCCACGTATCCGGTGTTGATGAACTCTTCATTGAATCGGGTAACGGTGCCTGACACGTTGCGGAAGTGAACGTACAGAACTTTGTCGCGCTCAGCGAAATACTTGATCATCTCGTAAATTCCGCCATCTCTGGCGTCTTCCATTTCCGAGAATGTCCCCTGGCAGAACTCGATTGCGTTGTAAGGGCTATCAACGATTTCAGTCAGCCGCTTGTAAGCGTCAAACTCCCGAGCAAGCGAGGAACACCTCCAAGCTCTGGGACTGGCGGGTCGTCCGGGTGAATACCTAGCCTGCTTCCCACTGATTCAGCAACAGGTGTTATCGACTTGATCCAGTGTTAGAGATACTCCAACATGTTTTCAAGCGAAGTGTCGTAGTTTTCTAGAAGCGCCAGAGTCGAAGCTTGAATGTCAATGATGGATCGCTGTGATTCGCTATCATCATCCCAAGCAGTCACCTCCGTTTCCCTCGAATTTTGGTTGGCTTGGATCTCCAGACGGAGGTTGGACTCCAGTTGTACCCGAGTATCGGTATTCCCGCACACCCCATGTCCGCTATCTCGGCAGCAAGCAGATCAATCAAGCAGTCTCTATCCGGACCTCCAAAGGCAATATCGTATAACTTTGGATCCGAGATGAACCCGTTTTAGCAACCAGCGATAGTCAATCCGTACGATTCGATTCGTTCGCGAAAGGCAACATAATCGTCGAAGTAATTACGATCTTTTACCCTGAGGTTCGTCGCTAGCCGGAAGGAGACCGGTCCCAGTACGACCATAGAAAATTAGATTTTTCACACCTAGCTGGACAGACATCTGGAGTACTTGGTCTGTGGCGTACCTGATCGCCCAAGCGTTCTTCATAATCCGTGCCTTGTCGATGTCATGCATGCGATGATTAGTCTAGAACCTAGTCCTGATGTCGCATTTCATCAACAACCATTCTGCACCCCGTGACATCTTTATATTGTTGAAAAACCCATAACGTCACTTTTAGATTCGCGTAATTCCCAGACCACAGGGAAATTCAACTCTTGAACTTGATACGCCCGCTCGCGACGAATTCCGTTGTTTACAGGCTATATCGCCGTATCGCAAAACTCGTTTCATTTAATAGCCTTTTAACAAGATTGGGATCGCCCGAAAAGGTCCTTATTTGACCGAAACAGGACTGACAGCAGGATTGACACACCCTCTATAGATAGTGGTAGTCTCCGATACGCACCACTAAATGTGGGGGCTGGCTGTGTCCGCAGCCGCAACGTGGCGTGTTCAACTACTCGTTTTACACACTGCTCCGCAAACGGGCTTTGACCGCAAGATCCAGGCAAGAGCGGGACGGGTTTCACGTGGCACCTGTGGGCAATATGAGCAAGGTAATTTTCAGGCAATGCATTGTCCATTTTGTGGAAACAATGAATCACGTGTGATTGATTCACGTGAAGCGCCTGAAGGCGTGCGGCGCAGGCGTGAGTGCTTAAGGTGCGAGCTTCGGTTCACCACCTACGAAAAGGTCCACTCAATGCCGCTCATGATCGCCAAACGTGATGGACGGCGTGAGGCGTTCTCATCCGACAAGCTCGAAAGGTCTCTGCAAACAGCTTGTGCCAAACGGCCCTTGGAGGTCGGCGCCATTTCTAAGATGGTTGTCGATATCGAAAACGAGCTGCACAAACTCTCGAAGGCGGAAGTGGAAGCGAGAGTGCTCGGAGAAATGTGCATTGAACGCCTTAAAGTTCTCGATCGAGTCGCATACATAAGATTTGCGTCGGTGTATCGAGATTTTCAGGATGTCGATTCCTTCACCAGAGAAGTGGAGGCACTGGCTGATCCTGATGAATTATCAGCCTCAAAAAACCAGTTGAGACTGATAGAGGATGATGTCCCACGGCTGGCTCAAAGAAGCCGTCGCCGGAGGGCAAGGCAGAGTTAGCCCATCTGCTTTACCGATCGGGATCATCGACGGCAGTTACAGCGAGACTGCCAAGGGTATCGACAACTTATCGGCAAACTATGACGAATGAAAAGAAGACAAATGACACTTACGCAGGACGCCAAAATGAGCACTAACGCCACCAATCCAACTGAAGAGTTCACCCCCGCGGAGATTTCCGAGAACGCCCGTGTGGTCCTGGATAAACGTTATTTACAAAAGAATGATGATGGCGAAATAGTTGAAAGCCCAGATGGAATGTTCCGTCGGGTGGCGAAGGCTCTTTCTGCACCAGAGTTCAAGTATGAAAAGACCCCGCAAGAAGTCGCCGAAATCGAAGAAGGCTTCTACCAGATTATGGCGAGTCTTGAGTACCTACCTAACTCACCGACAATGATGAACGCTGGTACAGGTGCTGGAACGCTTTCGGCATGTTTCGTTCTTCCGCTTCACGACAGCATGGAAGGCATCATGGGCGCCGCTCACGACGCTGCGATGGTACAGAAATTCGGTGGAGGAACCGGATTCGCTCTTTCAGAGCTCCGCCCGAAAGGGGCAGGAATTGCCACAACCCACGGCAAGGCTTGTGGACCAATCGAAGTTCTTCGCCACCTGTCATCCGTATCGACCCTCGTTACTCAGGGAGGTAAGCGGGACGGGGCGAACATGGCAGTTATGGATGTTCACCACCCTGATATTCTCGAGTTCATCGATTGCAAGCAGGTTGAAGGTGAGATCCACAACTTCAACATTTCCGTCGGTGCTTCTGACGAGTTCATGCAGGCAGTGAAAGACGGTACTACCTACCCTCTCCGCCGACTCTCGAACCCAGCGGATGACAGCAGTGAATTGATCGAGGTTGATCGAGTAGACGCACGCGAAGTCTTTAGCAAGATCGTCCACGGCGCATGGCGCAATGGTGAGCCGGGAATGATCTTCCTCGATGAAGTAAACCGAAACAGCCCGGTTATTCACCTCGGCCGGATTACAGCAACAAACCCATGTGGTGAGCAGCCGCTGCTGCCGAACGAATCCTGCAACCTCGGATCTCTTGACGTAGCAAAGTTCCTTGACGCTGACGAAGCGGGTCTCGTTGATTTGAACTGGGATAGACTTGGAGAATCAGTTCGTCTGGCAACTCGCATGCTCGACAACGTTATCGATGCCAACAAGTACGCAGTAGATGCGATCGAGGAAATGACGCAGTCGACTCGCAAGCTCGGTCTTGGTGTTATGGGATTTGCCGACATGCTGGTTCAGCTCGGTATCCCTTATGACACAGAAGAGGCCGTTGAGCTTGGCCGCAAGTTGATGGCGTTCATTCGTGACAACGCTGATGCTGAGTCGATGGCGCTCGCCGAAGAACGTGGTCCGTTCCCGGCGTGGCACGACTCCTCTGCCGCAGAACGAGGGGACAAGCCTTACCGAAACGCCTGTCGACTCACTGTGGCTCCAACGGGAACGATCTCGATGATCGCTGGTGCTTCCAGCGGTATCGAGCCTATTTTCGCTCTTGCATTTCGCAAGCAGAACATTCTTGAAGGCAAGACTCTGTACTACGTTGACAAGAATTTCGAGCGAATCTCGAAAGAACGCGGTTTCTACAGCGAAGATTTGCTGGAGCACCTTTCCGACGGCGGTTCGCTCCAGGACCGGGACGACGTTCCGGACGACGTGAAGCGACTGTTCCACGTTGCATCCGACATTTCGCCTCGTGATCACGTTCTGATGCAGGCTGCGTTCCAGGAGGCGACAGACGCTGGTATTTCCAAGACGATCAACTTCGCGAATGATGCAACAGTTGAGGACGTTGAGGATGCTTACATGCTGGCGTGGGAGACTCACTGCAAGGGAATCACTGTTTACCGAGCTGGTTCACGTGAGAAGGAAGTTCTGACTTCAGGAACGAGCGACAACGTTAACTCCGAGTCAACTTTAAATGAGAACACTGTTGGAATCCCGCAGTACATCGCTCCGAAAGAGCGACCGGCGCTTCTCAACGGCATTACTCGCCGAGTGCGAACTGGACGTGGAAACCTGTTTGTCACCGTAAACATGGCAAGTGATGGACGCCCGTTCGAAGTATTCGCAACCCACGGCAAGGCCGGTGGTAACGATGCTGCGATGGCGGAGGCTGTTTCTCGAATGGCGTCGCTATCACTCCGATCCGGAATTAATCCGGTTGACGTTTCTGAGCAGCTCCGCGGCATCACCGACGTTCCAGCGTGGGACGAAGGTGAGATGATCCGATCGGTACCTGACGCAATTGCTTCAGTACTCGACCGTATAATTGCAGAGGCAGCGACGTCTCACACTCCTGAAGAACTAACAGAAGCCGAATCGAGCCAGGCAGGAATGTTCGAGCCACCGACGCCGAAAGAACTCGGTATGCCGACAGCTCAGACAGCCATTGTGATTGGTCAAGAACAGAAAGTTTCTGTTCCAGTTGGTGCACAGGCAGCTGAACTTTGCCCGGAATGCTCGTCCACAGTGGCGCACGTTGAGGGCTGCCTAAAGTGCTTCTCCTGCGGATACAGCAAGTGCTAGTTCATTAATGAACAAATCAAAAAGCGCCGACTCGGAAAACCAGGTCGGTGCTTTTTTGTTTGATAACTCTTAATCGACCACAAGAATTGGCACCCTTAGTGCCGACCGAAGCGAAAGAACCTGAGATACAGCTGGAAGAGTCCTGTTTCGCTTCCGGACGATATTGGTGTTAGCGCCTAGGAGAGGTGATGTGATGATCGACTGAGATACCTACGACAAGGTCGGGGGGCTCTTGGTGAAGGCGTTCTGTTAGACAGTATGGATACTTCCGCTCCTGCATTCCTTCGAGAGTTTCAGGATGGCACTTGAGGCCATTGCTCAGCACAGGAACATTCTGTCGGTGCAGGTGGTTGCTGCTTGGCTTGCCTCTCTGCCCTCTTGCTCCTTTCAGTGACAAATTGCGTGGCGAGGGAATAATCCTTGTTATAGAACCGCTAATAGGCGGTGGCTCGCGTTACCCTTAGATTAACGTTGTTCTCATAATTCACCACCAAAATCCAACAAATCGAAACATGACCAAAAAACCTCTCCTAGCTGTCACAATTGGTGACCCATCGGGCATCGGACCCGAAGTCGTCGCAAAATCTCTTCAAGACCAATCGATATACGAGATTTTGCGACCGGTGCTTATCGGTACGGTGAGTGTCGCAGAAAACGCATTGAAAACGATTGGCTCTGACGACCAGGTGGTTGGAATTGATTCGGCATCGGAAGCGAAGTGCGAACCGGG
>CEUQ01189625.1_pt1 | contig 13246 bp, 12 predicted proteins | sample 361491 | NCBI WGS metagenome assembly CEUQ01 (sample SAMEA2622796, study PRJEB7988) | marine metagenome | biome: marine biome (ENVO:00000447); feature: marine epipelagic mixed layer (ENVO:xxxxxxxxx); material: "saline water (ENVO:00002010), including plankton (ENVO:xxxxxxxx)" | depth 120 m | reverse complement strand
GCCTCTCTCACGACAGAAACCGTAAACGCTTAGTTATCTTGGATAGCTGACAAGCCAAAAATCAGACAGGAATAATGCTTTGAAATACCGCCAGCTACAGTCGACCGACCTAACCGTTTCCGAGGTTGGATTCGGTGTGTGGAGTGTCAGCATGAACTGGTGGGGCGAGGTGAATGAAGAACAGGGCATTAAACTGCTCCGCCACGCCTACGAAAAAGGAATTACGTTCTACGACACCGCTGACACCTATGGTGCCGGATACGGTGAGGAGATTCTTCCAAAAGCGTTGGCGGACAAACGCAGCGACATCGTCGTCGGAACTAAGTTCGGCTACGACATTGAAGCTCCTAGACACGGACACCAGGAACGTCCCCAGATATGGGATCCAGATTTCGTGAAGCGAGCTTGCGAGAACAGCCTTAGACGACTTGATACCGACTACATCGATCTGTATCAGTTCCACAACCCACGACTTGAATCTCTTCAGCGTGAAGACACAGTTGCTGCACTCGAAGACCTCAAGTCTGAGGGGAAAATTCGGCACTACGCAGTAGCGGTCGGTCCTGACATCGGTTGGCTTGAAGAGGGCATGTACACGATCAACGACATTAAAGTTCCTGCCGAAGTGATCTACTCGATCCTCGAACAGGACCCTGCCGACCTGATGATCGAGGCGGCAACGAAGCAGGGTGTCGGGCTTTATTCTCGGGTGCCTCACGCTTCAGGAATGCTCGACGGCAAATACACGAAAGACACCGTGCTCGACGAAAGTCCGTTTGATCCTTCCGACCACAGAGCATACCGACGCATGCACTGGCTTAAGAACTCGATCAAAAAGCTGCAACAGATCGATTTCCTGTTCACAGGTAAACCGGCAACTGTTGGTCAGATAGCCGTTAAGTTCACTCTGATTCCAGAAATCATGGCTTCCTGCCTGCCGACAATGACGAGTATCGAACAGATCGACGAATACACCGCTGCTTGCGATATCGATGATATTCCGAAGGCTGAACTCGATCGACTGGCACCGCTCTATACTGACAACTTTGGACTAGGCGCACCTGACCCACAGAAATCGAGTACGTCAGCAACAGGATGGGTCGACCACAACGGCAACCCGGTCGATCGTAAGTTGATGGTACCGGGCGAGTAATCACGATTCCCGAAAACTGAGAATCGGTTACTTCTTTTTCTGATTTCGCCTGCGGTATGAGCTTTTTCGGTTTTTACGCGCAACCGGAAGCCGTTTGCCTCGTTTCTCGGGCTCAGATTCCGAATAAACATAATCCTTTGAAACAGCACCCTCAACTGCGTCCGCTGATTCAGCCGCAGCTTGTTCAGGCGATTCCGTCTCGCCGGTCCCGGACTCACCTTTCACTCGACGCAACTCGGCTTCTAAGAAATTGAAGTCGCGCTGAGGAATGATGTGCAGCATGCCGTAGAACGCATGAGGCCAGAGATGAGGAGGCCACTTCTTCACATACTCCATCGTGGGACCTATTTGAAACGCGTCGACGTAACTCGATTCTTCGAGCACCACGTCTGGGTTGAGTTCGACACGATGAGGAAACGTTTCCTCGTCCCGGTGATGTTTCCAGATTCGCTCATCGTCCTCGAAACTGTCAGATATCACAGTTGCCGTGGCGGCGAATCCCTTCTTGTCCGACACGTAGTACAGAACTCTGTCTTCCGGTCCCATCCGAACCGCTTTCTTACGATTCTTCGAGTCAACGCCCTGCATGTTAAAGCCGCGCTCGCGGGTTATGTCCAGGTTTTCCTGGGTCGTCACAAGCATCCAAAAGGTTTTACCCATAAATCGGCGACTCCGCGCTCCGTAGTTAGCTGCGCATGCATCAATGATATTTCACCTGACAAATCTCATGTAAATCTACGTTAAACTCCCGGTATACCGACTATGCCTCTTCAACCGGAATCAACGAATCGACATCGAGGATTGCACTCTGTGAACTCAAACAGTGAATAACGACAGACTACCTGCGAGCCTTCGTGCGGAGATTCGGGTCAATCTCTTCAGTTGGGGAGCGAACAACAAACGCTCATTCCCCTGGCGCCGAGGGCTACCGTTTTGGCAGGGACTCGTCGTCGAATGCATGCTCCAACGAACACGTGCGGATCAAGTCAGTCCTGTGTTCGAACAACTCATGTCAACATTCCCCACCCTCAAGTCGCTAAGGTCCGCGAAAGATTCAGATCTTCATGCGATCTTGACACCGCTAGCGCTCCAGTGGCGCATCCGCAACGTTGTCGACCTACTGAGGGTGCTGTCGAACCGAAACGGTCGAATCAAAAAAACAATTGAAGATCTCAAAAAGTTGCCAGGTGTTGGCGATTACTCTGCGGCAGCGGCTCTCACGTTCTATGGTGGGCAGAAAGCTACCATCATCGATGCAAACACGGTCCGAGTCAGAGCGCGAATTGTCGGTGAAAAGTTTGGCCCGGAGACCCGTAGGAAAAGTTGCCCCAGGATAAGTGCGCGGCTTGACAGCCACATTGACAGCCACCCGAGGTGGACTGTGGCGGTCAACTCCAGTCTTTGATGGACGGACTACACCGAATTTGAACTCAATCACAGTCTTCAATGGACGTTGATGCACTGTTCGGATGGAACTGCAAATTCGGATGCCGTCAGTCACCGCTTCCGAGCCGCCATTAACGGTCGAACCATCAAACGAATCTCGGAATCCCTATTCGACCTTGGGAAATGGCCGATTTGAGATCGTCTGAAAGCCAACGCAAATAAGCAGATCTATCCGAGTGATTTGGCATGAGCGATATGATACCCACATCGAATAGAGCTTAATAACCGGCTTCCAGTTATTGATCAGGTCGAACCTGGTACTTGCTTCGAATCCAGATCGCTGCGGCATTCATGCTCAACAACACCAACAGCAAAACGATAATCCCAGCGGCGGCAATACCTCGGAACTCGTGCTGTGGCTGGCTTACCCACGTAAAAATCTGTAGCGGCAGAACCGTAAACTTGGAGTCAGGAGTTGTTGGGACGAAGGTAACCCATACAAGTGACGAGATGATCAAGATCGGCGCTGACTCACCAATCGCTCGCGAAAGCGCCAGGATAATTCCACTCATCATTCCTGGCAGTGCCTGTGGCAGCACGATCGCTTTTACAACCTGCCACTTATTCGCACCCATGGCGTAGCCGGCATCTCTGTAGCTCGACGGCACGGCTTTGATCGCTTCTTGCGAAGCTATCACAACGATCGGGAGGATCAGGAGCGTCATAGTCAAAGCGCCGGCGGTTACATTGCGAGAGCCGTTGAACAGAAATTGAACAAATACGGCGAGACCAAGCAATCCGTAAATCACACTGGGCACTCCGGCAAGGTTAGCGATATTCAACTCGATCATCCTGTTGATTCGGTTTTTCGCAGCGAACTCTTCAAGATAGATCGCGGTACCGACCCCGATCGGTATCGTCAGCAGGGCGGTCATTGCCACTACCCAGACGGTTCCGGCAAGAGGAGCGAGAATTCCCGATTCCAGCGGTTTGCGTGATGCGTAGCTGCTCAGGAACGGCCAATCAATGAATGGTAGTCCGTCTATCAGGACATCGATAAGTAGTGATGCCAAACCCAGAATGCCAACGATTACGGCCGCGACGAAGGTCGTGAAAAACATCTGGTCACGAATTACCCGGAAGCGATGTGACCTATTGTGGCTGACTGAAGAAGTATCTGACTTATTCATAAACCTGCCTGAATCGAGAAATTACCCATCGCCCAACGATGTTCATTGCTAGGGTCATTACGAACAGCAGCAAGCCAACCGCGAAGATCGTCTTGTATTCCAGTGATCCCTGCGGAGTTTCACCGAGACTGACTTGAACGATATACGCCGTCATAGCCTGAATACTCTCAAGGGGGTTGAGCGTGAGGTTCGGCGTGGCCCCTGCAGCGATCTTCACTATCATGGTTTCGCCAATCGCCCGCGATACAGCGAGTATGAACGACGCCACGATCCCTGATAGAGCAGCGGGTATTACAACTTTGGTCGAGACTTCGAATCGAGTTGCACCAAGGGCGTACGCTGCGTCACGAAGTGAGCGTGGCACCGCAACCATGGCATCTTCGCTCAATGTTGAGACCATCGGCATGATCATGAGTCCCATAACCAAGCCTGCGGACAATGCGTTGAACACGATTACCTGATCGTGCCCAAAGATGTTCTGAAGTATCGGAGTCACAAACGTTAGTGCGAAATATCCGTATACAACGGTCGGGATACCAGCGAGTACCTCCAGAATCGGTTTCAGAATACGGCGCAATCGCTCGGGGGCGTACTCAGACAGGAATATCGCCGCGCCAAGTCCAAGGGTTAAAGAAACAACACCCGCAATCACGGCGACAAGAAGAGTTCCTCCAACGAGCGATAGCACTCCGAATTTCTGAGGTGAGAAAAGCGGTGCCCATTCGGTTCCGGTTAAGAAGTCCCATACCGAAACTTCCGCAAAGAACCCGATACTCTGAGCGACCAGAATGATTACGATTCCGACGGTGGTAAAAATCGAAATCGCAGCAGCGGCGCGCAATGTCCATGAAACGATTGTCTGTTCCCTATGCTGCCGTTTACGTCTTCGAGCTACAGCATCGAGCTGAGCCTGCATTTTTCCGACTTTGACTGCGGTTGCCATCTAATGATTCGGGTAAAAATTTCTGTGGCGCGATATCGATTTCATATCGCCTGTACGCGAAACACTCTTAGTGAGCATGAGTTTCTCGCTCTCCTCGACCAAGAGTGCATGTCAATTGTTAACCGTCGGTTAGGGATCAGCCAATTTTCACGCCTGATCTTACGTCAGGAGTTAGTTCAGTTGGTCAAGCTGCGACTGGTAATCGGCGGCTGACAGTCCGACGTATCCAACTTCTTCTGCAAGCTCACCTGCGTTGTTCATATAGAACTCGATGAAGTCTCGGACCTCTGGTCGGTCCATCGAAGAGTTGTTGACGTAGATGAACATCTCACGAGACAGTGGCGAGTACGAACCATCGTTGATCGTTTCGATACTAGGAACGATACATCCTGAACCACCATCGACCGCCAGAACGTTTAGCAGCGAGGAGTTCTCGACGTAGTAGGCGTAACCGAAGTATCCCATTGCGCCCTGGTCTCCAGAAACACCCTGAACAAGGACGTTGTCATCCGAAGCTGCGGTGTAATCGGATCGGCTGGCGTCTTCTTCTTCATTGATTTCAGCCGTGAAGTAATCGAATGTTCCCGAATCGGTGTCAGGACCATAGAGACGAAGTGGCTTGTCGGGGAAAGTCGAGCGCACCTCGTTCCAGTTGCTGACTTGCGATCCCGGTTCCCAGATCATTTTTAATTCTGCAGTGGTCAAACACTCGGCAAAATCATTCGACTTGTTAAGCACCACAGAGAGACCGTCGTAAGCGATCACAAACTGTGTGAATGACACTCCATTTTGTTCGGCAAGAGCTGCTTCCGATTCTTTGATGGGTCGCGACGCGTTGGAAATATCTGTCTCGTCTTCTACAAAGCGCTTGAATCCACCGCCTGTTCCGGAAATACCAACAGGAATTTGAACGTGTGAATGTTCTCGGCGGAACTCTTCCGCGACCGCCTGTGAGATTGGGAATACCGTTGACGACCCGTCAATGACTATTTCAGAAGGATCTTCGGAAGAACCGCCTTCAGCACCACCACAAGCGGCAATGACTGCGACCATCAATATCGATACTAGTGAAAGCACGGTTTCTGAATATCTTTTTGTTTTCATTCTCATTTACTCTGTTCTATCTTCCATTCGTTCACCAGCAAGGTATGTAAGTCGTTCGGTCTTGTTCGATTCCTAGTGAAGAGTCCTACTTCACAGTCATTCGCCTCCGTTAAATGACGATTAAAGAACGCTGAATTTCAGTTAAAGATTCGTTAAATCGAAATACAGCTAAACCCGGACTGATGACCCAGCTAAATCGGTTCGACAGCTATGAACGGCCTAGTGGGATGGCGAAAGCGAACTCGCTGCCTTCACCGATGGTGCTGGAAGCAGAAATTGCTCCACCGTGTGCATCGACAAGATGTCTAACTATGGCGAGCCCGAGTCCTGTGCCCGGCTGTGTCCGAGCAGGGTCGGTCTTGAAGAATCTTTCGAAAATATGCGGTAAATGTTCCGGCTCTATCCCTTGTCCGGTATCCGAAACCGTAAACCAGATCGATCGCTCATCGACCCAACTGTTCAGCGTGATTACACCGCCAGGAGGTGTCCACTTAACGGCGTTGCTAATCAAATTTGTGAACACATGACCGATTTTTTCTGGGTCGACAGAAACCTCAGGCAGATCGTGAGGGACGGTGGATTCAAGCTTTAGGTCAGTCTCAGTCGCAACCGCCATAAATTGACTAATCGAGTCATCGACAAGCTTGGAGGGTGAAACCAACTCCAGTTCAAGTGGAGACTCTCCCGATTCGAGCCGGGATAGCTCGAGCATCTCCGTGATCAATTTATCCATCCTGTCGACGTCTTGCCGAATCATCTTCAGGAACTGCTCGCGCCCTTCAGGATCTTCAGCTGCGCCTCGTTGAAGCGTTTCCGCAGAAGCGCGTATGCCAGCAACGGGCGTCCGAAGTTCATGTGAGGCGTTAGAAACGAACTCTCGGCGCGTCGTGTCCAGACGACGAACATCGGTCAGATCAGTGAGGATTATCAAAGCTCGAACCGCGCCAGTCTCGGGTCGAGGGAAAGGGGTTGATACCGCTCGCAAGATCCGACTGTTGTCGAACAATTCGATTTCGGCAGAAACCGTTCGATCGCCTTCGATGGAGCGGTTAATCACATTGATGACATCTGGATGATTCGTAAGTGTCGATAGCTGCATACCGGGTTCAACATCACCGGCCGTCAACAACATCTCTATAGACGCCGGGTTCGCTGATTCGATGATTCCTTGATCATCGACAACTACAACACCTTCCTGCATCGAATCGAGTATAGAAGCGAGACGAATACGCTCAGCAAAGTCTTCAGCAGTCTCTTCGCCAACTCGATCCATAAGTCGATTAACAGCACGAGCAATCCGTGCCAGTTCAGCCGGTCCAGCAGGATCGAGTCGGTGTGTTGGTTCGATCGACGTTGCTCTGATTACGCCGTCAGTAACTTCTACAAACTGATTCGTAAGATGGAGCGAGAGGAAAACGACGGCGATCAGCGCCAGAATCCCAGCGAGAATGGTTCCGATTACGCCGAACAGAAGTGACGCGCTTGCGATCAGGATCACGAGAAGACTCGTTTCCACGAGCATTCGCCATCTTATCGATACGTTTCCCATCAGGCTCTCCGAGTCTCTTCTGGAGGTCTAACTAAATTTGCGCGAATTGCTCATACGTTAAGTCGATATCCGACCCCGCGAACGGTTCCGAGACATACCGGGTTTGACGGATCTTGTTCGATCTTCAACCGCAGCCATCGTACGTGCACATCGACTGTTCTCGTATCGCCGGAGTACTCGAATCCCCATACGTCTCGGAGCAATTGATCTCGGGTGTAAACCCGCCCCGGATTTGAGGCTAGGTGCGCTAGCAGGTCGAATTCACGAGGTCGAAGATCTAGTTCTTTCCCTTGCAACGTGGCTGATCGAGCTCCTCGGTTGATCTTCAGCTCTCCAAGATCCAGTACTTCATCCTCAGATGATCCTGAAACCGTGCTCAGCATTTCCATACGCCGGATTTGAGCAGCAACCCTCGCCAACAACTCTCGCATACTGAAAGGTTTGGTCACATAGTCGTCCGCGCCGGACTCCAGACCACCGATCCGATCGATCTCAGAATCACGTGCTGTGAGCATGATGATTGGAACAATCGATCCGTCTATTCGGATCGCCTTGCAAACCTCAATACCGTTCAAGCTCGGCAACATCAGGTCAAGAACGACAACATCAGGACCTTCCTGACGCATCATTACCAGTCCGTCACCACCATCTTCGACCGCAACAACTTCATACCCATCAGCTACGAGGTTATAACGCAAAGCCTCACGAAGAGTGCGATCGTCTTCAATTACAAGAATCTTGAATTTCCTATTTGAGGAAGAGGGTATAGTCAAGCGCAATAATTCCAGTAGCGTCGTATATGCTGGAAGTTTGATTACCGTACAAAGATGAGTATACGGACTCTGTCTGGATTATCCGATAGATACCCAACGCAATAACGCCTATGACCAGTCGGAATTAAAAACAGCCTCATCGGCTCAGACGTGCGCCCACAGGATGATTGCAGAATCTGCATGGGTGGATGGAGAACCCACGAGTATTGCAGTGCTGTTATACGGTTTCAGTGTTACCTGATTCGACCGAACGATAAGCGGCGTCAATCATCTCGATTGCTCGCATAGCCGCCCAACCTGGTACCCAGTTGGTCTTGGTTTTACCGGAAACAATGTCAGCAAAATTTGCCGTTGGACCACCACCGAAATATGCTCCGGCGTCTGGTTCCAGCTTCATGTCGAAGTTGTTTCCGTCATGCCTAAGAATTTCTAGTCGAGCTCGATCACAATCAACCGTCATGACACCTTCGGATCCAAAAACCCGAACGTCCAGCTGAAACTGTTGATTGTCAGGCAGGGCTCCGGCACCACTAAACGAGCCTATTGCTCCGTTTTTGAACTTAACTGAGAACGAATCGTACAGTTCGACTTTGCTTGTTGGCGAAGATATTAGTGCCGACACAGAATCTGCTTCTAGGTTTGTTAGCCAGTAAGCGAGACCCGCTGAATGTGACATTTGCGCAAGCGCGTAACCACCGCCCGCAATCTCCGGATCAGCCCAAGTATCAGCACCAGGTTCGAACATGTTCTCACCCGCGCCGCCACCGGTTGAAAGGAACTGTTTTCCTTCCAAAAGAGATCGAATTGGCGATGCCATGTGGCACATCACGAATTCAATTTCACCGATCGCTCCTTTATCCATTTGACGCTTTGCGTGCTGGATAAACTCGCTGTAGTGCCAACCATAGGGCACCATCAGTTCAACGCCCTGCCGGTCTGCTTCGGCAACCAGCTCACGAGCTTCACTACCTCTTGTTGTGAGAGGCTTTTCGCAGAGAACATGCAGTCCTTTTTTTAGTGCAGCAAGGGCGTGTTCGTAGTGGAGCGTATGAGGCGAAGCGACCACAACTCCTTTCAAGTCCGGTGTTTCGAGTAGTTCTCGATAGTCTTCCGTCGCGTGAGTAAAGTCGAAGCGATCTTTGACCTGCTGAAGCGAGTCGGCACCGAGTCGACACACGCTTGCCAGCTCAATGTCATCACGTTCAACTAGAACAGGCAGATGGTTTGCTGTAGCCCACCAGCCGGCACCTATTAACCCTATTTTCGCCTTTGAACTCATACCTGTACTCACTTAGATTTCTCGTCGAGATTCAACATGTGCATAACGTCGGCAATTACCGAGTCTGCAACCTGCTTCTTAGACGGTTTCCCACGCTGCGATTTAGGTTTGCGCTTCTTCTTGACCTTCGGGCGAGCAGCCTCAATTCGCCTCGAGTGACAGGTCGTACATGTGCAAGTTTTCGTATGCTGTCGATCAGTTCGGTGGTGCCGCTCTTTCATGTCAGAGATTCTATAGGCGTTGAATGTTTTTAAATGTGAAACGCCGGATGATGCTTTCCTGCATCCCGTTCGATCATCGCCTGAACGTCCTCAACCGAAACCGGGTTTTCGGGCCAGTCTTCAGGGGCAACTTGCGAAAGACGTAGAAGAAGTCTTGCCAACTGCCCGACATACTCTTTCAGTTCACGAACGTTCAATTTATTGGCAGCGTCACCGATCTCGTGATGGAAATTCGCAGTTTCGTGTCGCCCCCAGAAACGCCATCGCCACGTGATCGATGCGTCAATTGCCTCTTCAACGAACGGGAAATGATCTGAATGTGCGTCCATGTGAGCCAAAACGTGACATCTCAACCCATCGTTCATGGTGTCAAGATGTTTCTGAATGAAATGCCTGAGATGCGGAAACATCAACACAATCCCCTTCATGTGCCCTGTGGAGAGTTCATCGAGATTGATGTTAAGTAAAGGTTTGTCTTCTCTTGGTGACGCTGTGCTCCCATAATGTCGAGCGACATACGCCCGCGCACCTTGAAGATGTTGTTCTTCACCCGACCACGTAGCGAAGCGGATAGACAAACCGGGACGTATTCCCTGCTGGGCAGCCAGCGCTGCCATGACTCGCGCCGTCTCCATCACCCCGATAGTCCCTGAAGTGTTGTCGTTTCCTCCAGGAGCCTTGAGCACGGTGTCGTGGTGGCCCGCCAGAATCAAGTGTCGCTCTGGGTTAGTTGCGCCCTCGATCTCGGCAACCGTGTTGTAAGCTTCGGTATTGAAATACTCGGCCTCAACCGAAACGGCGATGCGTGGAGTTCCACCGGCGATCCGACGCAAATATGCGCCATCTTCGGAGCTGGTTTTTACGACCGCGACAGCATCCTTTTGTGGACCGACATTTAACCATTCATCGGAATTGGAATACTCCATCCTTCCGCCGGTTTTCGACTCAATTGCAATGATGCAAGCAGCACCCGCTTCGGAGAGTCGAACAATACGGGCGGTAAATGGCTCGGCAGTCGTGAATGGTTCTGGAGCAATATATGTGAGCGCAACAGATCCACGGATTTGATCTCCGAAAGCTGATACTTCGTGAGGTGACCCGTGTCCGACATCAACCAGTGGTGCGGTGATGTCGGTCGGCTTACATCGCAAGAACGGCAGTGCGCCGATCGGTCGATCGCCGTCGTCAGGCAGTGATATCGAAACATTGCCGTGATTCCACGAATCTAGATTGAAAACTTCTATCTCTGCCCTATCCAAACCGGCAGATTCCATCTCAGATCTGATGTATTTGGCCGCTCGACGATCCTCATCAGATCCCCCCCATCGGGGACCAATAACATCCGCTAGTTCCGTGAGATGTTTGGTGATCTGTGAACCTGCCCAGGCTTCGCCCATTAAGAACCGATCAATTTCATACCAGTTCAATTCCTGAGTACTCACCGGATAGTTCTTCCTTGTAAAAATAGTGTGCTTCGAAATTAACCACATGGTAAGCACGACGTACCCGCTCCGGGGCAGAGATCATCACGATTTATCAATCTTCGGAACATGTCCTGAGATTTCTCGTCTGCTATGCTCAGCAGTTGGAACGCATCAAGACTAGTGACCGCGACGCGAGTTTGGTTTTAGGGGGCAACGGTGCTTATTTCAACGACTCAGGATCTTCCAGGTCGCGAAATTGTCGAAATTCTAGGAGTGGCACGCGGCAACTCGGTTCGAGCTCGTCACGCCGGTCGCGACATCATGGCAGCGTTGAGAAATCTCGTCGGTGGTGAGATTCAGGAATACGCCAAACTGCAGGCGGAAACCCGCGAAATGGCGACCCGCCGCATGATCGAGTTTGCCGAAGCAATGGGTGCGGATGCCGTTGTAGGTGTTCGCTACACCACGTCGATGATTTCATCGGGTGCGTCAGAAATCCTCGCCTACGGCACGGCGATCAAACTCAGATAATCTCACTGTGCGAGTGTGTGTGACCGGTTAAGGACCGCAGACTACCTATTGTAGGTCGTTTCGACGTAGTTTTCGACCATGTCGATGAACTCTGTGGCGATGTTTGGTCCCGATAGGAACGTAGTGCGTTGGCCGTCAATATAGACAGGTGCACGCGGATCCTCTCCCGCTCCGGGTAGCGAAATCCCAATGTCGGCTGCACGACTCTCACCAGGCCCATTAACAACGCATCCCATCACGGCAACCTGGAGTGACTCCGCACCTGCGTATCGATTCCTCCACTCAGGCAATTTTTCGTCAATGTGGGTCTGAATATCCTGCGCCAACTCACGGAAAAGAGTCGAAGTGGTTCTTCCACAGCCCGGACACGCCGTAACTGAAGGACGGAATCTTCGAAGTCCAACAGCCTGGAGTATGTCCTGACATAGACGAACTTCCTTCGCTCGATCGCCCCCGACTTCGGGCGTAAGAGAAGCCCTTATGGTGTCACCAATCCCTTGCTCTAGTAGGGTACTTAGCGCGGCGGTGGTGGTTACAACACCCTTTTGCCCCATGCCCGCCTCGGTAAGACCGAGGTGAAGCGAGAAATCGGACTTTGCAGACAACTCACGGTAAACCGCAATCATTTGCGGAAGTCTTGAAACCTTGCACGAAATAATTACCTGGTTGGGTGTGAGTCCAATATCTAGGGCAGCTTCCGCACTTGAAAGAGCGCTCTCGACCAAGGCTTTATTTTCTACAAGCTCGGAACTTAGAGGCTCAGCCAAGCGAGAGTTCTCGTCCATCTTCTGAGCCATCACATCAGGATCAAGACTTCCCGCATTAACGCCGATTCGAACTGGTTTCCCCATATCACGTGCTATTTCGACGAACTGAGTGAAATTCTCGTCGTGGCGAGCACCACGCCCAACGTTCCCGGGATTGATTCGGAATTTGGCAAGTGTGTTCGCCATATCCGGAGAGTCTTTCAGCAAGCGGTGGCCAATGAAGTGAAAGTCACCCACTAGTGGAACGGTACATCCGAGATCAGCAAGATGCTTACTTACTTCAGGAACGGCCGCAGCCGCGGCGGAGTTGTTGACCGTAACTCGGACGATCTCACTACCGGCATCTGCTAGGAGCTTGATCTGGGCCACCGTAGCTTTGACGTTGGCGGTGTCCGTATCAGTCATCGACTGGACGACAACGTTGTTACCACCGCCGATCATTACGCCGCCAACATTCACCGGGTAGGTGTTGTCTCTCGCCGCCACTTAGTTAGCTCCAGTTGTCATATTTCAAGAATTTAGATTCGCCAATTTTACCGTCATTGAAGCGAGATCGAAGTTGTTTGAGTTCTCGATACGGTGAATTCAGCCGCGCCCCATCAGCCAGATTGCACGAACTACGACGGTGAAGACCGCGAGTCCAAGCAGCATAATAGGTATGTTCCAGGCCATTCCGCCATCTCGTTGCTTGTGAGCCAACGCTGCGGGAATCCAAAGAGCGACGATCACACCTGGAAGCGCGAAATTCATTGCTCTAGAAAAATCTCCAATGGACCACAGGATAACCATAAGTACGGTCGATATCCCCGCGATGATCAACTGGTTGCGGCGAGTCTGCGAGAGAGTCAAGTAATCGGGTCCTGTTTTTACAAGAGACCTCGGCGTCGAGATACCGAGGAAATCGCTCAACTAGAAGAACGATTCAC
>CEUQ01088037.1_pt1 | contig 13322 bp, 11 predicted proteins | sample 361491 | NCBI WGS metagenome assembly CEUQ01 (sample SAMEA2622796, study PRJEB7988) | marine metagenome | biome: marine biome (ENVO:00000447); feature: marine epipelagic mixed layer (ENVO:xxxxxxxxx); material: "saline water (ENVO:00002010), including plankton (ENVO:xxxxxxxx)" | depth 120 m | reverse complement strand
TAAATTATAGGTATGAGAGAAATGAATGTTAATGATAAAAGAGAAGATTTTGGATACAATGAAAATCTTTTTAAGGGCTTTTTAGAGTCTAACCCAGATATTCCAAAAGGTACTTTTCAGATTAAGAAGAGATCATCTTCTTACTATTGGTATTACACTTTAAGTGCTCAATCTGATAGTAGAGTAAAATACATATCAAAGGCTGAGCCAGTAAATGGCTCTAAACAAACCAGCTTTGATTCTGCATTAGGGTTATTAAAAGATAAGCTCGAAGTCAAATCTCAGTTAACTTCTAATGAGCCTGAAGGTCCACTCAAAGACAAATGGACAAATCATAAATTTACTATGAAACTTGTCAACCCTGCTAATAAACGAAAATATAAAGTTATTGTTGTTGGAACTGGTTTAGCAGGTGCATCCGCATGTGCAACTTTAGGTGAGTTAGGTTATAATGTAGATGCTTTTTCTTTTCATGAATCCCCAAGGAGGGCGCACAGCATAGCTGCACAAGGCGGTATTAATGCAGCAAAAAATTACAGAAATGATGGCGATAGTATTTTTAGACTATTTTATGATACAATTAAAGGTGGAGATTACAGAGCAAGAGAATCAAATGTATATAGATTAGCTGAAATCAGTAATAACATTATAGACCAATGTGTTGCTCAAGGCGTCCCATTTGCTAGAGAGTATGGAGGATTGTTAGACAACAGATCTTTTGGTGGTGCACAAGTTTCTAGAACTTTTTACGCTAGAGGTCAAACCGGTCAACAGTTACTATTAGGCGCATATTCTGCTTTAGCTAGACAAATGAATTTAAAGAAAGTGAAATTTCATGCCAGAACAGAAATGGTAGATACAATAGTAATTGATGGCCAAGCAAAAGGAATTGTTACAAGAAATATCCTTGATGGATCAATTTCAGCTCATCTTGCTGATGCTGTAGTTCTTGCGACTGGAGGATATGGAAATGTATTTTATTTATCCACAAATGCTATGGCAAGTAATGTTACAGCAACTTGGAGAGCACATAAGAAAGGTGCTTTTTTTGCTAACCCAAGCTTTTGTCAAATTCACCCCACATGTATACCCGTATCAAGCGATCATCAATCCAAATTAACATTAATGAGCGAAAGCTTAAGAAATGATGGAAGAGTGTGGGTGCCTAAAGCAAAAGGTGACAAAAGAAATCCCAAAGATATTCCGGAGGAAGAAAGAGATTACTATCTAGAGCGAATTTATCCTTCGTTTGGAAATTTAGTTCCAAGAGATGTAGCATCTAGGCGTGCAAAAGAAATGTGTGATATGGGCCATGGTGTAGGAGAAACCGGCTTGGCAGTTTATTTGGATTTTGAAGATGCAATCAATAGACTGGGAGAATCTACAGTTGCATCTAAATATGGAAATCTATTTGATATGTACAAACAAATCACTGGTGAGAATCCATATAAATCTCCAATGAGAATATATCCTGCAATACATTATACAATGGGTGGATTATGGGTAGACTACAACTTAATGAGTAATCTTAAAGGTTTGTTTGTAATTGGGGAAGCAAATTTTTCAGATCATGGAGCAAACCGGCTTGGAGCAAGTGCACTGATGCAGGGATTAGCAGATGGATATTTTGTGGCACCTAATTGCGTTGGAAATTATTTAGCAACACAGTCTCCTATTGAATACTCTATCAACCATCCTACTGTTAAAGAAGATATTAACAATGCAAAACTATTTTTTAATAAATTAATCAATACTAATGGTAAGCATTCTGTTGATGAAATACACAAAAAATTAGGTAGGCTAATGTGGGATCATGTAGGAATGGCACGTAATGAAAAAGGGTTAAAGTTTGTATATGATGAAATTCAAAAGTTAAAAGAATTATTTAATCATGATATAAATATACCAGGCGACCAAACATTTAATCCAGAGTTAGAAAAAGCAGGAAGGTTAGGTGATTTTTTAGAACTTGGCCAACTCATGGCATTGGACGCATTAGATCGTAACGAATCATGTGGTGGTCATTTTAGAGAAGAATATCAAACTGAGGAAAATGAAGCTAAAAGAAATGATAAAGATTATGCTTATGTATCTGCATGGGAATTTAACAAAGATATTGGCAAGTCAAAACTACACAAAGAAAATCTAGATTTTAAAGAAGTGCAACTTACTTCTAGGAGCTATAAATAATGAAATTAAATCTAGAGATTTGGAGACAGTTAAATAATACAAATCCTGGTTTTTTAGAAAAGCATACCCTTGATGGAGTCACTGGTGATATGTCTTTTTTAGAAATGTTAGATTTATTGAATAATAAACTGGTTTCTGAAAACAAGGAAGTAGTTGCTTTTGATCATGATTGTCGTGAAGGGATATGTGGAACATGTGGCGTTGTAATAAATGGAAGACCCCATGGACCAATTTCTGGAGTAACCACTTGTCAACTTCATATGCGTAGTTTTAATGATGGAGATACTATTGTTATTGAGCCATGGAGAGCCAACTCTTTTCCAATTATTAAAGATTTATCTGTTGATAGAACAGCGTTTGATCGAATTATAGCATCAGGTGGATATGTATCAGTTTCCACAGGTCAGGCAACAGAGGCCAATTCAACACCTATACCTAAAGAAAATGCAGATGCCGCATTTGAATCTGCAACATGTATAGGCTGTGGAGCTTGTGTTGCATCTTGTAAGAATTCTTCAGCGATGTTATTTGTGGGTGCTAAAGTCACTCATTTATCTCTATTACCACAAGGTCAAACCGAAAGGCCGAATAGAGCTTTTAATATGGTTAATCAGATGGATGAAGAAGGTTTTGGTAATTGCACTAATACTGGAGCATGCCAAGTTACTTGTCCCAAAAATATTTCAATTGAAAATATTGTAACTTTAAATAAGGAATATATTAAATCAAATTTGAGTTAATTCTCTAGGGTAAAGTTAAAAGGCATTGATAATGGTACTCCTACTTTTTGCCTGCCCTGCCTTGCGGGTCTCCACTTTGACTTTTTAATTTCATTTATACATACCTGATCTAAACATGGTACGGATTGAAGAATTTCTATTGAAGACTGATCTACAATACCAGCTTCATCTACCCAAAATGAAACTACTACGGTACCTTCAATTCCAGCTTGTTTACATATATCCGGATATTTTGGTCTTAGTGCTTTTTTTGGAGTTGGCGCCTGATCATATTGTACCCATTTAGGTCTATTACCAGAGGTTGGTGGAGGTGGAGGTGCTCCCCAATCTCCAAAACTTTCTATATCAGTATCCATAAAGTCCAAAGTGTCTATTTCAGATTCTTCATCCGCTTCAATAGGAATTGAAGGCCTAGCACTTTTAAATTGCTGTTGTTGTTGTAACGGCTTTACAATTTCAACATTCAAAATTTCAGTAAATTCTGCTTCTTCAAACACTAATTCACTTTCTACAACTTTTGGAAAAGCGTAAAAGAGAAGAACCAGCGCTCCAATAACTATAGCGCCAATTTCACGAATTCGTAACTTGTATGTTATTTCAAAATAGTCTTTTCTCATAGTTAATTACTTAATTTCTTTGCGGCATAACTAAGTTTTAAAGCATTGGCCTGTCTACACTCAGTATGAATTTGTTGAATTAATTCCATAGTAGTATTCTGGTCTGACTTAAATTGCACGACCATTTTTCCAGGGTCTATGCTAGATTCTAATTTAAATTTTAAAATTTCGCTCACATCATCAACATTATTTAGAGTCTGATCATCAACACATACACTACCATCTTTTGTTTGCCAAATGTATATAACATTTTTTCTATTTTCTAATTTTTCTATTTTTTTAGCACTTGGATCTTGTACTTTCAAACCATCAAAAGTTTTCATAACTGTAGTAACCATGAAAAATATTAACAGCATAAAAATAATATCAGGTAATGATGCAGTAGAAACTGTAGACTTTTGTCTTGGTTTTGTATTAATATTCATATAATTATGATTCCACTACCGAAATTTTCTTACAAGAAGCTTGTTTCAATTGATCTATTACTTTTAAAAAAATTTGATACTGAGCTTTTTCATCTGTAATAACCACAAATATAGGCTGTTTTGGTTTACCATCTTTTCCTAAACCTGGCCTACTTGCTTGAAATTCTTGAACTTTATTTTTGGAGTTTTCTTCAATTTGATCTATACTCATAATTTCTCCATCAAACAATACCTGCCCAGTTGATCTTACTAAAATTTTTACAATCTCATCTGCATCTCTTGGAGATGGATCTGATTCGTATGGTGGTAATATCATAGTAAGACCTTCACCTGGATCTATAGTAGTAGTAACCAAGAAAAAAACAAGTAATAAAAAAGCAATATCTGCCATTGATGATGAATTTATTTCATCAACTTCTCTTCTTTTTTTAATAATCATTTATTTTTTTAATTTTTCAACAGAAGATAAAAATAAATTCACTGATTTTTGTATTGAAATAACTTTATTATCAATAATGTATAACACAGTATTTTGAAGTACTTGAAGTATAACAGCCACAACCAATCCAAATGCTGTTGTTAAAAGAGCTTGAGAAATACCTTCAGCAACGATTTTAGCACTAATATTGTCTGCAGCAGCAATAGCATCAAAAGCACTAACCATACCCCATACTGTACCAAGAAAACCAAGCATAGGAGCAGTGGCAATACACAACGCTATCCATGTCATATTTTTTTCTAAAGACGACATCTCAACATTTGCACGCGAATCTATAGCCTTTTCAACACCATCAACACCTTTTTTAATATTATTTAAACCAACTAATAGTAGATTAGCTATTGGCCCCTGGCCTTTTTCACACATACTTTGAGATTCAAGGGCGCCATTAGAATCAAGTGTATTAGTTACTTCACTTGCAAAATCTTCTCCCCATTTTGAAGACGCAGTTAAATGCATTAATCTTTCGCCTACAAATACTAAACCAACAATAAAAATTGCTAGTATTGGCCACATAAAATTTCCGCCATTTATAAATAATTCTACCATACTTGTTACTCCTACTATTTTATTTATTTAAAATTTATAATAATTTTGGTTTAAGATATTAATAGTTTTTCTTTTTTATCACAATATTTATTTATTTTTTAAATAATCAACAGATTCTACAATTTGATTATCAATTATACTTTTAATTTTATAACTATCATTTTTATTCCATTGTGCATTTACTAGTTCAGATAAAATATCAATTTTGATGTATGGCCACATTTCAGATATATTGTCATCATATTTAATATTTTGAGATTCAAGCCAACCTTTAAAATCATTAAATTTGACATACTTATCTAAACTTTCATTATTATTAAATTCTTGTTTTAAAGTTGAATATAATTCATCAACAGAATTAATCAGAATTTCACTTTTTATATCATTAGCATATTTGAAAATAGGCCTTTTAGTATTTAATCTAACCTGACTATTTAAATAATCTATATATTTCTCATTTAATTTAATTTCTTTATCAGGCCAAATACCGCCACCACCATATACTACTCTTCCATTTTTGGTATAATGTAATGTTTTATTATTTAATGACGTATCTTCAATGGCTTCTTCTTTATAATATTCTCCTATTCCATCATCGTAGTTTCTTTGAATTAACCTTCCTGAAGGAGTAAAATATTGTGCTACAGTTATTCTGGCAGCAGAACCATCTTCTAATGTATATTGCCTTTGGACTAAACCTTTGCCAAAACTTCTTTCTCCTATCACGTATCCTCTATCTAAATCTTGCATTGCACCTGATACAATTTCACTAGCACTTGCAGAACCATTATTGATTAAAACAACTAATGGATACGATATGTCATACACATTCTTCCTAGCATAAAAAACATCATTAGCATTACGCAATTTTCCTTGCGTATACACAATTGTGTCAAATGAGTTGATAAACATATCTACTATTTCTACCGCTTGATCTAATAAACCTCCACCATTATTTCTTAAATCTAGAATCAACTTATTCATTCCACTCAATTCCAAATCATTAATTTCCATTTTTAATTCATCTGCAGTGTTGTTAGCAAATCTATTTATTTTAACATAACCAATATTATCGTCCAACATATAAGATGCAATAATACTAGTAATAGGGATTTTGTCTCTTATTAAATTGATGTCAAATGGTTCACGATCTGCTCTTAAAATTTTGACAATTACTGAACTACCCTTTTTGCCTCTTAGTTGTTTAATGACATCTTCTGTTTTAATTTTGTACGAAGATTTACCATTTATTTCAATAATTTTGTCTCCTGATTGAATACCTGCTTTATCAGATGGGGTACCAGGAATTGGTGATATGACGGTAATATATCCGTCAAGCATACTATATTCTATTCCAATTCCCTCAAATTCGCCCTCCATTTGTTCATTTACAACTTCCAATTCATCATTACTAATGTATTTAGAATGTGGATCAAGTTCCTCTAAAAAACCGCGAATAGCCCCTTCTAACGCTTTTGGCAAATCAATATCTTCGAAATATCCATCTTGTACTAATCTGATTACTTGCGTTAGCGTTTTAAGTTTAAGATAAGGATCATTTTCATTATTATTCTTAAATGCTAAAAAAATCACCAAAGACAAAATTATTATATATGTATATTTTATTTTTCTCATCTATGTAAAATTACAATATTATTTTATATATTAGAAGTTCGTAATAATAAAAAGTTCAGATTAAATGTCATCGAAAAAATTTATAAATATCAAAGGTGCAAGAGCACATAATCTCAAAAATATTAATTTAAAAATTCCTAGAGATCAATTGATTGTTATCACTGGTTTATCAGGATCTGGTAAATCTTCTTTAGCATTTGATACAATATATGCAGAGGGACAAAGAAGATATGTTGAATCATTATCATCTTATGCTAGACAATTTATTGGGATTATGGATAAACCAGAGGTTGATTATATTGATGGTTTATCGCCAGCAATATCAATAGATCAAAAATCTACCTCAAGAAACCCAAGATCTACTGTTGGCACTGTTACAGAAATATATGATTATTTACGACTTTTATATGCTCGTATTGGGCAACAAACTTGCGTTAAATGTAATAGTATTATTCAAAAGTTTTCTCCACAAGACATCGTTGAAAAGGTTATAGGGTTTCCTGATCAATCGCGATTAATTATTATGAGTCCAATTGCACGTAAGAAAAAACAAAATTTTAAACCAATATTACAGACTTACTTGAAAGAAGGCTTCATACGAGCAAGAGTAAATGGAAAAGTAGAAGATATTGCTAGTATTTATGATAAACTTTCACCTAAAAAACAATATACTATAGAAATTGTTATTGATAGAATTATTAAAAAAGATAATATTTATGATAGATTAATCCAGTCTTTAGAATTAGCATATAAAGTAGGTAATAGTTCATTAATTGTTAATCAAGATGGAAAAGATTTTTTTTACAGTGAAAATTTATATTGTTTTAAAGATGATATAGAATACAGAGAGCTACAACCAAGCAGTTTTTCTTTTAATTCTCCATTAGGTGCTTGCAGTACATGTGATGGACTTGGAACATCGTTTGAAATTGATCCTGATTTAGTAATACCAGATAAAAATAAAAGTCTTCAACAAGGATGTATTGAGCCACTAGGAATACAACCAAATGGAAAATATTATGGCAATCTACTCATTCAGTTGTCAGATAAATTGAAATTCTCGTTTACAACTCCATGGAAAAACCTCACTTTGGAACAGCAACAAATTTTACTTCTTGGATCGCGAAAATATCGTTGGGAAGGCGTAATAAAAAGATTAAAAAGAAGATATAATCAATCACGATCATCCTACATAAAGGATTGGGTTGAAAAATATATGAATACTAGAGATTGCATTGATTGTAATGGTGCCAGACTTAATAAGCCTGCTCAATATACTTTCATTAATAAAAAAAATATTTATGATTTAACGATATTATCAATTAAAGATTTATGCACATTCATTCAAAAATTAAATTTAGATAAAACACAAAAAGAAGTAGCGAATGAAATTATAAAAGAAATAAACAACAGGTTAAATTTTTTAATAAATGTTGGTTTAGATTATTTGAGTTTAAGCAGATCATCTAGGACATTATCTGGGGGTGAAATGCAAAGAATTCGACTAGCCACGCAAATTGGATCTCAACTTGTTGGAGTTTTATATGTGTTAGATGAGCCGTCAATTGGATTACATGCAAGAGATAACGAAAAATTAATTCAGACACTGATTGACCTCAGCAAATTAGGTAATACTGTATTAGTTGTTGAACATGATGAATTAATGATGAAAAAATCTGATTGGATTATAGACATTGGACCTGGTGCGGGAGTACATGGAGGACAAATAGTAGCAGAAGGAACACCCAAACAAATCATAAAAAATAAAAAATCCATTACGGGTCAATTTTTAGCACACAAAAAGAAAATTGCTATTCCAAAACAAAGAAGAAAAGGCACAGGTAAATTTATCACCCTTAAAGGGGCCTCCGGAAATAACTTAAAATCAATTAATATTGCTATTCCATTAGGATGTTTTGTAAGTATTACAGGAGTTTCAGGGTCTGGTAAATCAACACTAATCAATCAAACTTTACTTCCTATTATTAATCAAAAAATTTATAACAGCCGCCCAAAACCATTACATTACGAATCAATAGATGGAGTAGCATATTTAGATAAAGTTGTTAACATCAATCAGTCGCCTATAGGAAAAACGCCCAGATCTAATCCTGCAACCTATACAGGTATATTTAATCATGTGAGAGAATTATATAGCCAATTACCTGATTCTAAAATTATGGGATATAAGCCAGGTCGATTTTCTTTTAATGTTAAAGGAGGTAGATGTGAACACTGCCAAGGAGCAGGTTTATTAAAAATAGAAATGCACTTTTTATCTGATGTTTACATAACATGTGACCATTGTAAAGGCAAAAGATTTAATGCCCAAACTTTACAAATAAAATATAAATCAAAAAATATTTTTGATATTTTAAATATGACAATTGAAGAAGGGATAAAATTTTTTAAACAGCATAAAAGTATTTACAGAAAACTACTAACATTACAAGATGTAGGTTTAGGTTATCTTAAATTAGGGCAACAAGCAACCACACTATCAGGGGGGGAATCACAGCGTGTAAAACTTTCGGCTGAACTTTCTAAAGTCAATACTGGTAGAACTTTATACATTTTAGATGAGCCCACTACTGGCCTTCATTTTCAAGATGTTGATATGTTAATTTCAGTTCTAAATAATTTGGTAGAAAAAGGAAATACTGTAATAGTAATTGAACACAACTTAGACGTTGTAAAATGTACAGATTGGGTTATTGATTTAGGACCAGAAGGCGGACAAGGTGGTGGCAAAATTATGGCATCAGATTCTCCAGAAAATTTAATAAAAGTACCCAATTCTCATACTGGTAAATTTTTAAAAAATTGTTTATAAGTATAAAACAGATTAATTAAAATATAATTCTCTCTTTTATCAGGCCTATAATAGAATTATATTACAAGGTAAATTTCTATATGAATAACGATAATCATAATATTCAAAGTGAATTAACCTCACCACAACAGCAGGCTGAAGACATTCAGTCTGATGTTTCTTTACGCCCGGATAGTTTTGATAGTTTTGTGGGTCAAAAAAAAATAATAGATAATTTAAAAGTATATATAAAAGCCGCAAAAAAAAGAAATGAATCACTAGATCATGTATTATTATTTGGCCCTCCAGGATTAGGCAAAACAACATTGGCAAATATTATATCCAAAGAGATGAATGTTAATATTAAAATGTCATCAGGACCTGTAATTGATAGAGCTGGTGATTTAGCAGGAATACTCACTAATCTTAGCGAGTTTGACGTTTTGTTTGTTGATGAAATACATAGAATTAATAGTGTCGTAGAGGAATATTTATATTCTGCTATGGAAGATTATATGATTGATATTATGATTGATAAAGGACCAAATGCAAGAAGTGTGCAATTATCTTTAAACAACTTTACTTTAATAGGCGCCACTACTAAGTTGGGGAATTTAACGTCACCTTTAAGAGATAGATTTGGTGTATTATTACGCTTAGAATTTTATAGTCACAATGAATTATTAGAAATTATAAAAAGATCAGCTAAAATTCTCAAAATACAAATAGATAATGATGCTGCTTTAGAGATAGCAAAGCGATCTAGAGGAACACCAAGAATTTCTAATAGAATTTTAAAAAGAGCTCGAGATTTTGCTGAAGTAGAATCTAATGGAATTATTTCTTTAGATATTGCAAATTTATCACTTTCTAAATTAGATATTGACAATTGTGGTTTAGACAAAATGGATAGAATTATTTTAAAAACTATGATTAATAAGTTCAATGGAGGTCCCGTAGGCTTAGAATCCTTAGGAGTTGCTATTGCAGAAGATGCAAGAACACTTGAAGAAGTTTATGAGCCATTTTTAATAAAAGAAGGGTTTATTCAAAGGACCCCAAGAGGAAGAAAAGTTTTACAAAAATCTTATAATCATTTAAACATTGACTATCAGTCAGATAGTTGAATTACATTTAATAAGGAGAGAGTATGTTTTTTGGATCAGTAGAAAAACCACCCCGTTTATCAGCGTTTGATTTAGAGGTACCTGAAAACTTAATTGCTGACAAACCTAGCAAAATGAGAGAAAATTCTAAATTAATGGTTTTAAATCGTAAAGATATGTCAATAGAACATAAAAAGTTTAAAGATATAGTTTCTTATTTTAAAAAAGGAGAAGTTCTTGTTTTAAACAATACAAAAGTATATCCTGCTAGATTATACGCCAAAAAAGATAAATCTGATGCAAAAGTAGAAGTTTTTTTGTTAAGAGAATTAGCAAATAACTTGTGGGAAGCTATGGTAAAACCAGCTAGAAAAGTTAGAATAGGCAATAAACTAATTTTAAGTGATGAAATCACTTGTGATGTCATTGATAATACTGTATCTGGAGGACGTGTTCTAAGATTTGATTATGATGAACAGTCTTTATATGAATTTATAGATAAACATGGATTGTGTCCTTTGCCACCATATATTAAAAGGGATCCAGTACCCTCAGATAAGAAAAGATATCAAACAGTTTATGCTGATGTTAGAGGCTCAGTAGCAGCACCAACAGCAGGTATGCATTTTACTGATAAAATATTAGATGATATTAGAAAAATTGGAGTGCATACAGCAAATATTACATTGCATATAGGCCTGGGAACATTTAAACCAATTTTAGTTGAAGATTTAACTAGACATAACATGGATTCTGAATATTACTCTGTACCACCTGAAACAGCCACTTTAATTAATGAGGCTAAAGCAAAAAGAAAAAAAGTAACTGTGGTGGGCACCTCATCTGTTCGAACGTTAGAAACTGTAGTTGTATCAGGTTTTCAAATTACTGCTAAATCAGGTTGGACAGATAAATTTATTTATCCTCCATATGATTTTAAAATGGTTGATAAATTAATTACAAATTTTCATCAACCTCAATCAACTTTAATGATGTTAGTATCTGCATTTGCAAATAAGGATTTTGTTATGGATGCATATAGTGAAGCCATAAAAAAGAAGTATCGCTTTTATTCATACGGTGATGCAATGTTAATCATATAATATGTCTTTAAGAATAGGCCATGGTTATGATGTTCATCAACTCAAAGAAGAGTTACCATTAATAATTGGTGGTGAAAGTATTCCTTTTTCAAAAGGTATATTAGCTCATAGTGATGGAGATATATTAATTCACACTATCATAGATGCCATGTTAGGATCCACCAATCTTGGAGATATAGGAACTTTATTTCCAAATCAAGAAAGCTGGAAAAATGCTTCAGGTACATCTATGTTAGAAATTACATATAAACACATTTGTGATAAATATCCTAATTTTCAAATTATTAATATTGACTCCACTATCATTTTGCAAGAACCAAAAATTGGACAATATAAAACAAAGATGAAAAATAATATTGCTGAAATTTTAAATATTGATATTAATGCTATTTCTATCAAAGGTACGACAACAGATTATTTGGGATTTGTAGGAACAGGCTTAGGTATTGCAGCAGAAGCGGTATGTTTAGTTGAGATTTAGTATATGAATGAAAAAAAAACAAGACTCAGATTTGCTCCAAGCCCTACAGGATATCTACATGTTGGAGGGCTCCGAACTGCTCTATACAATTTTTTTTATTCCCAAAAAAATAATGGTGAACTAATACTCAGAATTGAAGATACAGATCAAAATAGATTAGTTAAAAATGCTGAACAAAATTTAATTTCTATGTTAGAGTGGTCTGGGGTTAAATTTGACGAAGGTCCTCACATAGGTGGTGAATTTGGACCTTATAGACAATCTGAAAGACTTTCCATTTATAAAAAATATTTTTATAAACTAATAGAAAATAACCATGCTTATCCATGTTTTTATTCTTCTGAAAGATTAAAGAATTTAGCTTCTGGAAAATTATCATCAGAGGATGCTACCATTGAAGATGCTATTTTTAAAGACTTTGATTTGAATACTATATGGGATGAAATGGATAAAGAAAAATTTGTCGTAAGACTTAAGATACCTAAAAACGAAGAGTTGTCTCATAATGATTTGATAAAAGGTATTGTAAAATTTGATTTAAACCTCATCAACGATCCTATCATTATTAAATCTGATGGATTTCCCACATATCATTTTGCAAATGTAGTAGATGATCATTTAATGGGAATTACTCATGTTATTAGAGGAGAAGAGTGGCTACCCAGTATACCAAAACACATTGCGCTATATAAAGCATTTGATTGGGAGCCTCCATTATTTGGACATTTACCGCTACTTTTGAATAATGATAAAACTAAACTATCGAAAAGAAAAAATGATGTATCTGTAGCAAGTTACATAAAAAAGGGTTACACAAAAGAAGCTTTAATTAACTTTCTAGCTCTACTTGGGTGGCACGAAAAAGGTGATCGTGAAATATATTCACTTGATGATTTGATTAAATCATTTTCATTTGAAAGAGTTAGTAAGTCAGGCGCTGTATTTGACACACAAAAATTAAATTCCTTTAACAGTCACTATATTAAAAATTATAATACTGAAAAATTGCAGGATTTGTTAAGCCCATTTTTTGAAGAACCCTCAAAATACACAAAAGCAATGATTGATTTAGTAAAAGATAAAGTAGATAATTTAGGCGATTTTGAAGGTGCGCTAGAATTTGTTTTTCAAGATTCAATATCTCTTAATAAATCAGATTTGGAAT
>CEUQ01039341.1_pt1 | contig 13348 bp, 10 predicted proteins | sample 361491 | NCBI WGS metagenome assembly CEUQ01 (sample SAMEA2622796, study PRJEB7988) | marine metagenome | biome: marine biome (ENVO:00000447); feature: marine epipelagic mixed layer (ENVO:xxxxxxxxx); material: "saline water (ENVO:00002010), including plankton (ENVO:xxxxxxxx)" | depth 120 m | reverse complement strand
CAACACAAGAACTGATCGAAAAAGGCCGTTCTTATGACCTCGCCAAATACACCGAGGCGGCCGCAATCGGGGAACAGTGCCGCCGCTTGTTGCCGACCGTTATCGCCGTTGACGAAATTATCCTGACACTGCCAGCACCCGGCGAAGCGCCCCAAGGTCTCTCGAGCACCGGCAGTGCTGAATTCAATCGACTTTGGACATTCCTCCATATTCCATGCCTAAGTATGCCCGTAGATCAGGGACCAACAGGTCTTCCCCTCGGTGTTCAGCTGGCGTCAAGACGCGGTTCGGAGCCGTATTTACTAGCGGCGGCGCGATGGCTTGCGCGAAAGCTCTCGCTTGATCTGTTCGGCTAAGAACGGAGAGCGAGCTTCCTATAATTTTTAAGGCATGAGCGCGAAAACTTTACCAACTAGTAAGGACGTTTTTGGAGCATGCAATGGTACCAGCCTGCAAGCGAACTCGCGGCGCGCTGCCTAAAAATCGCGCTAGCACGCGGAATATTTGGCCTTTGACCGGTCATCTGAATGTGGCGGATTCCGCTTTAAGGGAGAATGAAGAATGAAATTTAAGTCGATTCTATCCTTGAGCTTGGCTCTTGGACTTGCCGGCGGATTGGTTCTCAACACGTCAGCCGACGCCAAAAAGATTCATTGGAAAATGCAAAGCACCTTCGGCAGCGAGCAGCCGCATCTGGGTACATCTGCCGTTCGCTTTTCGAAGAACGTCAAGGATATCACTGATGGCCAACTGAACATCAAGTTCTTCGAGCCAGGCGATATTGTCCCGTCGCTCGAATGCTTCGATGCAGTCTCCAAGGGCGCCCTCGAATCCTGCTGGACGACGCCAGGCTATCACACGGCGAAATATCCATGCCTAGCCTTCTTCACGACAGTCCCGTTTGGTCCTCAGATTGGCGAATTCATGGCGTGGAAATGGTTCGGCGGAGGTAATGACCTCAAGCAGGAAATCTATGAAAAGCATAACCTTATTGCTTTCGACAGCTTCGCAATCGGCCCGGAGACTTCGGGTTGGTTCAAGACCGAAATTACGTCGCTTGAGCAGGTCAAGGGCCTGAAAATGCGTTTCTTCGGACTTGGCGCGAAGGTCATGCAAAAGATGGGTGCATCGACGATGCTTCTCGCCAGTTCGGATATCTATCCCGCACTCGAGCGTGGCGTCATCGATGCAACCGAGGCCTCGATGCCGACCATCGACATCAATCTCGGCTTCTATCAGATCGCCAAGTACAACCACTTCCCAGGCTGGCACCAGCAGGTTTCGGTATACGAGCTCCTCATGAACAAGGACGCCTGGAACAAGCTTTCGAAACAGCACCAGGCGACAATCAAGATCGCACTCGGCGAGAACGTTATGCATACCTATGCAGAGACGGAAGCCAAGAATTTCGGCAGCATGTCTGAAATGCAGCAAAAGCACGGCGTCACCGTTAAGCGTTGGCCCGACAAGGTCTTGGCCAAGTTTGAAGAGGCTTGGTTTGAGGTCGTGGAAGAAGAATCCACGAAAGATCCGCTTTTCAAGAAAGTTGCTGATCATTTTTACGACTTCCGCGCCAAGTACAAAGCCTGGGGTGACGCGCAAATGCTAAAGGGCACTTACATCAAGTAAGGGTGCTCGCAAACTACCTGCTCAATTGGTAGGCGGGTTCGATGCGGTGCTGGAGCCCTTCTGGGTTCCAGCACCCGTTTGATTTCGCAGAGTGCGAGGGACAATGTTTTTAATCGCGTCAATGTCGCAAGCGTAGAATTATATTTGCCAAATCAACCGATCTAACTATCGATTTTTACCGATTTTGATGATCGCATCTTTGGCGGTTCTGCTGTTAACAGGTTTTCCCATTGTTTTAATTTTGGTAGGCCTCGCACTAATCAACGACTTTCTTGTAATGCTGGTGGATCTCTTTTTTTAGATTTCCCTTTTCATGCCACGAATTTGGGGCTTCGCATCGTAGAACCTGTTTCTCGTTGCAGTGCCAACCTTCGTCTTTATGGCCGTAATGCTGGGACGGTCTGGTGTTGCCAATGACCACAGCTTGACCACAGTCACCGCCGCACTGGATGCGCCCATCGTTAGCGTCGTGGCGATGGCGAATCAAACTTTCAGCCTTACCGAAGACGGCAGGCTTGAGCCGGGTCCACTCTACGTCCCAGAGAATAAGCAAAAAGCGTTCGATACCCCGTCCGGGAACTGGCGTTATACGATCATCTGACCCGAAGGTGATAACGTCGGTGTCACGAAAGGCCAGAACAGCGACGAGGTCGATTCCTGCAAAGGATACAATTTCAAATCCGCATACGCGGTCTATCTCGCATTGCTTCGCGGCCAAGCGCCATCGGATATCGTGAAGCGAGATACTCAACAGAATGTCGACCCGAGTGAAGAACGGATCGATTAGACTATGTCGATCTAGGATCCGAACGCCCCGCTCGGCTTTGAAGGCGCTGCACCCGCGTTGCGGGCCCCGGCATTACCAACCGCTCATACCCTTCCGGCAACACCCACGGCGAAACCGAGGCAACGAGGACCTTCCATACCGAAATTATTCAAAAACTCGCACAGTGCGCCAGACGTCCCTAAATAGTAACCAAATGGCGTCCCGCCGCCGATCACGACCGGCTTTCCGCCGGTATCAGATACATAAACTGGAACTCCCATCCCAAACAGCAGTAAGGTCACCGAAAGCAAAATTCTCATTCGAGATATCAACCGGGTCAGATAGACGCCAAAGCGGCGTCAATGGAACCGCCGAGCTTTTCAACCAGTTCCTCAATATGGACGCACTCAATAATGAACGGTGGCGCTAACAGGACGTGATCACCTCGCACGCCATCAATCGTCCCTCCCATAGGATAACAGATGAGCCCTCGCTTCATGGCTTCCTGCTTGATCTTCGCGTTTATCTTCAATCCGGGATCAAACGGTTCTTTGGACGTCCGGTCAGCAACCAGTTCCATCGCCCTGAAAAGCCCTCTGCCGCGAATATCGCCGACGTGATGATGATTGCCGAAACGCACATGCAGGGCCTCGTTCAACCGTTCACCCATGTCGCCGACACGTGTCAGAAGATCTTCGTCTTCTATTGCGTTCTGGACAGCAAGCGCCGCTGCACAGGCGACCGGATGGCCCATATAGGTATGGCCATGTTGAAAGAAACCCGAACCATCTCGGACAGCTTCGAATATCTTGCGTGATAGCAACGTCGCTCCGATCGGCTGATAACCGGCACCCAGCCCCTTCGCGCAGGTCAGCAAGTCGGGGGCCACACCCTCTTGCTCGCATGCATAAAGCGAACCCGTGCGTCCCATGCCGCACATGACCTCATCGAGGATCAGCAACACGTCGTATTTGTCGCAGATCTGCCGCACGCGCTTGAAATACCCTGGCACGGCCGTCACTGCCCCGGCAGTCGCCCCAACCACCGGCTCGGCAATAAAAGCAATAACGCTGTCTTCACCGAGTTCGAGAATTTTTTCCTCTAGCTCGTTTGCGACCCGCAACCCGTAGGCTTCTTCGCTTTCATCGTCCCCACGTTCGCGATAGACAAAGCAAGGAGCGATATTGTGTGTTTCGATCAGCAATGGATCGAACGGTTCACGGCGCCACATATTACCGCCAGCGGCGAGCGCCCCCAGCGTATTTCCATGGTAGCTCTGACGCCGCGTAATAATGTGACGACGCTCCGGCCTACCGGTTTCAAGGTAGAACTGCCGGGCCAGTTTAAGGGCGGCCTCGACGGCTTCGGAACCTCCGGAAACATAGTAAACGAACTCAAGGTCACCTGGTGCCTTTTCAATCAGCTTGTCGGCAAGGTTCTCCGCAGCCTTTGTGGTGAAAAATCCGGTATGCGCAAAGGAAATTCGCTCGATCTGATCACGAATTGCCTGCAGGACAACGGGATGGCTGTGCCCAAGGCAGGACACGGCAGCGCCGCCCGAAGCATCGAGATAGCGCTTTCCGGAGTCATCAGTGATATAGACGCCGTCGCCGGAAGTTGCCGCGGCGGGTACCATTTTGGTATGACGATGAAATACGTGGCTCATGGGTGACTCGTTTAGGTTCCTATTCAGGATTTCGACTTGCTGTGTAGGCGCCCCGGCCTGTGCGTCTCACCGGTCTTGAGCGTCCCAACAACGATGGATTGCAGGGCCTTTCTGATACTCCTGTCAAACGCCCCGATAATCGCCTTCATGGAATAGCGCTCTGCCTTGATCTTACCCTCGAATGTCTGGGACGCAACAATCTCGCGTCGCGGCATCTTAACGAGCTTTGCGTTGATCCGCACACGGATGACGGGGGTGCGCTCGCGCCGCTCAACGTCGGGACATCTTGCGTCAAAGATTGTTTGTATTCTGCCTGAAATTCCCGCAACTCGTTCTTGAGAACTAAGTCCGAGCGCAGGCCAATCTGCTCTCGTCCGACGGCGAGGATTTTCTTTGAGTTCTCGAAGAACTCCACCATCAATGTCTGAACCATCTTCGGTGCAAAGTCGGGCAATTGGCTCGCGTAGAAACACGCAATTCGATGGGACTATCTTGTGGAGGGATTCGCGCGGCACTCAAACCCGCGGCTGCAACGGGCGGTTAGATTAGTATTTGCCACTCAGCATATGGCGGTCCGTCGGGAAATGTGCGCTTTAGCGTCAGAACATAGAGGCGTGGCAGTACGTCATCTCTCGGTATCGGGATTGAGCATCCGCTTACAATATTCGCGCGCGCCGTCAATGCGTCCCCTTCGATGGTGGTTTTCAGCCAACAGTCGAGCTCATCCACCAGTTAAACTGTCCAAACCGCGCACAAGTGTAATTAAGCGCGCGAACTTTTATTAAAAAACAGCAGGCGTTAAGGGTCCCAAAAACGCCTCGCACATTGCACGGGGAAATCGCACCATCTAGATTGCTGCGTCTCGCCATGCCACACGTTCACCTGAGGAGGCGTATACGATGGATTTGAAAAAACACATCCGCAGCATTCCCGATTTCCCAAAACCGGGTATTCTTTTTTACGATATTTCAACCATACTGGCGCACAAAGGGGCATGGCGGCACTGCGTCGATCAGTTGGAAGCGCATGTGAAACCGTTGGAACCTGACCTCCTACTCGGAATTGAATCACGAGGTTTTCTGACGACAGCGCCCATGGCGCTGAAACTGGGATGCGGATTCGCGATGATCCGCAAAAAGGGGAAATTGCCCGGCGCGACGATCGCCCATACCTATGACCTCGAATACGGGACCGATACGATCGAAATTCAATCGGACGCAATCACGCCCGGCCAAAGGGTCGTGATCATGGACGATCTGCTGGCAACGGGCGGTACAGCAGCAGCAGCCGTCGAATTGGTGCGGAATGCGGGCGGTATCGTTGCCGGAATGAGCGTTATCATTGAACTGTCGTTTCTCCCCGGGAGATCGAAGCTCGAACGGCTCGACATTCCGGTTTCGACGATTGTGTCTTACGATTCTTAGGAACGCTCTTTCTTCACCTGCTCATAGACCAACGCCGCGGCGGCGAAATCCTCGAGCGAAGCGCCAACCGACTTAAATATTGTGATCTCGTCGTCACACACGCGCCCAATGTCGCGCCCTTGTGCCAACGCATACAGGTCGATGAGATCGTCTGGATTGAGAACGCCGGCCGCAATAGGCTGCGTCAGATCTCCGGCCGCTTTGGGCGCTCCGGTAACGGTGTCGCAATATACGCGGGCTCGGCGGATAGCTTCATCGTCAGTTTCTCGCACTTCGGGCCGGTAACCGCCGACGAGATCCAAGTGCGCGCCCGCCGCCAGCCATTCCCCTTTGACCACCGGGTCCGGAGAGAATGTCGCACATGAGATTACATCGGCCTCGCGTGCGGCAGCCTCAGCTGTTTCGACAGCTGCCGCCGATATGCCAGATTCACGTGCCCCTGCTGCAAAGCGCTTCGCCTTGTCGTAGTTGCGGCCCCAAATATAGGTGGTGTCGATCGTTCGCACCGCACGATGCGCAAAAATCAGATTCCAGGCGACACGGCCAGTACCGACGACAAGATGTGTTTTTGCGTCGCTGCGGGCGAGATAGTCCGCTGCGAGGGCCGATGCGGCCGCCGTTCGACGGGCCGTCACCTCGCCGCCGTCAACCTGCGCGAGAAGTTGGCCCGTTCGCCCGTCAAAGAGAACGACGATACCACTCACTGCCGGCATTCCCCGTTCGGCATTCCCCGGGAACATGTTGACGAGCTTGACGCAGACATACTCGCCGGAACGCCAAGCAGGCATCATCATGATCTTGCCTTCCGGCTCGCCAGGCACTTCCACGAAATGCTGATGTTTGGCCGGCGATTCGACCCCTCCCTTGAAAGCGCCTCTCAGCGCCTCGACAAGGGGCTTCCACTCGAGCCGCTTGCGTGTTTCCTCTTCACCGACGACAATCATCCCGATTTCCTCCCAAACGGGCTGACGAAACCGCCCGTTTTCTATAAAGTCGCGCCGCGTTAATTACACCAATAAGGCCATTCGCGACAGGGAACCCAACCGCATGACGCTCTCCCCATACTACGTCCACGCAGAAGGTTGCGAGGCCGCATTTACGGTAACACCGCCCAAGATCAAGTTCGGCCCGGGTGCGCTACGGGAGGTCGGCCACGACGCCAGGGCCCTCTGCATAACGCGTGCCGCCTTGTTTACCGATGCGAATGTAGCCGGCTTAGAGTCCGTAGCGACGGTGACAAGCGCACTGAAGGATGCCGGAATTGACGTCGCCATCTACGACGCGGTGGAAGTCGAGCCGACTGACAAGTCATTCAAGGCGGCGATCGAGTTTGCGAAAAAAGGCAATTTCGACGGGTTCATTTCCGTTGGCGGCGGTTCCAGTATGGACACGGCAAAAGCGGCAGCTCTCTACACGTCGCATCCGCCAGACGATTTCCTTGATTACGTCAATGCACCGATCGGAAAGGCCGTACAGGTGCCGGGACCGTTGAAGCCGCATATCGCCTGTCCAACGACGTTTGGCACCGCAAGCGAATGTACCGCTGTCGCTATTTTCGACCTGCTTGAAATGGAAGTGAAGACCGGCATCTCGAGCCCCTATTTGCGGCCCAACCTCGGCGTCCTCGATCCAGATACCCTGGGCACTCTGCCAAGTGAGGTCATCGCAGCGAACGGCTTTGATGTCTTTACCCATGCCTGCGAATCCTACACCGCAGTCCCGTATACCAGCCGTGAGAAGCCAGACGATCCAACCGCACGCCCGGTCTATCAGGGCGCTAATCCCTATAGCGATCTTTCAACGCTGGAAGCGATTCGACTGATTGGAGACAACCTCGTGGATGCCGTGAAACATCCTGGGGCCTCCGAATTCCGAGAGAAACTGATGTTCTCGGGCCTACTGGCCGGTATTGGCTTCGGCAACTCTGGCGTCCACATACCGCATGCCATGGCCTATGCGGTCGCCGGGTTGGTGCGTGACTACTATCCACAGGGATGGAAATCGAATCAGCCCATGGTGCCGCATGGAACCTCGGTGATCGTCAATGCACCCGCCGCATTCCGTTTCACCGGCCCAGCCTGCCCAGAGCGCCATTTCGCGGCAGCGGAAGCAATGCGGGCGGACGTCAGCGGCGCCGACACGGCCGATGCCGGCGACCTGTTGGCGGACCGTATCATCGCGATGATGAAAGAGACCGGACTGCCAAATGGCATTGGCGGCGTTGGTTATGGTTCGGAGGATATCCCGAACCTTGTGAAAGGGACGTTGCCACAACAACGCCTTCTGGTGATGTCGCCGAAACCCGTCGGCGAGGCCGAGCTGACACAGCTTTTCAAAGACGCGTTGTGCTACTGGTGACCCAATGACTAAACTCACGCCCGAAATCCTAGAACGCCTTAAGGACGCGCTCGGTCCCGGCGGTTATTTGGACGATCCTACCGATATGGAAAGCTATACCGTCGACGCACGGGAGCTTTACCATGGCAGCACGCCAATTGTGCTGCGTCCGGCCACGACACGTGAAGTCGCTGCTGTCGTCCGCATCTGTGCGGACGTCGGCATCCCGATCACGCCGCAGGGCGGCAACACCGGATATTGCGGCGGCGGCACGCCGGACGAGACTGGCGAGCAGGTGGTGCTATCGCTCTCCCGTATGAACCAGATTCGGCAAGTCGATGCCCTAAACTACACACTGACGGCGGAAGCCGGCTGCGTCCTTACGACGATCCAGGATGCCGCGGAAGAAGCGGACCGATTGTTCCCGCTCAGTCTCGGTGCCGAAGGTAGCTGTCAGATTGGTGGTAACCTTTCGACCAATGCGGGCGGTGTTGCTGTTCTTCGGTATGGTAACACGCGAGACCTCGTACTCGGGCTCGAAGTCGTCTTGCCGGACGGATCGATCTGGAACAGTCTGCGACGGCTCCGCAAGGACAACACTGGTTATGATCTGAAACACCTCTTCCTTGGTGCTGAAGGAACGCTCGGGATCGTCACCGCAGTCGTCCTCAAGCTCTTCCCCCGTCCACGCGACCTAGTCACCAGTTTCGTGGCCCTGCCGAACGCGGACGCCGCCTTGAAACTGTTGTCGCGGATGCGGGCGGCGACTAGCGACGGCGTCACATCCTTCGAGTATATCCATCGCAAGTGTATCGACCTGGTGCTGATGTATATTGAGGATACATCCGACCCCTTTGACGAGGCTCATACGCATTACGCGCTCATCGAATTCAGTGCCGGACGCGAGGATTCCGGCCTTGGCGGGACTGTTGAAGCCGCACTCGGCGAGGCGTTCGAAGCGGAGGAAATTTCAAATGCCGTTATTGCGACTAGCGGCCCGCAAGCGGCTTCACTCTGGCGCCTGCGGGAGACCATACCTGAAGCGCAGAAACTCGCTGGCGCCGGGCTCAAACATGACATCTCCGTGCCGCTAACGAGCGTGCCAACGTTCCTCGAACAGGCCACCATCGTGGTGGAAGAAATGATCCCAGGGGTTCGTGTGATCCCGTTCGGTCATATGGGAGACGGTAATATTCACTTTAACCTCAGTCGTCCTGAAGGTGATGATGGTGCAAACATGATGGCAATGGCGCACGACCTCGAAGTGGCCGTGCATGACCTTGCAGTCGAACTGGACGGCAGCTTCAGCGCGGAGCATGGAATCGGCAAGCTCAAGCGCGATGAACTCGCACGCTACAAGTCCGACGTCGAGTTCGACTTGATGCAGCGCGTGAAATCCGCACTCGACCCGAACGGCATGATGAATCCGGGAAAGATCCTCTAGATGTCCGAGACACCCGAGACCGAAACAATCCAACTCGCTCGTGTCGAGCCGCTCCTGCTGCGCGCCCGGATCGAAACACCGATCGTCACGTCATTCGGAAGGATCCCCGAGCGGGCCGTCCTGCTGGTCCGCGCGGAAGACACAAGTGGCAACGTCGGTTGGGGCGAGGTGTTCGGTAATTTTCCGGCTCATGGTGCGGAAAACCGAGCGCACCTGATCCGTGACTACGTGGCGCCTATCGCGCTTTCGGAGACTTGGGCCTCGCCTGCCGCCGCCTACGAAGCAATGACGCGGAAAACCCACATCATGGCGCTGCAAGCGGGAGAGCCTGGCTCTTTCGCACAAGCCATCGCCGGTGTGGACATCGCGCTTTGGGACTTGGCGGCCCGCGCGTCGGGACAACCGCTCTGGAAACTGTTTGGCGGTGAGCGCGACACCGTTCCGACCTACGCAAGCGGTCTGAATCCGACCGGCTTCGAAGATATTGTCGTGCGAAAGCTCAACGAAGGGTATGCCGCCTTCAAGATCAAGATCGGCTTCGGTCGTGAAACCGACTTTGCCGCACTCTCGAAGATGCGTGATTTGATTGGCGACCGCCCCCTCATGACGGACGTCAACCAGGGATGGGACGTGGATACGGCCTGCGGGAATTGGGATGCCTATTCAGCGTTCGATCTCCGGTGGATTGAGGAACCGCTGCCAGCGGACCGGCCACTTGGTGAGTGGCGTCGGATCGCCGCCCTTGGCGGCAGCCCAGTCGCGGCGGGCGAAAATCTGTTGGGCGACGCACAGTTCGACGCGCATATCTCAGCCGGCGTGCTCGGCGTGGTGCAGCCAGATATCTGCAAGTGGGGCGGTTTTACCAAGACCCTCCCCCTGGCGCGGCGCATCGTGGCAGCGGGCCAAACCTACTGTCCGCATTTCCTGGCGGGTCCCATTGGCGTTTTAGCGTCGGCGCATTGTCTTGCGGCTGCGGGCGGCGACGGTGTGCTGGAAATCGACGCCAACCCGAATCCGATCCGCGAAAGGTTGACCGGCGGGTTACCGACCATCGAAAATGGCATCATGTCGATGCCGACAGGGTCAGGGTTGGGCATTGAACCGGTTACGGCGATCTTGGGCGAGTTCGCCGTAACCTGACGGGAGGAGGAACCCATGAGGATTAGCACCAACGGAATTCAACTGAACTACGAAGCGCACGGGCCCGCCGATGCGCCGACCGTCATAATGAGTCACTCACTGGCTGCGACAAACGCCATGTGGGACCCGCAGATGGACGCCTTAGGCGACTACCGGGTCGTGCGCTACGACATGCGGGGACATGGTGATTCGGATGCCCCGGATATGGATTACTCGCTTGAAATGCTGGGTGACGACCTGCTGGGTCTGATGGATGCCCTGGAAATCGACCGGACACACTATATCGGACTTTCGATGGGCGGGATGATTGGCCAGATGGCGGCGCTTAAGGATCAAGACCGCTTTCTCTCACTCTCGCTCTGCGACACAATGAGCCGCGTCCCACCAGAGATGAAAGGCGCCTGGGACGACCGGATCAAGATGGCCCGCACCGAGGGCATGGAGGCCGTCGTCGAGGGGACGATGGAGCGCTGGTTCTCCGCCGAATACATGGAGAACGAACCCGAGGAGTGCGACAAGATCCGCAATATGATCCGCAATACCAAGGTGTCCGGATTCTGCGGCTGTTGCCGGGCGATTCAGGGCCTCGACCTGACGGATCGAATTTCCGCGATCACCGTTCCGACGCAAATGATCGTCGGGGAAGACGACCCCGGCACGCCGGTCGCGGCCCATGAGGTGATGTATGAGAAGATCGACGGTTCAGAACTCGTCGTCATTCCGAACGCCCTTCACTTCTCGAATGTCGAACAGAAAGACGCCTTCAACGACGCCTATATGACGTTCCTCGGCAAACACAGCTGAGGCACAGCGTTAAAACGGCACGTCTCCCGCAATGGTGACCCGGTGCATGCGCCGGGTATGCCCAGCGTAGTCGGCAATCGCATAGTGACAGGTGCAACGATTATCCCAGATGACGAGGGTGCCAGGCTCCCAGCGGATACGGCAGGTAAACTCGGGCCGCTTTAAATGCATCATAAGCTGGTCCAGCAACGGCTGACTTTCCGCCGTCGTCAGCTCATCGAATCGCAGCACCTGATCGCCGAGAAAGAGGCACTTCCGCCCTGTCTCCGGATGCGTTCGGATCAAGGGATGTATCGCAATTCGAGGCGAGTCCGCCGCTGTATTCAGCTTCTGCTCCATGCCGTCCTCCGCATACCATTCCGCCCGCGACTTGCCGCCATACCGCGACGTGTCGCCACCGTCACAGTGGATTCGCAGTCCGGCAAGCATACGCTTCATACCGTCCGATAGCGCCTCGTAGGCTGCTTCCAAATTGGCAAAAATTGTATCATCCCCTACCGGCGGTAGTTCCTTTGCGTATAAAACTGTCGCGTTCACCGGTTTCGGATCGTACATCTGATCCGAGTGCCAGCGATTGCCGAAGACGCGCTTCGCATCCGGTGCCGTGACAATCTCTAACACTTCGGGCTGACCCGTGAGCCCTGTCATATAGGGATAGAAATGCACATCGCCCCAGTGACGTGAAAATGCAAGTAGCGAGGCAGGAGCGAGGGATTGGTCGCGAATAGCGAGAACCTTATGCTCCAGAAACGCCGCCTTAAGTGCAGCAACGCTCGCGCTGTCGAGCGGGTCCGACACATTGATTCCAACAACTTCGGCGCCAAGCGCAGCCGCGACCGGCGTGCAGATGAAATTCGGGGCGTTCTTCCGCGTTGTTACGACTTCAGATCTTATAACGTCGCGGCTATCTTAAACGTATCCTCTTCCAGCTGGAAGAAACCCGGTGGCTTCAGTCAGGAATAATCCTTCTTGTGATTCCCGCACAGGCGGGAATTCAATTGGCCTGGATTTATTCTGGATTCCCGCCTGCGCGGGAATGACAATGCATTGCTTATCCTGAGAAACGCGATTCGGCCATGACAACTTCGACATCCCTGTGGCGCGCCTTTACACCGGTCGGCGAAACGTATGACCCGCTTAACGGTTCGACAGAAACCGACGTAACAATCATCGGGGCGGGATTTACCGGACTATCGACGGCACTGCATTTGGCGAAGGCGGGAAGCTCCGTCACCGTTCTCGAGGCGGAAGATATCGGCTTCGGCGCCTCGGGCCGGAACAACGGACAGGTGATCCCAGTGCTGACCCGCGCGGACCCGGACGCGCTGAAGGCGCGCTTCGGCGAGGCCGGAGAACGGTTCGTCCGGCTGATCGGCGGATCGGCCGCAACCCTCTTCGATCTGGTCCGGGAACACGGCCTTGAATGCGAGGCAGAGCAATCCGGCTGGATTCAGCCGGCGCACAGCCCCGGCCGATTCAAAGCGATCTCCGAGAACCGCTATCGCCAATGGATAAAGCACGGCGCGGAGGTGGAACTTTTAGATAAGGCCGAGTTGGAACGCCGTATCGGCACCAACTTCTTTTTCGGCGGCTTTGGCAATCGAACCGGAGGACATATCAATCCGCTAGCGCTGACCCGGGAGCTCGCCCGCGCCGCCGCGGGATACAGCGCAGTCATCCATGAGCACACTCCCGCTTTGAGTTATGTGAGAGAAGAAGACAGCTGGCGAATCAGAACGCCGGAGGGCGAAATCCAGTCCCGCGCGCTGGTCGTAGCCACCAACGCCTATACAGGCGAGATGGCCCCGGGGCTTTCCCCTCGCCTTGCGCGGAGCGTCATGCCGATCACGTCTTGGCAACTGGCGACGGCCCCGCTCAATGACAATGTTCGCAGCACCGTGGTGCCTAACCGACAGGCAATCTCCGACACCCATGGCGACCTGCATTTCTTCCGCTACGACGCCCGCAACCGGCTGATCACCGGCGGCGCGCTCGCCATGCCATTCAACGGCCATCAACGCATCCGCACCCGTATAGCTAAACGCTTGGCGCGCATCTTCCCGCAATATGTGGAGCCGGAGATCGAGTTTTCCTGGACCGGTTACGTCGGCGCCACGCGCGACCACACCCCACATTTC
>CEUQ01033814.1_pt1 | contig 13369 bp, 13 predicted proteins | sample 361491 | NCBI WGS metagenome assembly CEUQ01 (sample SAMEA2622796, study PRJEB7988) | marine metagenome | biome: marine biome (ENVO:00000447); feature: marine epipelagic mixed layer (ENVO:xxxxxxxxx); material: "saline water (ENVO:00002010), including plankton (ENVO:xxxxxxxx)" | depth 120 m | reverse complement strand
TCCCTATAGTAGAAATTTATCTATTTATTAAGATAGGTTCTCAAATTGGGGCTTTTAACACAATTTCACTTATACTTATAACTGCAGTTATAGGTCTATATTATGCAAAATACGAAGGTTTAAACACACTTAGATCTGCAGTAAGCCAATTGGTTAAAAACGAATTACCAATTTATGAAATTATTTCTGGAGCAGCTTTGGCTTTTGCTGCTTTTTTAATGATTTTACCTGGATTTCTAACTGACTTTATTGGTTTGCTCATTATATTTCCTTGGACACGTAAATTATTATTTAAAAAATTTAAAAAAAAAAAAATTAATAAAAACTTTATTGAAGGTGAATACGAAGATATAGATGATGATAAATAATGTCAGATAATTTTAAAATTGTTGCACAATTCGTAAAGGATATTTCAAGCGAAACACCTAATATTGAAACTTACTTTTATGTCAAAGAGTTCTTAAAAAATTATAGCTTAAGTATTAATATTACTTCAGCTCCGTTAAAAAACAGAATGATCGAAGTAAACACACAATTGACTTATTTGGATAAGGGTAATCCAAAAAATAAATCACATTTCGAAATTACATATACTTCTGTTATTCAAGTTGGTGAGGCTGTTAAGGAAAAAAAGATTATAGAAAAAATTATTCTGTGCGATGTTCAAAAAAAAATTTATCCTAATCTAGAAAAAATATTTATTAATTTGCTCAATGACTCAGGCTATCCTGGTGTCAAATTTGAAAAAAAAATAGATTTTGAACAGCTTTATAGCCAAAGACTTAATTAAAATAATTTTTTTTTAGATTATTTTTTAAATAGACTTTGTGGAGTTTTAGCTCTTGTTCGCTTATTTGAACGATTTTTTTTGAGTAATTTTTTTCCTTGTTTATTTTAAATTTAATATTTTCTTCTTTATTTGATAAAAAATCCAAAGAAGGTTCTTTTTGATCTAATAAGTTTATATAAACCTTTGTTAATAATTCACAATCTATTAAAGCGGTATGTTTCTCTCTTTTTGAATTATCTATTCTGTATCTTCTGCAAAGTGCATCTAGGCTTATTTGTGATCCGGGATATTTATCTCTGGCTATTTCTAATGTATCTATAACATTTTCTTTATCAATTTTTTTCTTTCCTGCTATTTCTAATTCGTTATTTAAGTGTGATATATCAAATTCAGCATTGTGTATTACAAGTTTTTTACCAGATATAAATGATAAAAAATCATCAACTATTTCAATGAATTTTTTCTTATCTGACAGAAATTGATCTGTATATCCATGAACAGCTAAAGCTTTTTCAGAGACTTTTCTTTCTGGGTTTAAATAACAATGAAATTTTTTTGAAGTAGGGATTAAATTATTTAATTCGATACAACCAATTTCTACAATTCTATGTCCATCTTTTACTGACAATCCCGTTGTTTCTGTATCTAATATTACTTCATTCATTATTTTGAAATATTTTAGTTTTTAACATTTTAATACGTCTTTTTAAACTTAATCTTTTAAAATCGTTTTTGATTAAATATTTAGATTTTTTTTTTTTTATTTGTAATGATGTTTGAAATCTTCTAAGTTTTTGGACTATTTTATCATTATAATTATCTCTTTGTTTGAGTTTTTTATTAATATCTTTTGTTTTTGCTTGAACAAAAACTAATTCTATATTTTTCTTTTTATAAATTTTATTTTCTATTATCAGGGGTATGTCGAATATTAACATTTTTTTATTATTATTAAATTTTATAAATTTTTTCATACTTTTTTGAACTTCAGGGTGTATAATTTTTTCGATTTTTTTTAAATTGTTTTTATTTTTTAAAATAGCGATCTTTAATTCATTTTTTTTAATTGGAAATGTTTTTATGAAGTTTGGTAATCTACGTTTTAGTTTTTTAAAACAGTTTTTATTTTTTTTATATATTTTTAAAACTTCTTTATCAGCATCAAAAACTGGATATCCAAATTGTCTAGCTACAAAACTTTTTCCAGACCCGATATCTCCTACAATACCAATTTTAATCATTTATCTAATAAATTTATAACTTCTTGGTCTATTTCGGGCATTAATTCGTGCCAAACAGTAAATGCTTGATGTGCCTGATAAATAAACATCATTTTTCCATTTTCTGCTCTGTTGCCAAAAAGCTTAGCTCTTTTTAAAAAAATTGTTTCCTTTGGATTATATATAACATCATAGAAAAACTTATTGGGCTCTATAAGAGAATAATCTAATTTAATTCCATCTTCATTTTTTAATCCAATACTTGTAGCATTAATTATCATATCAAAATTTGGAGTTTCTCCCCAATCAATAATTTTTAATTCATTAAATTTATTTTTTAAATCTTCAGCTTTAGATTTTGTTCTATTGCTTAAAATAATCTTTGTAGCACCCATTTTTTTTAAAGCTAAAATTATTGATGGAACAACCCCGCCTGCTCCTAGTATAAAAACTGTTTTATTTTTTACATTATACTTTAAATATTTTATACTAAGTTCAAATCCAGATATATCAGTGTTGTGTCCAATAAGACTCCCATCTTGAAAATATATTGTATTAACAGATTGTGATTCATTTGCTTCAGGACTTAACTTGTCCATAAATGGAATAACTTTTTTTTTAAATGGAACTGTTACATTTATCCCGCTAATTTTCTCATTTTTAATATCAGAAATTATAGAATTAATATCTTTTTCACTAATTTCTTTTTTATCATAAATTGCATTTATTTTTTTTTTTTTGAACCAATAATTGTGTAATTTAGGAGATAGTGAATGTTGAATTGGATTCCCTATAACTAAAAATTTTTTCATTTTTTTTTGTTTACTTTGTTGGCAAGTTTATTCAATATAAATAAAGATAATCCAGACAGTAAAGCAAATAACTCAACGGCATGACCTGAGGTTCCTAAAAAATAATGAACAAAAGCAAATAAAATACAAACAATAAACCAAATGAGTATAAGCATTATAAGTTTTTTATATATTCCTTTATTTTTTTTATTGGAAGTCCCATAATAGTGTTTTCGTCCCCATTAATGACCGAAAATAAAGATCTTCCTTCACCCTCTATTTGATAAACATTATAAGCATACAGCGCCTCGTCGGTTATCTTAGACAAATATTCTTCGAGCTCCCTATCTGTTAAATTCTTCATTGTTAAAGATGCTTTATCTGTGTAATTCCAAATCATTGAGCCATTTTTTGAGATACAAACAGAACTTATTAAGTGATGTGTCTTTCCGTTAAGCTTTTTTAATATTTTTAAGGCTTCTGCCCTATTTTTTGGTTTAGAAATTAATTCATTTTTAATATCTATTACGCTATCTGCTCCAAGCACGATTTCATTATTAAACTTTAAACTTACTTTATTAGCTTTTAACTCAGCCAAGTTTTTTGAGATAATTTCTGGGCTAGCATTTTCGCTCAATAAACTTCTTTTTACCGATTCTTCATCAACGTTTGATGGTAAAACTTTACATTCAACTTCATTTTCATCTAAAATTTTTTTTCTAACTTTACTATTTGAGGCAAGAATTATTTTATGCATTTTGATTTTTTATTTCATAGATTTTTATAATAGAAGCTGCTGTTTCTTCAATAGATTTCCTTGTTACATCAATTACTGGCCACTGATATTTTTGAAAAGCCTGTTTTGCGTTTTTTGTTTCCATTTCTATTTTTTCAATATTTGTATAATCTGTTCCATGTTCTTCTTTTAGAGCCATCATTCTATTTTTTCTAACATCAATTAATCTTTTGGGCTCAACGGTTAAGCCTACTACACATTTAAGTTTTGGTTTTTTTCTTAATAAATCGGGTATTGAACTTTCGTTTACCAAAGGTATGTTAGAAGTTTTGTATCCTCTGTTCGCAAGATATATCGAGGTTGGTGTTTTGCCGGTTCTACTAACACCAAGTAATATAATATCCGATTTTTCTAGATCTTCAATCATACTTCCATCATCGTGGTTCATTGTAAATTGTATTGCTTCTATTCTTTTAGAATTTTCTTCAACCGTATGTTGTCCGCTTGGAATATGTGATGCTCTTTGGTTCAGTAGTTTAGAAAATTTCAAAATAAGATCTCCAAGAACACTAAAACAAGGAATATTAAACTTGTTTGCATTTATTTCTAAAAATTCCGCAAGGTTATCATCAACTATCGTGTAAAGTATTATGGCCTCTTTTTGTTTTTTTGCTAATTCTATAATTTTTAAAACTTGATTTTTGGTTCTTGTAAATGAAAATTGATGATTATTATGCTCAAAATTTAAGAACTGTGCCTTTAATGCTAAAAATATTCTATCAATTGTCTCGCCGGTCGAATCTGAAACTAAGTATATATCGCGTTTATTGCTCATGTATAATTTGTTTATAATTATCTAATAAAGAAATCTAAAATCTAATAATAATTTTCATTTTATTTTTTTATGAATAAGTTTAAGAATATTAACATAAATAAACATCTTGATAATTAATATACATAATTATTTATTTTAAATAAAATTATGAAAAAGAGGCTATTTATCTTAATTTTTTACTAATTTAATCTGTTAATATCTAGTGAGTAAAATGTTAAAAATTTATAATTCTTAATATTAACAGGATATAAAACAATTACTAAAACTTATATATACTATTATTATGACTCCAATTATAAATTGTATAAAAAATAAAAAAACAGACATAAATCCGATATGGATAATGAGACAAGCTGGAAGATACCTTCCAGAGTTTAGAGAGATTAGAGCTAATAATAAAGATTTTATAAAGTTATGTTTAAACGAAAAATTATCTACTGAGATAACTTTACAACCTATAAAAAGATTTGATTTTGATGCTGCTATAATTTTTTCCGATATCTTAATGTTACCTTTTGGATTGGGCCAGGAAGTTAAATTTACAAAAGGTTTGGGTCCAGAATTAGGAAATTTAAATTTAGATATAATATCAAATGTTACTGAAGATGAATTTAGTAAAAAATTAAACCCAATTTATAAATCCATATCAAATATATCTTCTAATCCAACTTGTAAGTATAAAGACATAATTGGTTTTGTTGGGGCACCGTGGACAATTATGGTTTATATGATTAATAAAATGTCTCCCAAAAAAAAATTATCGAAAGATATTTTTAAGGATGAATTATTTATAAATAAATTATTAATATTAATAGAAAAATTTCTTAAGATTCATATTAAAAATCAAATAAAAGCGGGCGCAACTTTAATACAGATTTTTGATAGTTGGGCAGGTTTGTTGGATGAGAAAGATTATGAAAAATATATATATAAGCCAACTTCGGCGCTTGTTAATTTTACTAAAAAACTAAATACACCAGTTATTTGTTTTCCAAGAGGTATAAAAAATTATAAAAATTATTGTGAAATTTTAAAACCCAATGTTATTTGTATTGATTATGAGGTTGATCCTTATTCAATAAAGTCTAATATTGATATACCAATCCAAGGAGGTATGGATCCTAAGGTACTTCTAACTAATAAAGAAAATTTAAAAAGAGAGACAAAAAAATACCTAGATATATTTAAAGATCACCCATATATTTTTAATTTAGGGCATGGTGTATTGCCAGAAACCAGTCCTAGCATGATGGACTATTTAGTTAAAATAGTAAAAAATTATTAAATTATGACCCACTACTATGAACACCCAAAAAGAAAGACAAAGGTTGTTTTTGTTCAGCTCGGATCACCCTCAGAACCTACACCCAAAGCTTTAAGGAAATATCTTCGTGCATTTTTAGGAGATCCAAGAGTTGTTGATATAAATCCATGGCTTTGGAAAATAATTTTAAATTTTTTTGTATTGCCTTTTAGGCCACAAAAGTCAGCAAAACTTTACGCTAGAATTTGGGATGGTAAAAGTTTTCCATTAATAACTAACACAAGAGATTTTACAAGAAATGTAGTTGAGGAGTTAAAAAAAATTGATCCTAATGGTTTTGTTGAGGTAGATTATGCTTTTCTTTTATCTCCACCTTTTGTAAACGAGATCTATGACAGTTGGGAAGAGGATTTAAAAAAAGGCATTGGTGCAACAAAGTTACTCGTTATACCAATGTTTCCCCAGTATTCTGAAAGTACAATAGCTTCGGGTGTTGATGCTTTAGCAAAAGAATTATCAAAAAGAGTAAAAATACCAACCTTTGAAGTGATAACCAACTTTCATAGGACCCATGCTTTTATTGATAATTCTGTCAATCAAGTTGACTCAAAATTAGATGAGTTAAATAAACAGGGAAAAAAGATAGATAGCTTGGTTATAACTTTTCATGGAATGCAAAAAAGGCGAATTGTAAATAAAGGTGATGATTATTATAGACATTGTTACGAAACATTTTGTCTTATTACTAAAGATCTTAAAAATATTAAACCAGAGCAATGCACTATGAGCTTTCAAAGTCGTTTTGGTTCTGAAGAATGGATAACACCTTATACAGAAGATGTAGTTAAAAATTTAATTTCTAAGGGAAAGAAAGAAATTGTAATTTACTCCCCAAGTTTTGTTGCAGACTGTCTTGAAACCACTGACGAGTTGGGTCATGAGTTGGTAAATGAAGCAAAAAATTGGGGTGGTAATATTTATCCAGTTGAATGCCTTAACACCAATAAAAACTGGTGTAAAGATTTTGCAAAATACACCTTTATACAAGCAGAAGGCTCAGCCCAGGATAAAGAAGATATAGAATACCAATTAGAGAATAAATACTATAGAGAAATGCCCCAACAAATAATGAATAAAAAATAGTAATATTTAAAATGTTTAGATCATTAATAATCTACTCCAGCACAGACGGGCATACAAAAACTATTTGTAAAAGAATAACAAATTTTTTAAATGATGAAGAAATAACTAAAATTGTATCATTGGAAGAAGCAGTAAAAATTGATTTAAATGAATTCAATAAAATTATAATAGGAGCAAGCATAAGATATGGAAAACATTCTAAGCAACTTTATGAATTTATAGAGTTAAACAAAAATATATTAGATCAAAAACAAAGTATTTTTTTCTCAGTAAATGTGGTTGCAAGAAAACCAGAAAAAAATACTCCCGATACTAATCCTTATATAAAAAAATTTCTTAAAATTTCTAAATGGAAGCCAAAAAAAATTGGAGTATTTGCGGGAAAAGTAGATTATCCAAAGTATAGTTTTTTTGACAAATATATAATTAAACTCATTATGTTTATAACTAATGGTCCAACCAATACATCAGAGGCATATGAATTTACTAACTGGCAAAAAGTTCAACAATTTAGCCAAGAAATTGACAAATTATAATAAAAAAAATTTCAATTGCTACTTGAAATATAATTTTCAAGATATATATTAATTTTATCTAAAATAATTCCCACAAATATGAATATTCAAGATCTTAAACAAAAAAGCTCGGAACAGTTGATCGATGAAGCTGAAAAGCTTGGGATCGAAAATGCAAGTACTTTAAAAAGACAAGAAATATATTTTGCTATATTAAAAAAATTAGCTGAAAAAGGTGAAGAAATTACTGGGGGTGGGGTGCTTCAACTTTTACAAGATGGTTTTGGATTTTTAAGAGCAATAGAATCAAATTATTTACCTGGAGCAGACGATATATATATTAGCCCAAATCAAATAAGAAAATTTGGCTTAAGAACCGGAGATACAGTAGAAGGACCAATTAGAGCGCCAAAAGATGGTGAAAGATATTTTGCCTTACTTCAAGTAAATAAAATTAATTTTGAAGAACCAGAAAAAACTAAACACAAAATAGCATTTGATAACCTAACTCCATTGTACCCAAATAAACAAGTTACACTTGAGGTAGAAAGTAACAAAATTGAAAAAAAACCAGATTTAACAGCACGCTTGATAGACTTAGTTAGTCCAATAGGGAAAGGTCAAAGATCTTTAATAATTTCTCCACCAAAAGCTGGAAAAACAATGATACTTCAAAGTATTGCAAACTCAATAACTGCAAATCATCCTGAATGTTATTTAATGGTATTATTAATTGACGAAAGACCAGAAGAAGTTACCGATATGCAAAGAACAGTCAAAGGCGAAGTAATTAGTTCAACTTTTGATGAACCTGCACAAAGACACGTAGCTGTAGCTGAAATGGTAATTGAAAAAGCTAAAAGACTAACCGAACATAAAAAAGATGTTGTCATATTATTAGATTCAATAACAAGATTAGGCCGAGCATACAATGCTGTGGTTCCAAGTTCAGGTAAAGTTTTAACAGGAGGTGTTGACGCAAATGCGCTTCAAAGACCCAAACGTTTTTTTGGAGCAGCCAGAAACATTGAAGAAGGAGGTTCGTTAACAATAATTGCAACTGCTTTAATAGACACTGGAAGTAGAATGGATGAAGTTATATTTGAGGAATTTAAAGGAACAGGTAATAGCGAAACTATATTAGATAGAAAGATTTCCGAGAAAAGAATTTTCCCTGCAATTGATATTACAAAATCAGGAACAAGACGTGAGGAGTTGTTATTTGACAAAAATGATTTACAAAAAATGAATGTACTAAGAAGAATTATTGCACCAATGGGCGCAATGGACGCCATAGAATTCATTAACTCAAAATTAAAAATTACAAAAAATAACGCTGAATTTTTTAATTCTATGAATAAACCAGGTTAATCAGTGAGTTTTTTAGTATAAAAATTATTTTTTTTCTTTAAATTCTATTTATGGATATAAGAGAAAAGGTAGAAAAATTACAAAATCATTTAAAAGCAAATAATTATAAATTTGTAATTGATGAGTGCAATAAGTTAATCCAAAAATTTCCTTATAATTCTTTTCTATACAATTTGTGTGGTCTTGCTTTACAAGGTAATGGAAATACTAGGCATTCTATAGAGTATTTTAATAAATCTATTGATTTAGACCCTAATAATTTTTCAGCAAAAAACAATTTAGGAAATTCTTATAAAGCAATAGGAAGATATGATTTAGCTGAAAGTAATTATTCTTCAGCATTAAAAATAAAACCTGATTATGTTCAGGCACTGAATAATTATGCTAATTTTAAATCTCTTGTTAATGACTACAAAACTTCAATAAATTTATTAGAAAAGGCATTGAAAATTAGCAATAACCAAATTGTATTAATGTACAATCTTGCTGAAAATTATAAATCAATAGGTGAATTTGATAAAGCAATAGAAATGCATGAAAAAATAATTTCAAATAATAATTTTCACACAAATTCTCATTTATCTCTTAGCTCAATGTACAATTATAGTAAAGATCACAAGCATCTTAGTCAGATGTTAGGTTTAATTAAAAATGAAAAATTGAATAAGTATAACAAAATTCATTTGTCATTTGCTATAGGTAAGGCCTATGAAGATTTTGGAGAACATGAAATTTCTTTTAATTATTATAAAGAGGCCAATATAATTAGTGACTCAATTTTAAATTATAACTTTGATAAAGAAAAAAAATTATTTGATAGAATTATCTCAACATTTAGTAATATAGATTTTAAAAAAAAATACCAAGAACCAGATGAAAAAAAAGTAATTTTTATTTGTGGTATGCCCAGATCAGGCACAACATTAGTAGAACAAATTATTTCTTCACATAAGGACGTAAGAGGATGTGGTGAATTAATTTATTTACAAAGTTCAATCAAAGAGAATCTTTTCTCAGAAAATTCTTTTGATAAAAATAAGCTTTCTAATCTATTAAATAGCAATTCTAATCCAATACTTAAAAAGTATTTTAAAATGTTAAAATTTCATAGAATCTCTGAAAAAATTATTACTGATAAAGCTCCTCAAAATTTTTTATGGATTGGTATAATTAAAGTTTTTATACCAAATTCTAAAATAGTATTTTGTAGTAGAAATTCAAAAGATAATTGCTTGTCGTTATATAAAAATTTTTTTCCAGCCAGGGAAATGAATTGGTCATATAATGAAGAAAATATTGGAAATTATTTTAACTATCATAAAAAAATTATGGAGTTTTGGAACAATAAAATATCAAATTCAATTTACGAAATAAATTATGAAAAGTTAGTAAATGATCAAATTAATGAAACAAAGAAATTGATTAAATTTTGTGAATTAAGTTGGGATGAAAATTGTTTGAAATTTCATAAAAATAACAAAACTCCAATTTCTACGGTTAGTGTTAGCCAGGCAAGAAAACCAATCTATAAAAACTCAATTGATTTAAATAAAAATTATGAGAATTATTTGAGTAAATTATTTTCAATGATTAATTGATGAATCTTTAATAAAAAAAAAATCTATATATACTTAAAAAATGACCATTTATGCTCTCTCGTCTGGACCTGGTATTTCGGGTGTTGCTATTATAAGAATTTCGGGACCAGCTTGTTCGAAGATAATAAAATCTATGACAATAGGAAGTTTTCCAAAGCCCAGAGTTGCTACACTCAAAAAGATCAATAAAATTAATACTAATGAGCTAATAGATGAGGGTATTATTATATGGTTTCCTGGACCAAACAGCTACACAGGAGAGGATATGGCAGAATTTCATGTACATGGCAGCAGAGCAGTAATAGATGCAATTCACATTTCTATTTCAAAGGTAGAAAATTGTAGATTGGCCGAGCCAGGAGAGTTTACAAAGATAGCTTTTCAAAATAATAAAATAAATTTATTAAAAGCAGAGAGTATTGCAGATTTAATTTCATCTGAAACTGAAATTCAAAGAAAACAAGCAATAAAAATTATGTCAGGAAGAAGTTCTGAGAAATTTAATTCTTGGAGAGAAAAATTATTAAAAATTTTGTCAAATATAGAAGCAAAAATAGATTTTCCAGATGAAAATCTCCCAGATAATATTTTAGAAGATATACAATCATCTTCAAAAAAAATTAAGGATGAAATAAAAAAACTTTTAGCTGATGAAAAAATTGGAGAAAGAATTAGAGAGGGTTTTAAAATTTCTATTGTAGGACCAACAAATGCAGGAAAATCTTCTTTACTAAATTATCTTTCAAAAAAAGAGGCAGCAATTGTTTCTGAAATTGCTGGTACAACAAGAGATGTTGTCGAGACACATTTAAATATTGATGGCTATCCAGTTATAGTTTCTGATACAGCAGGAATAAGAGAATCTAAAGACGAAATAGAAAAAAAAGGTATAAAATTAGCATTAAAAAGAGCCGAAGATGCTGATTTAAACATAGTTATAATAGAGCCTAAAAGTGTTGATTTTACTGGATTTTTGAATGACTTAGTTAATGAAAAAGCCATTTTAGTTATTAATAAATCAGATTTAGGTATTAAAGGCATTAATACAAATTTAAATAAATTAAAGCCTATTATTATTTCACTAAAGGATGAAAAGAATATTGATGTGCTTATTTCAGAAATAAAAAAAAGATTGAAAAAAAGTTTTATCTCATCAGAAGAAATATTAATTACTCGAGAAAGACATAGGCAACATTTAAAACAATGTATTTATCATTTAGAAAATTTTGAAGAAAAAAATAAAATAGATGATTTTGATAAAGCTGCAGAAGATATAAGATTAGCAACCAGACATCTCGGAATGATTGTTGGTAAAGTTGATGTAGAGGAAATATTAGGTAGTATTTTCAACGATTTTTGTATTGGTAAATAAAGTGACAATTATAAGGATTTTTGACGATTTTTTTTAGTTTTTTGTTGGTAAATAAGGCTTTTTGACTTCTTTATAGGTTTTTTTCATATTCATTCTCTAATCTTGTAAATATTTTTTTCAGTTATAAGTTTATCATATGAAAAAAGATTTAACATTTGATGTAGTTGTTATAGGAGGTGGACATGCAGGGTGTGAAGCAGCAGCAGCTTCAGCAAGGTTAGGCGTAAATACAGCTTTATTTACAAATAAAATTGAAACAATAGGTGAGATGTCATGTAATCCAGCAATTGGTGGTCTAGGCAAAGGTCACTTGGTGAGAGAAATAGATGCATTAGATGGAGTGATGGGGGAGGTAGCAGATAAATCAGGCATACAATTTAGATTATTAAACAGAAGTAGAGGTCCAGCAGTTAGAGGACCCAGAACACAAAGCGATAGATTTTTATATAAAAAATATATGCAAGAAAAACTTGTAAACTATTGTAATTTATGCGTTTTTTCAGATCCGGTAATCGAGTTTATATTTGAAAAAAACACTATAAAAGGATTTATTACTCATTCAGGTAAAAAAATTAAAACATCCAAGTTAATACTAACAACCGGAACTTTTTTGAATGGTTTGATACATGTAGGAGAAAAACAAACTCCAGCCGGAAGATATAATGAAAAACCTACAATAGGTTTAAGCGAGCAGTTAAAAAAACATTATTTTAAAATTGGAAGACTGAAAACAGGTACGCCTCCTAGACTTGATTCAAGAACAATAAACTTTAAAAATTTGGAAGAGCAGTTTGCAGATGAAGATCCATATTTTTTCTCTTTCTTAACAACAAAAAATATAAACAAACAAATTACATGTAGGATGACTTACACAAATGATGCTGTTCACAAAATAATATCAAAAAATATAAAACGAAGTGCAATGTACTCTGGAACTATTCAAGGAGTTGGTCCAAGGTATTGTCCTTCTATAGAAGATAAAGTGGTTAAATTTGCAGAAAAGCAAAGACATCAAATTTTTTTAGAGCCAGAAGGACTTAACGACCATACAATTTACCCAAATGGTATATCTACCTCACTCCCTCACGAGATACAGCAAGAAATATGCAGTAAAATCAATGGTTTAGAGAATGTTAGGATAATAAGGCCTGGATATGCCATAGAATACGACTATGTAGACCCTAGAGAGCTATTTCTTACCCTTGAAACTAAAAAAATTAGAAATTTATATCTTGCAGGTCAAATCAATGGAACTACTGGATATGAAGAGGCAGCTGCACAAGGACTTGTAGCTGGAATTAATTCTGCTCTTTCATTTAAAGGTCAAGAGCCATTTATTCTTGATAGATCTGAGGCCTACATTGGTGTAATGATTGATGATCTTGTCACAAAGGGAGTTGCTGAGCCTTATAGGATGTTTACTTCTAGAGCCGAATATAGACTTTCCTTAAGATCAGATAATGCCGATATTAGACTTACTCAAAAAGGAATAGATATTGGTTTGGTTTTTCGTGAAAGACAAAAAATATACAAAGAGAAGCATAATAATTTAAAAAAAATGCAAAATAAAATGGATAAATTGAAAATTTCACCTTCAAAAATCGCTAAATTCGGTGTTAATATTGCTAAAGATGGTGTAAACCGAAGCGCAAACCAAATATTAAGTCAAAAATCTGTAGATATGGTTAAAATACGAGAAATTTGGCCAGATATTAAATATGTTTCACGTGAAAT
>CEUQ01060163.1_pt1 | contig 13394 bp, 9 predicted proteins | sample 361491 | NCBI WGS metagenome assembly CEUQ01 (sample SAMEA2622796, study PRJEB7988) | marine metagenome | biome: marine biome (ENVO:00000447); feature: marine epipelagic mixed layer (ENVO:xxxxxxxxx); material: "saline water (ENVO:00002010), including plankton (ENVO:xxxxxxxx)" | depth 120 m | reverse complement strand
ACGAGTACTACAAAGCTCAACACTTCACCAATTTTCGAGAAATGCTAGCGGTGACCAAGCCTGAAGTAGTTTCAATCGGAGTCTGGCATAGCGGTCACGCTCCAATGACAATCGCCGCCGCCGCAGCCGGTGGTGTAAAAGCGATTCTGTGTGAGAAACCAATGGCCGATAGTCTCGGCGCCGCATCCGACATGCTGATGGTCTGTGAACGCAACGATGTAAAGCTGGTTATTGGTCATCAGCGTAGATTCTTGCCCGCGTACACCCTTGCCAAGCAAATGATCTAAGACGGTGAAATTGGTGATGTCCGCCTGATCACCAGCGTTGTAGGAGATGGTCTTCCCAACTACGCGTCCCACCAGACTGATATGTTCCGATATTTGCTGGGTGACGTTGAGTGCACATGGGCAATGAGGAACGTCGAGCGCGACACCGATCATTGGGAACGCTCTACGCAGATCGAAGATAAGGCGCTTGCAGTTTTTGGATTCGAGAATGATTCTCAGGCGATGATCGTTTCGGACCTGACCCCAGTGCGCTGGCAAGGAGCGCGTATTTACGGATCAGAAGGCATGATCGAAATGACCACCGACGATCTGTACTTGATGAATGCGAGCTCGAACGGGTGGGCGCATCACAAACCCGATGGTGAGTTCTTCAAGTACGGCGCAGAACGATTCGAGTGGGTCGAAGGCGGAGCAGGGCAGGCGCGTGAGCTAGCCGACTGGGTAACGGGTCGATCGGATTATCACCGAGGCAATGGTGAAAACGGTTACAAGGCGCTCGAAATGATCCACGCCGTCTACGAGTCCGCGCGTCTCCACGTCCAGGTTGAACTGCCAATGAAGACGATGGCGAATCCGCTCGACATCATGATCGAAGACGGTCATTTGCCGGTTCGATACCCGGGTCGACACGACATTCGTGCGAATCGACTACGCGGTGAAAACCTAACAGCAGATACCGAAAACAGCTAGAAGGCGTTAACTAGGCCACTGGATAAGTTCAACTCTGACGTTATCCGGAGCTGACACCCAACAAAATCGTGTGCCGTCAGGCAGTATGTTCGGACCGTCTACGAGCGGTGCGCCGACTGCTGCCAGGCGTTCGAGTTCAGCGTCAATATCGTCGACATCGAAGCCAAAGTGCTCAAGACCAAGGTTGGGTCCCGAGTCGTTTTCCGGAAGTGTTTGGCCATCCAGTGGACCAGAAATGTTTACCGGGACACCGTTCGCAGATCGACACTTAATGAATCGGTCTCCGGTGTAGCGCGTGGAATCGTCTACGATTTCAAATCCAAAGTTGTCGACCCACCATTTCGCTGCTGTTTCAGGATCGTTTGACTTCAGGTGGATGTGATTCAGGTTGTACATGATGGATTATTCTCGTAGTAGGTGTGGAACGCTTTAGACCATTTGTTTGATTGCCTGCTGTCACTTGCTCCGCGGATAGTACATCCGACTCGGACACACGACAACGGACGAGCTACACCGCTGCCATCGCCGCCTGGAGAGTCGCCCGAGCGTATCCCACTGTGTAGGCGAATCCGGTGTAACCAGCCCCAAAACCTTCCGTCGGAAACTCTTTATCATGATCCATCACCGGTGGATGCTCTGGGAATACAAGCCGTGGATAACCTTGGCGAACTAGTTCTTTCATCACCGCGAGCATGTCGACTTCGCCTTCGTCGAGGAACACTTCGGTGTACTTTTCGTACGGTATTTCGGTGATTACATTCCGCCAGTGAACATGGTTGATACGGTCAAGATCCCCGAAGTAACGCGCTACTTCAACCGGATCACCGCCCATTTCACGAGTCACTCCACAGTCGAAGGTGATCCCGTTGGAGGTCGAATCGACGATATTTACCAGCTTCTTCCAACCCTCGATACTGCCCATGATTTGCTCAGAGCCGCGGCTAATCGGCGCTGGCGGGTCGTTAGGGTGTAGTGCCATTCTCACCCCGGTTTCTTCTGCTACCGGAATCACCGCATTGAGAAAATAGGTGATGTTGTCCCACATTGCGTCCGCGGTGTGAGCACCTTCTTCTGAGAGTGGCGGAAGATCCTTGATTTTCTCGTAGTCGAAAGCGTGATATTCCGAACCGCCACGACCTTCTACATAGAAATAGCCTTCGGTGATTCGATGGGCATACCAGTTGTATTCGACTACGGGGATTTCGAGCCGGCCAGCGACGCGAATAGATTCAATGACCTTTTCGATTTCTTCGTCACGACCCGGCCGACCATAAATCGCATTCGGGAATCCCGTGATCATCTTGATATCCATCTTGATCCCATGGCGCTCAAGAGCCTTAATATCTGCTCCCAGTCCCTCTTCTGTCCATGCAAGTTGATGTTCTCGTCCGAAGTTGGAGTTTGAGCTGCCGGCACCGCCGCTTGAGTGGATATTAGTTATGCCGAGTTGGCGTACACGTCGCAAGGTTGCATCGCTGTAGTCAGCGACGGATATGCAAAGCTTCGGCCCTTTTGGTGTGTCAGTCATCGGAATTTTCCTGGATCAATATTGTTGAGGCACTTTCGGGCGTGTTATTTCCAGAGTTGGTTGATGGCTTCGAGACAGTCTTCGATCATCTGTTCGGCTGCTCCGGCTTCAAACGGCGCCGTCGGTCCCACCTCGTAGCCACCTTCAGGATAGGCATACGCCATTGGCAGATAGCCGTAGTAACCGTTGGCGTAGCCTGAGAACAACGTCCAATCAGCAGGTGAGCGTTCTTTAACCGCTGTACCGATTTCGGCGAACGGCTCGACAGGAATGGCGACCAACGCTGTGTTGCCAATACGAATAACCTGAATCGGGATTTCCTGTTTGTTGCCGCCTCTGCCGAACGTTTGAGTGTGTCGAAGTAAAAGCGTTTCTCGCTTGGCAGGGAACGCTGCCTGCTTGATTTCGTCGATCGAACCGCCACTGTTGCGAACGCTCTCTAAATTCACTTTGATTCGGTCGAAGTTCGCCTGAACTTCTGACTCGGGCGGCATCTCTTTTATAGATAGAGGCGAACCCGACTCGATAATCCCGAGATTGTCATCAGATTCACCAGCCTGGTCGAATGAGTAGATTCCGAGATCGGCACCTGACTGCAGGATTTGCTCGAGCTTTTCCTCGCGGGGAACCGGGTCAATATCAAGCCGAATACGGGCAGCTTCGATTCCTAGCTGTTTACCGAGTTTCTTATAGACGGATGTGTCACCCGTGAAACCGTCGATTGGTCCCTGATTCCCGGCCGCACCTTGTAAAAACAGGCATGTGCCCCCAACGATGTTTTCGACTGTTTCACGCATTGGTCCCGGATAGTCCGGTGTGATCAACTTATTTTCTGGCCCCATGATGGTTGGATGGCAGGCGTAGTTAACAAGAGTCGCAACCGGGTTGCCGTCAAGGTCGTCTATAGCCGTTACAAGCACTTCGTGGTCGACGAATCCTGATGGGTTGCGCCCGGTGAAAACTTGGCCGTCATGACTGACAGGTCGGCGATTAATGTTGATCTCACATTGACCCGAACCGGAATCTGATCGCACCGGGACTATATTTGAAATCGCCTTTTCAACTGCTTTTGCGGAAGCCGGAGCCATCGACTCGAACCACGGCTCGACCATTTCCGATCCTTGCACGATCCAGGAAAGCCCTTCGATTGGTCCGGAGTGAGTATGGGTGTAAGAAACCCGTTGATTCACCGATGGAATCCCGGTCGCTTCTGTTACCGCTCCTCGAATTCTCTCGTCGTACTCTTTCGTGAGCATGCACGTATCGATATCGAGGATGGCGATGCGGTTTGTTGGATCGTCGTTGCCGTCGTTGGAGATCACCAGCGCTGTGATAGTCAACGGCATATCTATGCCTTCAGCACCTTCGTGCGATTGTGCACCCCAGCCAGCATGTGCGATGCCAATCGGTGGGGTGATATCGACTCGGGCAGTTCCAGCGGAAAGCATCAGATTCTCCGTTCGTAATCGAATCTTTCTGGTTCGAAAGTAAATCGACCCGAGACCGTCGTCCGCAGGTTCAATTAGCGGATCGCTGGCCCGGGTCGTTAGTGAGTCAGTTCTGGTGGCGGGAGTTTACTAGTCCCAGGCTGGAGGTGCGATGCTTTGGATGTGGGTTTTGACATCAATCACCGCTGGCTTGCCTGAGTTCAATGCCTGATCCAGAGCGCCTTCGAAATCTCCCGGTTTCGTCACGGTGATTCCGAAACCACCCATTTGCTCTGCCATTGGTGCAAAGTCGGTCGGAGTGAGTTTCCAGAGTTCGTCTGATCCCGGCAGGTCACCACCGTAGTTGCGGACGTTCAAGCTACGTTCCTGGTTGAGAGACGAGTTGTTGTTGACCACCGTAACGGTATTCAAACCATAACGAACTGCGGTGTCCAGTTCCATATAGTGGTACCACATTGCTCCGTCACCGGCGAAGGTGATGATCGGGCGATCTGGAGCGGCGGCTTTCGCACCAATCGCTGCAGGGAATGCCCAGCCAAGAGAACCGGCACAACGGATGAACGACTGGTCAGGGCTCTTGAAATCGATCATTGTTCCGGTCCAGATTCCGGAGTGACCAGTGTCAGAAACGAGGATCGAATCGCTGGGTAGGTGGGCGGTTAACTCTTTCGACAAACGCTCGGTACGCATCGGCATATCATCGGAGTTCCAGAGCCCGTCGACGCTCTCCTTCCAGTCATATACGAATTTCTGTGTCTTCGCTATCCATGCGGCTCGAGCGGACGGATCACTCGCTGAACCAACCTCTCCGCTGGCATCTAGCATTTTCTGCAATCCTGCCTGGATGTCGGACTGAAGCCCAACTTCGATCGGGAAAGATCGACCGAGTTCAGAAGCCTCGATATCCATTTGTACGATTCGAGTTCTAGCGCGCGGAAGCTTCCAGTCGTTAGTTACCTGACCGCCCGTGTGGCTTCCAATGAAGAACACCAGATCGGCTTCTGCGAGTGTTTGGTTGGCGCACGCTCGAGAATATGAGCCAGGGACACCTACTGCAAGCGGGTGATCGGAAGGGAACATTTCCTTAGCGTTGAGGGAAGTGGCCACCGGAATATCGAGTCGCTCAGCGAGTTCGATTAGCTGTTTACGCGCGTTAGAAGTCTTTACGCCACCGCCTGCAACGATAACTGGCTTTGCAGCACTTGCCAATGCACTGAGCGCGGCGTTCACCGAACCAGGGTCTGGCTCCGGTCGGAACGGAGGGAGATTAGCGAACTGTACCTCGATAATTACTTCCAAATCCGCCGAGTTCTTGGTGATGTCACCACCTGCGAGTCCAGCTAAATCGAGGTGAGTAGGGCCGGGAGTTCCAGTAGTTGCTTCTCGAATTGCCTGACGTAAGAACATGGGAAGCTGATCAGTGCTGTCGACACGTGCGCTGTACTTGGTGTTGGCAGAGAAAGGTGCGTTGTGATCGACTTCTTGGTAGGCGTGCCGATCTTGTCCCGATTGCGCAACACGCCCTGTGAGAGCGACCACAGGAGAACTAGCAAGATAAGCGTCCTGCAAACCGGCGGCGAGGTTAGTTGCGCCCACTGACTGCGCACCACAAAATGCCACGGAATTTTTCACGCGAGCATAACCATCAGCCATATAAGCGGCTGGTTTCTCGCTATGGGCCATCACTCTGGTGATCCCTAGTCGTTCCATGTGCACCATCGAATCATCGACGATCACTGGCATAAAGAAGAAGTGTGAAACTCCGTAACCGTGCAAGGTTTCAGCCAGAAACTGGCCACCTGTCATTTCGGGCATTTTGCTTTCCGCTTTCGAAATCTAGTGCGTAAAAGATTTTCGAGAACTGTACATCAGCAACACCGGTTGGAGGAGTTAAAGCGGGGTGACCTATGTCGCTGATCGACCAGAAAGACCTGTTGGGTGATTCATTCGTTCGACGTTAGCCCGTCCGTTGCGGTAGACCTGGGCTCCCCGCTAGGAGCGCAGCGACTGCGCATAGAGGTGGAAGAATCATGTACCCGATCAAACCCGTCGTGTACGAGCCGGTCAGGTCGATCGACAGTGCGAGCGGCAGTGGTCCAAGTGCGGCGGCGGACATTATTCCGAAGTTGGAGTACCCGCGAATGCTGCCGAGGTGCTTACGCCCGAAATAACTTGGCCAAACAACCTGGTTTATGTTTATGAGGAATCCTTGGTTGGTACCGAGCACCACCCCGTAGGCATAGGCAAGCCACAACTCGTTAGTCTGCAAAAGCATGATCATCGATATGACGAGTCCTATTTGACCAGCAGCCAGGAGGTATCGGACGGCAACACGACTCGCCAGATATCCCGAAATGAACTGTCCAGCAATTGCAGCAGGCGCCATGATCCCGAATACACCAGCAGCTGCAGCTACGGAGAGGTCTTTGGAAGTCATGATCGAAACTTGCTGGAATGCAACACCGCTACCGACGAGCGACTGCGCTGAGCCAGCAAAGATTAGCAACCAGAGTTTTCGAGAGTGAGTAGCTTGTTTCACCGTCCACGAAAACTCGACTGGTCGGGATTTCGATGTTGACGAATCCGGACCAGTAGTTGCGTCTGGTTCACCAGGAGAGTTGCCATCCGGGAATAGCCCGATCGATTCCGGACTTGTCCTAATGAATATGACCGCGGGCGCGAGAAGAAGCACCCAGCCGGTGATCGCTATTGTCACCCAGGCGCTACGCCAGCCGAACTCTTCGATTAGTGTCGCTCCGTAGAAAGGATAAATACCGCTGGCTAGCGCTCCACCAAGTGCCATCAACGCCAGAGCGATTGGTCGTTTGCGGACGAACCACACTGAAACCATCGTGGCGGGGATTAAGCTGAGCGCACCTTGCCCCATCGTTCGCATGATGGCGAACCCGACAAACAATTGCCACGGCGCGCTTACTTGGGACAACCAGATAGCCCCAAGCCCGAGGAATAAACCGGCGAACACCATCATCCGGCGGGGACCGTATTTGTCGAGACTTCGACCAACGAAAATAATTGAACCTGCAGCGGTCAATGAACCGAACAGGTACAGCGTGGACACTGAAGTCGAAGACATGTTCAGGTCAGAGATAAATGAATTCTGGAATACCGAGAACGTGTAGCTCTGACCTGGCGCCGAAGCAAAATTGCCAAGCGCAGCGACGATCAGGATAACCCAACCGTAATAAAAAGGCGTACGCGCTACACGCGGGAGAGGTTTGGTGGAGGCGTCGGTACCGGTCGTCACGAAGATCGATTGTATCTAGCGGTTGTTATCGGACGCGAGCGAGTTTACGAGCAAGATTGGAAGTTTCTTATCACCAAACTGGAAAAATACCCTTTAATTGGCATACCGAATGATGGGGAGCGAATAAAATGTTATCGGTTGATTTATGAATCAAAAGTATTCGCTAACCGGTACTAACTCGGGAACACCTCTTCTTAACGTTTATGTTTAGTTGGAAGACTCGATAATTATTCACTCACGGTTCAAAGTGAATTTTCGGAAATATCTTTAGTACATCATTTCTGGTAAGTAGCTGACGGAAAATGCAGCGGGGTCAACAATGGGATTTTCTGTAGAGGGAATAACTAGCTTCAGCGGCCGACGACCCTGGTGGGTTGTTGCCGGTTGGATTCTGACACTTGTTGCAGCTGGTGGACTTGCCAGCACCATGTTGGAGAGCGCACTTGATGGTGGTCAAGGACCTACTCAGGTGCTTGAGTATCAGCAGGCACAGGATCTGATCAACGATAGGTTTGGAGAACTCGACGGCACGGATCAACAAGATGTAGATGAAACTGGTCCACCTTCGTCCTCTGAGTTCGTACTAATCGTCTCGGAGGGTCGAAAGCCTGGTGAGGTCGCCTTCGATCAGAAGGTGCAAGACTTTGCGGAAGCTCTCAGTGCAGCGGAAAACCACGATGAAGTTGACATCCTGATAGGGGAGTGGGCTGACTACCAGGGTCAAGTGTCTCCAGACGGCACCTCGCTTCTTACTTCAGTCCAAGTCAGAGAGGGTTCAGCGTCAGACTTCGAAACGTTCCTTCATGTTGCGGAAGAATTTTCTTCCGATGGTTTCCACTTCTATTTCATAGGTAACGAAAGCATCAACCACGTTTTCAGCGAGCTCGCTGAAAGTGACCTCGTGACTGGTGAAACTATCGGTGTTGCAGTCGCAATCATCATTCTTGCTCTCGTATTCGGAGCGGTCGTCGCCGCTTTTATTCCGATCATTCTCGCTATTGCTGCGATTTTTACCGGAATTGGTGTTACGGCGATAGTCGGTCAAATCGTCGAGTTAAACGAATTCGTACCTAACATTCTTACAATGATGGGACTTGCAGTTGGAATTGACTACGCATTGTTCATTCTTTCGCGCTACAAGGAAGAACGAGAGCGTGGGTACGACAAGCAGCAATCGATCGAACTGGCAGGAAATTCGGCTGGTCGGGCAGTTGTGTTCAGTGGACTGACTGTTGTTCTTGCTTTGCTCGGAATGTTGATCATCCCGGTACGTGAGTTCCAGGCATTCGGTGCGGGCGCGATCATCGTCGTGTTCGTAGCTGTGATTGTCGGAATCACTCTATTGCCAGCGTTGATCGGAATACTCGGTGACCGCGTGTACGCTGTGAGGGCGCCATTGCCGCTAACTGGAGTGTTGTTCGCGATCGGCACGATCATTCTAATCGTAGTCGACGGATTCAGTCCTTCGATCATCATGGTTTCTGCCGGTGTGATGCTGATTCTTGTCATACTCACGATTATTCGGAAGCTCTCTGACAACAAGTGGTCGTTGGGCCTGGGGGGCGAGCAAAATGTTGATCCTGACGCCGAAGCCGGTTTGTGGAATGCGCTAACTGTTGGCGTGATGCGCCGACCGTGGATCAGTTTAATCTCAGCTACCTTCGTGCTATTGATCCTTGGCTCTTACTACTTCCAGCTTGAGAAGGGAACCAGCGGAATCTCGGTTCTCCCGGATGAACTTCCTGCCAAGCAGGGATTCCATGCTCTCAATGAGAAGTTCGGATTCGGCTCCGACGCCCCTGCGCTAATAGTTATTGAAGGTGATGTCGGGTCAGACGCGATTGCAAACGCTATCAATAACCTGGAACGGGCGATTGCCAACGACGAAGGTTTGCTGTTGATCTACCCGGATGGTACAAACCCTCTGCAGCCACCGCCGGTAAGAATCGAACCGAGTGTGAACCTCGCCAGTATCCAGGCGAATATTCCTGGAGACCCGCAGAACCAAACCGCTCTCACGACAATTCGTCGCATCCGAGGCGAACTGATCCCTGAGGCGTTCGCCGGAGTACCAAAAAACGCATACGGCGCGTATGTCGGTGGTAGTTCAGCAGAGGTTGTTGACTCGGTGAAGGTGACCGACGACTATCTGCCGATCGTATTCGGTTCGGTTCTCAGCTTGAGCTTTATTCTCCTGCTGTTCGCTTTCAGGTCTTTGACTATCTCGATCGCTTCGATACTGATGAACCTGCTATCCGTGGGAGCCGCATACGGACTAGTCGTTTTAGTTTTCCAGAAGGGTTTCCTGATCGATGTATTTGGATTCGAGCGCGTCGACCAGATTGAGTTCTGGTTGCCACTGTTCATGTTCAGCATCTTGTTTGGACTCTCGATGGACTACCACGTGTTTATGCTAAGCCGTATCAAGGAACGCTTCGACGAGACTGGTCTGGCTTCTGAGTCGGTGGCATTTGGTCTTCGCAGGACTGCAAGCATCATTACGGGTGCAGCGCTAATCATGGTTGCAGTGTTTGGTGGATTCGCACTTGGTGACATTGCGTTCTTCCAGTCGATGGGATTCGGTCTGGGCGCAGCCGTTTTGCTCGACGCAACGATTGTTAGATCCTTGCTGGTCCCTAGCGTTATGCGAATTTTGGGACGAAGCGCCTGGTATCTACCGAGCTGGTTGGAATGGATACCGAACATCTCGATCGAGGGACGTTCATCAGATGCCCTAGCGCGGACCGCCGCTGGAGAGTCTGTGATGGCAGGAGCATCCGAGTAGTTTCGGCTCTTTCGGCAAACGAGCAAAGAAAACCGCCCTAGAAGTTCAAAATTTCACGGGCGGATATTTATTACGCGGTCTGTGATCTGAAAAAGAGATTAGGTCTAGCCGAACCTCGAAGCCACATTATTCGCAATGTATTCAGCATCTTCACCTACGCCAATAAACTGCGCCGATTTGGACCCGTACATCCACTGCAAGCCTATGAAATACAGCCCTGGGTACTTTGTAACGCCTCGGCGCTGATTGGGATAGTTTCGTTCGTCGGTAATTGTTAGTTTTATCCAGTCGAAATCGTACTTGAATCCCGTCGACCAAATGATCGTTTCTATACCTGCTTCCCGCAGCTCGATTTTTTCAGGAGTTTCGGTTGTAGGCCAACTTTGTAGGTGGGGCGTTTCGATCGAGTCGTCAGGCGGGGTCTGGATGCCGTTAGCCTCAATGTAAGTGTCAACATTCGCCTTCCATTTGACTGCATGATCATCGACCGCCTTCAGGATTTCCTTAAGGGTGGTAGCAAGAGCCAAATACTCCTTACTCGCTCCAATCACAGGACCGAGGAGTTCCACGCCTTGTTTCGAAAGTTGTCGAAGATATATGTCGTGCCCGCCCTTCGCTCCGCTTGTGTGAGCTGAAGCACCATAGCGGGATTTTTCGACAGACTCGACGTTGTCGACGGTCTTGTCGAAATTGCCCATAGTGAAGTTCCACCACGATGAATCACGCCCTCGGTATCTACGAGGGCGACGCCCCGCTTTGCTAACAGAGAGATAGACCTTACGTCCCGCCTCGTGCAGTTCTTCGGCTATTTGAGCGCCTGACTGCCCGGACCCCACGACTAGCACAGCGCCGTCGCGAAGCGATTCAGGATTTTTGTAGTGCGCAGAGTGTATTTGTGTGATCTCCGAAGAGATGCCTCTGGCGAATTCAGGGATGCTCGGGCCTCCAAACGCTCCGGTTGCAACCACCACACAGTTGGCACGAATTTGCTCTCCACGCGCCAGCGAAAGAAGGTACCCTGAATCTACCCGTTCCAGCGAGTCAACCGAAATACCCGTCCTAACCGGAGCACAGAAACTTTTAGCGTAATCGTTCAGATATTGGACTGTTTCTTGCTTTGAAAGATAACCCTCAGGATTCGTACCTACGTAGTGGAACCCGGGAAGTCGAAGAGCCCAGTTTGGGTTGACGAGATAGAAGCCGTCCCAGCGCTCTGTTTCCCAGGTATTTCCGACAATCCCGCGTTCGATAATCACGTGCTCTAAGCCGAGCTTCGCGAGGAAATAACTGGTCGAAAGCCCTGCCGGCCCGGCGCCAATGATTACAACATTATGTTTTTCGATTCGGCTTAGAGCCCCCACAGTTATTCGCACCAAACCTGAGTAGGTAGTTTCGAGCACCTCCGAAATCGGACGAGGATAAGCTCAATTCTTTCCAGAGTAACTAATTGAGAGATTTCATTTGGTTACATTTCAATCTTTCAAAGTTTTGCTGATCATTCACTTGTGGTCGGTTTGATTCACGGTGAAACTTGGATGCCGTTGGCGCGTCGACTACTAACCCGGATAAAGAAAATTCAGATGAAAATTACTAAGGTCACCCCATGGCTACTGCTCGCCAAAGCAGCGTACGACTTCGGAAGACAAGGCGAATACATATTTGTCGAGATCGAAACCGACGAAGGCATCACTGGTTGGGGAGAGGTAACAACCACCCACCCGGTGGCAAATCGAGCAGTGTGCGCAGTTCTCCAACAGATCAATCCACTTCTGGAAGGAGAGAACCCATTCCACATTGAGAAGCTCTGGAACAAGATGTTCCGACGATTTACCTACATGGGATCACGAGGAGCCGCGACGAACGCCATTAGCGGAATCGATATTGCCCTATGGGACATTCGCGGAAAGGCTATGAGTCAGCCGATTTACGAGCTACTTGGTGGTCCAGTTAGAGAAAACATATCCCTCTACACGCATCCCGACCCAAATATCGGTCCAGATGAAGCAAAGCGACAGGCGAAGGAGATCGCTGAGTCCGGTCACAGAGGAATGAAGTTCGATCCATACCCCCACATGGTTGAGGAAGCGAACGGATACATGAACGGCGGAATGACTTACCAGGGAGAGGTCGAAGCCAACGAGATTACTTCAGCGATTCGAGAAGGGGCAGGTCCAGATATGGAGCTGCTAATCGATGCTCATGGCCGATTCGATGTGCCAACGACGGTCAGGCTCGCACGCAGCGTTGAGAAGTACAACATTCACTGGTGGGAAGAGCCGGTTCCTGTCGAGAGCACTCAGGCGCTCAAGAACGTTCGAGACCAGGTTGATATTCCGATTTCAGTCGGAGAGAGACTCTATACGCGCTGGGAGTTCACTGATGTTCTTGAACAGCACCTGGCCGACTTCCTTGAGCCCGACGTTACCTGGACTGGTGGAATTTCAGAACTGAAGAAGATTTCGACAATGGCAGAAGCGTACTACGTTCCAATCGCACCTCATGATGCCAGCGGGCCAATCAACGTGCTGGCGGGTGCACAAGTGATGATGACCGTTCCGAACTTCTACAAACTAGAGACGGCGCGCCACCGATTGTCTGCTTACGATCAGTTCATCCAGACTCCTTTGGATGTGCGTGATGGGAACCTCCACATGCCCGATGCACCAGGGCTCGGAATCGAAATGAACATGGACTTTCTCCGCGCCAACTCGGACGAGCAGTTCCACGGCGAGATCAGGTAGCGAACATAGCGTTGATAAATAATTCGATTGAGAGCGCACTCAGAGGTAGGCTCTCTTTGTTTCATCTTGTTATAAAGTCCGCTTGCCGAAAGAAGAAGCGGCCGAATTTCGCCGGCACAACGGGAGCTAACAGGAAATCTCACTTATGAAGATAAAGTCAGTAAAAGCAATCGAAGTTGATGTAGCCCCACGTCCGAAGACTCAGCCTAGAGTCTCGAAACTCGATACTGACGGTTTCGTCAGCCCCATGCAGCGCTACCCGGAACTGAAGCGGTCTGACTGGGGTAATAATTGGAAACGAACGGCCTGTGTTGTGACTGCTGAAGACGGGACCTGGGGATTCGGTCTTACCCTCCACAGCGGTGTAACCGTACCTCTCATCAACGATCATATTGGTCCGCTGATCGAAGGTGAAAACTGCATGGCGACCGAGCGAATATGGGATCTGATGCAGAAAGTCACTGCTCCTTATGGAACAGCTGGAGTTTCCAGCTTTGCTATCAGTGCTGTCGATAACGCCTTGTGGGACCTAAAAGGCAAACTTCTGGACAAGCCTATTTACGAGCTGATTGGTGGACCACAGAAAGAAAAGATCTTCGTCTATGCAAGTAACACGGATATTTCCTACGGTACGGAAAACTCGATAGCGT
>CEUQ01186438.1_pt1 | contig 13399 bp, 8 predicted proteins | sample 361491 | NCBI WGS metagenome assembly CEUQ01 (sample SAMEA2622796, study PRJEB7988) | marine metagenome | biome: marine biome (ENVO:00000447); feature: marine epipelagic mixed layer (ENVO:xxxxxxxxx); material: "saline water (ENVO:00002010), including plankton (ENVO:xxxxxxxx)" | depth 120 m | reverse complement strand
ATCAGCTATGCAGCACTCGATCTGTTAATCACTCAGGTCTCATGGATAACACCGCCTGGCAAAACAAAACTGAAGTAAAGATCTTATGACCATCTGCCCTGACACCTACTACCAATCACTCGTCGACCCGGTTGAAAAAATAAAACTTGAAATGGCCGCCTGCCTGCGTTGGTCAGATCGCCTAAATCTAAGTGAAGGGATCTGCAATCACTTTAGTGTCGAAGTACCGGGTACTCCGGGGCAATTCCTACTTAACCCTCAGGGACTTCACTGGTCGGAAATCAAAGCGAGTGACATCATTACGGTAGCCACCGACGGCACGTTGATTTCAGGAACGCATGAGGCGGAACCTACAGCATTTTTCATCCATTCCGGAATTCACCGCAATATTCCGGCAGCCACCGTGGTGCTTCACACGCACATGCCATATGCTACCACCTTAGCCTGCTTAGAAGACGGCGAGGTAATTCACTGTACTCAAAATTCGTTACGCTGGTTCAACCGAATTTCATATGACAAGGACTACAACGGGTTGGCACTTGATCATGAGGAAGGCAATCGCATGGCATCTCTGATGAGCGAAAACCGAGTCCTGTTTCTCGCCAATCATGGAGTTATCGTCATCGGACCCAACATGTCCGAGGCATTCGACGATCTTTATTATTTAGAGCGAGCTTGTGAAATTCAGGTACATGCCATGCAGACAGGAAAACCACTTTCGATCATTGACGAAAAACACGGCGAATACGCATATCAACAAATCATGAACGACAGAAACCAGTGCTATTCGCATATGGAAGCCATTATTCGTGTTTTACTGCGTGAATCTCCTGAGTTGGCTGCTTAGCGAACCACATTATTACACTCGCATGCATTTGTGTACATCGTGTAAACTTAACGTTATGAAGTCTTTCATAACGTATATTCTCGCATTAACACTCTGCCTTCCTTCGTTTGCTTACGGTCAGGAGCAACAGCTACACCAGTTTATCGATCAGCAGATTGCCGACGCTACTTCCAGACCACTAGCTCAACAGTCAACCGACGCCGAATTCCTACGTCGTATCTATCTCGATTTAGTGGGCCAAATCCCCACGGCTCTGGAAGCAGAACAGTTTATCGGTGACAGTAGCCGCGCTAAGCGTGCAAAGCTCATTGATACACTGTTGGCTGACCCACGCTACACCCGACGAATGACCGAATTTTTCAACGTCATGCTTATGGAAAGACGAGGAGCAGATGACAATTGGGAGCGTTTCTTAAGAACCAGTTTTGAAAACAACACAAGTTGGGATCAACTGGTGCGAGATATCGTATCACCAGACACCAGCAACGAAGACTCTCGAGGTTCGGCATACTTCCTCACCAAGCGACTCGAAAAGTATGGGCAAAACCCAACCGATTTTCCCGGATTAGCTCGTGATATTGGCCGAATGTTTCTTGGAATGGATCTGGCTTGTGCCCAATGCCACGACCACCTTTTTATTGATGACTACAAACAAGCCGACTTTCAGGGGCTGTTCGCATTTATCAATAACAGTTTCATTCGCCGGGATACTGACTTTCCCGCCATCGGAATGCAACCAGTAAAAGCGAAACTCGAGTTTAATTCGGTGTTTGAAGAGGGAGCGTTTTCGACTGGTCCAAAACTTCCCGGTTTAACTGAGATTCCAATCCCTGAATTTGTGGCCGGTGAAGAGTTTGCCATTGAGCCAAACAAAGAGACTAAAGCCCCGGGTGTACCAAAATTCAATCCTCTTGATTACTTAGCAAAACAACTACCAGCAACCACTAATGAGTCGTTTAATCTTAATGCAGCCAATCGCATTTGGTTCTTAATGATGGGACGAGGACTCGTTCACCCACTCGATTTACATCACTCGGACAACCCTGCCAGTCACCCGGACCTGCTTGCGCACATGGCGAATGAGTTTGCCGCCCACAATTACAACATCAAGTGGCTTATTAGGGAAATTGCTTTATCTGACACGTATCAAAGGACGAGTGTTGTCAGCGATGGGCTGGCAGATGCCAAACCAAAGGAATTTCGGATCTTCCATGAAAAACCGATGAGTGCAGAGCAACTTATGTGGAGCATGCTTGCGGCTACGGGGCAATTGAACCTCTTGTCTGCAGACGACAATTCCTCAGCAACAGCAGATCCAGAAGCTGAAGAAGAGCCACTACTGTTAGGACTCGACGACATTCGAACGGACTTTCTTGCAGCTTTTGCCAATCCGCCTCGAGAGCCGGAAACTGAGTTTGCTCCGTCTGTACGTGGTGCCTTATTCGTCCTAAACGGCCCTCGCGTCCTCTCCTGGATACCTGCTCAGCCGGGCAATCTTGCTGAACGCCTGAATCAACAATCGGCAAACTATGCTAACACACTCTACCTTGCTGTTCTCTCGCGACATCCAACAGCGGTTGAACAGGATCACTTCGACTCTTTTATTTCAAACCATCCGGACAAAACTGCTGCAATTGAGCAGGCAATCTGGGCATTACTAGCATCTAACGAGTTTGCGATTAATCACTAACCCATCGCTATGACCATGAAACCTTCAACGAATTCACTATGCACACCTGACGAACATCAGGTTTCCCGACGGCAATTACTCGGTATGACTGCCGCCGCTGGAGCATTGGGTTTGGGTGGTCTTGGTGGGTTGGTTAACCCATTGATCGCGGATGACATGAAATCCAAAGAGAAGCAGGTTCTGTTCATTTGGATTGACGGCGGAATGAGTCAACTGGAGAGCTGGGACCCTAAACCAAACACTCAATTCGGCGGCCCCTTCCGGTCTATCCCAACTTCAATCCCCGGGATCCACCTTAGCGAATTAATGCCGCGGACTGCATCAATCATGCACAAACTCGCTTTAGATCGGGGGGTCAGCACCTTTGACAATTCTCATTCGGCAGGCGTCCCGCGTATTAATCGTGGTGACCCTAAAGACAGAGGAGTGGTCTATCCGTATTTTGGCTCTGCGGTTGCCAATCTCATGGGCCCCGGGGATAGCGGGCTACCGCCCTACGTATGGGTCAAACCTGGTAGTGGAGGCTTCAAATACCAGGACGCCGGTTTCCTTGGCCCGAAATATGGTGCCCTGGCTATCGGAGAAGGAGAGGCTCCGCCCAACATACTGCTTCCCGGGCAGTTTGATGACGACTCAAACAATGAGCGGAATGCGTTGCGGAAATTTGCCAACAAGCAATATAAAAGCCAACGCCCGCCAACATTTAGTGAAGCTCAGGATTTTGTTTACGATACAGCTCAGGCTTTAATGCAACGACGTTCATTATTTGACGATCCTGATCCTGCGGACGTGGAACGTTACGGCGATACACCGCTCGGACGAGACATGCTTATCGGACGAAAGATGATCGAAGCAGGAGTCCGTTTCGTCAAAGTAAACTCCTATGGATGGGACACACACGGTGACAACTTCAACGGGCATGCCAGTCTCATGCCGCGTTTCGACCAGGCATTCACCGCCGTCGTGGAAGATTTGGATCAACGTGGCATGCTGGATCACGTCCTTGTGATTGCCATGAGTGAATTTGGTCGCACGCCACGAATCAATGGGCATATTGGCCGAGACCACTGGCCCGAGGCATGGTCAATTGCAATGACGGGAACGGGCATCAAGCAGGGCGCCATGATCGGTGAAACGAATGAGCAAGGGACCTGGGTCACCAGCGAGCCTCATGATATTGGACACTTCTTCCACACCTGGTTTAATGCGCTAGGCATAGATTCCGAACATACTGAATACATCAATGACGGACAACCATTGCCCATCGCTAACGATGACTGTACCCCCATCCGCGAGCTGTTAGCCTAAGGTTGCCGATAAAACACATGGATATTAAATACAAGCCACATATCGCTCCCTCTGCAGATCGTCAGCTGTTTAATGCTAAATTCAGCCATGACGGGAACCTTCTCATCGCCGGAAGCTATCAGGGGGATATACGACGTTTTGATCTCACCACTGAAGAGCCAACTGAATTGTCTCCCATTGGCGGACATCATGGGTGGGTTCAGGCTATCGCTGTTCACCCAACCGAAAACATTCTGATATCCGGAGACTCCTGGGGAAAACTACAGGCTCATGATTATACGCAGCCAGAGCCCGCACCTATATGGAGCATTGAACAGGCCCATGACGGCTGGTTAAGAAGCATTGCCTTTTCCAATGACGGCCAGTGGTTGGCCACCTGCGGCAAAGATCAGGTCGTGCGAGTTTTCCAAACTAAAAACGGGAAGCTGCAACATGAGCTAAAGGGACACGACGCCGATGTTTATCATGTTTCGGTTCGTCCACTGGATAACGCACTCGTCTCAGCCGACGCCCTTGGCAAAGTTATCCACTGGGATATGAAGAAAAAGTCGCCGCTGCGAGAATTTGATGCCAGTGAAACTTTTCTTGCTCACCGTCTTCAGGATGTAGGCGGAGTACAGTGTATGATATTTTCACATGACTCCGGCACACTTCTGGTAGGCGGGACACGGCCAAAAAACGGGGGGACAGTTCAGGGAATACCGATCGCCATCGGATTCTCGTGGGAATCCACCGAACAAACGTTTCTTCGCGAGCTCGGCACAACATCCGATTGTTACTGTGAGGACCTCGCTTTTCACCCACAGGGATTCCTTATGGCGGTTACTAGCGGAACACCGGGCACAGGCAAGCTCCAATTCATTGACCTTGAGAAACAGGATTCCGAAGACCCGATTTTCATGCTCACCAATCTTTCCAACTGCCACTCGTTAGATGTACATCCCGACGGAAAGATGATCGCCGTGACGACCACGGTACGAGGAAGTAACGGAAACGGTCGTAAGGTCGACGCGGATGGCAATTACCTCGGAAACACCAGCCCCATTCAATTACTGGTACCTGACGTCCCGGAACAACCGCCGAATTCCTAATCCCCTGTATGGCACATTCCTTCCCGGCCGGGGCAGAACCGACCTGCCTACCCTTTTGGCTGTATAATAATTAGGCAGATTTCTTCCGTTATCGTACCTCCTGCCTCACAAGACAAAAAATGCGAAACCTCGTTGTTGGGACATTCATCATTCTGCTCTTTTCGGCTGCAGCTTCTCAGGCACAGCCGAATATCGTGTTCATCTATACCGACGATCAGGCTCCCTTCGCAGTCAATGCGGCCGGAGACTCACGTTTCATCACACCGAATATCGATCGAATCTTTCATGAGGGTGCTCACCTTCGAAATAGTTTTGTCACGAGTCCTGTCTGTAGCCCCAGCCGTGTTGGCCTGATAACCAGTCGTTACGGTAGCGAATACAAAATCACTGACTGGATCAATCCGGGCAGTGAAAAGCAACTCGGGCTACCACCCGATGCACTCACTTTTCCACAGCTTTTCCAGGGTGCCGGCTACGCCACCGGACTCTTCGGAAAATGGCATCTGGGTATTCAGGATCAGCAACACCCCACCCGTTTTGGATATGACGTCTTTGCAGGTATTCGCACTGGTGGTTGCCCGCCTAAAGACCCTGTCATGGAAACGCTCGAGGGAGAAACTAAGAAAGTCATGGGTTATACCTGTGATATCTTTACCGATCACACGCTGGATTTCATCAAACAAAACAAAGACCGCGCGTTTCTTGCCAGCTTACACTTCCGAGCTCCTCATGCAGCGTGGCTTCCTGTCAGGCCGGAGGACTGGGAACCATTCAAAGATCTTGATCCTGAAATCCCGAACCCGGATTATCCCAACCTCAATGTTGCCAAAGTCAAAAAGCAAACACGGGAATATCTGGCCTCTGTTAAAAGTGTCGATCGCAATATAGGTCGAGTTCTTGCGTTGCTCGAGTCACTCAAGCTTGAAGAAAAGACGATCGTCATATTCACCAGTGATCACGGCTACAATCTTGGGGAACACGGCGTGTGGTACAAAGGGAATGCAATTCGTATTCTGACTGAAAATCCGGAGCAGCAATGGGAGCATATTCCTGCTTCTCGCCGGCCAAATCTCTGGGACTCGTCCTTACGCGTCCCTACAGCAATCCGCTGGCCCGGAGTCATTAAACCGGGAACTGTACACGACGAAACGTTTTCTAACCTCGATTGGTTCCCCACACTCCTGAGCATGGCAAAGATCCAGACGCCCAAAGACGCTGTTTTACGGGGTGAGGATTTCACTCCATTGCTAAAAGGTAAAAAACACGCCTGGGACCCCAATCTATATCTCGAATACAGCATGCACCACGGAGCGAAAACCCATATGCGCGGGATTCGCACGCCAGAATGGAAATTCATGATTGATTTCGCAAACCCCGGACGGATGGAGCTTTACAACCTTCAGGAAGATCCTGCCGAGGAAAACAATCTTGCAGGTTCGGACGACTCTCAGACCCAAACACTATCACTAGGATTCATCAAACAAATCACCCGGGAAATGGGGAAAATAAATGACCCTGTTCTCGATGAGATACTTGATGAACAAACTCGCCCAAGGAGATTCAAACGATGATTCGTGTAATTGCTTTGCTACTCGTTACGCTACCCTGGTCAACATTGGCCGCCGAACCGATTAAAATCGGCAACGATATCCAATTGTTCGGTGACAGCAGTTTGATTGAATCTCATGTAAACTTTCACAGGAAATACCATACACCGACGCCCAAAGAGGTTTCGCTGACCACGGACAAACCCTGGGAAGGCAATGTGAGCGCCTACTTCACGTTTCTTCAGGATGGCGACCAATACCGAGCCTACTATCGGGGATCCCACTATGACACCACGAGAAAGATTGTCACCCATCGGGAAGTAACATGCGTTGCGACCAGCAAAGATGGTATCCACTGGGAAAAGCCGGAGTTAGGCATTTGGGAGTTTGCTGGCAGCAAAAAGAACAACATCGTCTGGGACGGCATTGGAGTCCACTGTTTTGCGCCATTTGTTGATGAGAATCCAGCATGTCCTGTTACTGAACGATACAAAGCCGTTTCTCGTGGTCTATATGTCAAAGGAGACTTCACAGTTCCCGAGCGTCAAAAGGGTGTACGGGGACTCTATGTCTTCTCGTCACCTGACGGATTGAATTGGAAGCTCCTCAGCGAATCTCCTGTCATTACTGACGGAGCATTTGATTCGCAAAACATCGCTTTCTGGGACACCAACAAAAAGAAATATGTCTGCTATTCACGACTCTTCATCAATGGAGTTCGCTCTATTCAATATTGTGAGTCAAAGGACTTCATGACCTGGACAAAGCCAACCCCCATTAGTTATGCCAAAGATTATCACGAACACTTGTACACCAACGCGATTCAGCAATATCCGAGCAATCCAAAGCTCTATGTAGGACTCCCCACCAGGTATTTACCTGACGAGAATTCGCGAGTGGAGCCTATTTTCATGCACAGCCATGACGGTAGACACTTTTTCCGGAACAATGAGCCGTTTATTCCCGAATCGTTTCCTGAAGACCGTTCCGGCAATCGTAGTAATTATGCCTGCCGGGGAATTTTATCGTTACCCCACAGCGACACAACATTTAGCATCTACGCCACCGAGGCTTACTACACAGGCAGCGATTCCCGTGTTCGACGCTTCGAAATTCGAAAAGACGGATTTGTCTCATTGCACTCAACCGGACAGTCCCAAATTGTCACCAAACCCATTCTCATTGAAGGCGACGCCATCTTTTTGAACAATCAAACTCGTGGTAAGGGGGGCATTGGAGTCGATTTATACGACGAGAAGAACCAACCCATACCTGGATTTTCAAAATATGAAGCCGACTCGCTGGGCGGTGATGCGATTAGCAACGAAGTTCTCTGGAAGCAGGGCCGTACCTTAAAGGAACTGCGAGGCAAAGCCGTCAAAATTCATATCACCTACTCGAACAGTGACATTTATTCACTGCAAATCAAATAGCAAACCGTTAGGCCAGAATCTCTTCAACGATCCGAGGCTTAAACGTATCGGTTAGGCGTTCCTTCAAACCATTGCGTTCAAAGAACAGATCGTGATGATGTAGCCCCAATAGGTGAAGAATTGTAGCGTGCCAATCGGCGATGCTTACGGGATTGTCCTGAGCGGCATAACCGACTTCATCTGTGGCTCCATAGCTAACGCCCGGTTTCACACCGCCACCGGCCATCCACAGCGTAAACCCGCGTGGCCCATGATCCCGTCCGGCCGATGCGTAATTCTTTTTGTCTCGCATCTGTGCAATCGGTAAGCGACCAAATTCGCCTCCCCAAACAACCAACACATCGTCAAGCAGACCACGTTGTTTAAGGTCTTTGACTAATGCCGCCACTGGCTGATCTGTTTGCCCGGCCGCTGATTTGATTGAATTCTCTAAACCGTTATGGCTATCCCAGGGCTGCCCACTCATGAAAATCTGGACATATCGAACGCCTCGCTCGACCATCCGACGCGCCATAATACAACGCTTTGCATAGGAGTCTGTTTTCTTGTCTCCCACACCATACATATCAAGCGTCGCCTGGGATTCCTGATTGATGTCTAATACATCAGCCGCCTCAAGCTGCATTCGAGCTGCCAATTCGTAGCTGTTAATACGAGCATCCAGCTGTAACTGATTCGGCCGATCCTTACGGTGCATCCGGTCGATCTTACGAAGTAAATCTCTTTGTAAGGTTGTAATGCCTTCCGGATAGGGATTTTCAGCATTGAGATTAAGGATAGGAGCACCTTCGCTTCTTACCCGGGTCCCCTGGTAAAGCGGAGGGAGAAAGCCATTTTGCCAACTTTGTACTGTATTTACAGGTAGCCCACGTGGATCATCAAGTACGACATAAGCAGGCAGATTCTGGTTAACACTACCAAGCCCGTAAGAAACCCACGCTCCGATAGACGGCCGACCTGGCAGGAGTCGTCCTGAATGAATCTTAAACAGAGCGGGTTCATGATTCGGATGGTTGTTGTACATCGACTTAATAAAGGACAAGTCATCCACGACTTCATGAAGATGAGGCAATGCATCGCTGATCCACGCACCACTTTCGCCGTGTTGTTTAAACTTAAACGGCGTCCGCAACAGCCCGCCCGCAGCCTGCGGTGAACTAATGTCTTCAGCAATTTCGTTGAAGTAGTCTTCACCGTGCCTCTGGTCAAGAAGCGGTTTTGGCTCGAACAAATCAACCTGACTGGGACCACCATTCATAAACAGTTGTATGACCGCCTTGGCTTTGGCAGGATGGTGAGTGTCCCGTGGCTGCGTGTCGTATCCGCGGCGTGGACCACCGGATGCCGGCTCCAGAGAGGGTGCTGCTGGTATCTCTTCGCCAACAGCGTATTCACTTAGCGCGAGCGATGCTAAGGCTGCACCACTGATACCGTCGGCTGCCCGCTCGAAAAAGCCTCTTCGATGAATCAGTTTTGAATTCATGTGATTGACCTATTTTATTAAGAAGACTTAGTCTACGTATAAAAATCCTGCTGAGTTGAGAAGTGTATGGCCGAAGATCGTAAGTGCCTTCAATTCGGCATCTACCGTTTCCCGTTCCGCTTCCGGCAGGGAATCCCGATATACTTGCCATTGTTGCTGCAACTGTTGCAGTGCCTCCGATGACAACTCAAGTTCCGTCGCGTCCGGTTTTCGACTCAGGACAGCAAGATACATCTTTTCGATTTGAGCTGGTACATCTCGTGTCTCGGCCTGAATCCTAATCGCAAATTCCGCTGACAGTTCACGAACCATTTCACTGTTGAGAAGATACAGGGCCTGCTGAGCCACATTCGAAGTCGATCTGGTTTGGCATGCCGGATTCATTTGCGGCAAGTCAAAGGTTTCGAGCCAGGACGGCATCTCTTTCCGACGCTGACGCAAATAAACACTGCGGCGATACGCGCCGTCGCGGGCGATCGCCGTGACTAAGCCATCACTTCTGACATTCACAGCGTCAGGTTCTCCGAATCTTGATTGTTCCAGCATTCCGGCAACCGAAATCACCGAATCTCGAACTTCTTCTGCCGAGAGGCGCCGTAATGGCATGCGGGTCAACAAAACGTTTTCCGGGTCCGCCACCAATAGTTCTTCGCTTAAATCCGACACCTGGCGGTAGGTACGGGACATCAACATCAGACGATGCATATGCTTCACGCTCCACCCGGATTCAACAAATTCAACGGCTAGCCAGTCTAACAATTCCGGGTGACTGGGAAGTGTTCCCAATTTACCGAAGTTATCAATGCTCGATACAATCCCTCTGCCAAAGTGATGTGACCAAATTCGATTTACCATCACTCGAGATGTAAGCGGATGATCTGCTGAAACCAGCCAGTTCGCTAATGCGAGTCGACGTCCGGTACCGACAGCTTGTTCCTCCAGTTCTGCAGGCACAAACGGCGTTTTACCATCGGTTAAAACACTAGGGACACCGGGCCCGACTAATCGGCCTGACTGAGTATAGTCACCTCGTACGTAAATATAAGTTGGCGACGGCTCTCCACGATCCCATAACGCCCGAATTGTAGGAACGGTCTGCTTCTGATTGTTCAGTGCCTTGACTTTTTCATCGACTTCTTTCTTCAACTCCTGGTAAGCCTTGTCTTTACCAAGTTCCGCTTCATCCAAAGTCAGCAGCGTTTCAAACTTCTCGAAGAGATAACGCTGTATTTCATCATGCTCGTTACCGTCAATTTCAAAGGCAGTTTTAACATCCCCTTGGATGGCCTCCGGTAAAGTTTCCAGCCCTTTCGCGAGATGGGCCTCCTGAAGCTCGGCTTCCAGAGCCTCAAGCCGTTGATACTCCGCGTCAATATCTTTTTGCACTACCTGATTGTGAGCATCCACTTTGGCGATCATGTCCGGAGTGGAAACTGATAATGTTCTATTTTTCATGACGCCATTGGATTGGCTGGGGACAGCTGTTGGTTTCAACCAGTCGTGCACATCGTAGGCACCTTGAAACACGGCCATAAGCCTGTAGTAGTCACGTTGTGGAATGGGGTCATATTTATGACTATGGCAGCGAGCGCACTTCATGGTTAACCCTAAGACCGTTGACGAGAAAATATCAATCTCATCGGCAACAACTTCCATCCGTTCCGCGACAGAATTAACCACGTCGGAACCTGTCCCATCGGGAGCCATCCTTAGGAATCCGGTCGCCACCAGATTATCAACATGTTCCTGAGTAATGACCTCGGCATTGGAGTAATCCAACAATTCATCTCCCGCGATTTGCTGTCGCAGAAACTCGGAGTACGGCAGGTCTTTGCTAAAGGCGCGAATAACGTAATCCCGATATCGCCAGGCCGAGTTTCTCACCGGGTCTGCACTTCGTTTCCCTTCACTATCAGCATAGCCGGCTGCGTCCAACCAATACCGTGCCCAACGTTCACCATAGGCAGGCATTGCCAGCACACGTTCGACGAGGTTTTCATAAGCTGCTGGGTCCGTGTCGTTAACAAACGCCTCAACTTCCTCTGCATTAGGAGGCAAGCCGGTAAGATCAAAATAGACTCGCCGTATCAGGACTGCACGCGAGGCTTCAGCAGACATCGTCAGGCCGGCAGCTTTTTGTTGCTGCAGTACAAATGCATCGATAGCATTGTAGGCCTGTCCGGATTCTGCATGAGGAACCAAACTACGAACCGGTTTTTGAAATGACCAGTGTTGTCGATCTTCTTCGGTGACCAAAGGATCGCCACTGACGGTTGCGATATCCGGTGCAATGACCACTTCGGGACCACCCAATTCAATCCAACGTTTAAGCATCTCAACTTCATTGCCCGGCATTACTTTCACGCCGGAGGGAAGTAACTTATCGCGTGGCGGCATTTCTTCAGCCGCCATCCGTTTAATAATCAAACTTTCTTCGGGTTTTCCTAATACTATCGCAGGCCCTGATTTACCACCTTTGAGCATGGCCGCTTTCGTGCGTAGGTCGAGTCCGCCTTCCTGCCGCCGGTTCCCGTGACACACAGTACAACGCAATAGCATAATGGGCTGGATATCATGTTGATTCACTTCAGATGCTGCTACGAATGAATCCGGATCTGTACCATCTGCAAAAGGCGTACTGTTGGTTATCCAGCTTTCAATCGTGTGAACCTCCTCGTCGGTTAACGGTTCTCCCTCACCTTCTGGTGGCATCAATTTTGTGTGCACGAGTTCGTAGAGGTAGCTCGAATCCAAATCACCTGAGACAAGCGTGCTTTGTGACTCGCCTCCCTTAAACAATCCGAAGGGAGTCGAGAGGTCCAATTCACCTTTTTGATTCGCCGCATTGTGACAGGAGACACACTTCTTCTGAAAGATGGGGGCGATATCTTTTTCGTAGGTTGGTTTTTCAGCAGCTAGTGCGGTGGAACCAGTGAAAATCAGGCTTAACAGAATGATTTGACGCATCAATTTGAGATCCAAAATACGGCCGTTTCAGTTCGCAATGAATTGCTTAGTAACTACGTTTATTATTATAGCTCATCGTGTCCGCTTCACCGATGACAATTACTTCTTACGGGTGGCCGCGAGTTGTTTTTCATCAATGTAAATATTGAATCCGTAGAATGCCATGTGATTCTTTTGATTTGCTAGCGACGCAAAGGGTAAGGGTTTTTTCGCGTATGTGTGATAACCCGCAGGATGGATACTATGAGGAACGTAATAGCCTATCATCCCCGATTGCATCCCCTCTTCAATCCCCTCCGGCAAGTTACTCAGGATTAACTCGCGGATTGCGCATATTGCATCGCATCGTTTCGTCAGGAAAAGTGTTTAGATACTCTGATACCGTTTTTGCTTTACTCCGTGCCATTGTATTACCATGTCACTTTCAAGTAAGAAACCTGACTTACTCATGACGTAATGCTTCAATAGGATCCATTTTTGCTGCTCGTATCGCCGGATAAATACCGAATAACACGCCCACCACAATCGAGATTCCTCCTCCCAATGGAAGTGACCAGGGCACGACCACGGGCGTCACGTTTCTCACTGACGTGGGCAGAGTTTCCATCACTTCAGGCATCGTTTGAAGGAGTACTTCCTGAAAGTAACTGATCATCGCAGGGCACAAAAGACCGCCTACAATTCCTGTCAAACCACCTGTGACACTAAGAACAACCGTTTCGGTAAGAAATTGCCTGGTAATATCAGACTGACGGGCACCAAGTGCCCGGCGAATCCCAATTTCGCGTGTTCGTTCTGTGATAGTAGCCAGCATGATATTCATGATTCCGATGCCTCCCACTACCAAAGTTACAGCGGCAATGATTCCCATAAACGCCATAAACATCATGCGTGTGGTTCGCGCCTGCTCTAATAGCTCAAGCGGCACAACAACGGCAAAATCTCGCGAGCGGTGTAGTTTCTCCATGGTTCGCTCGATCGCCTGTGCCGTGGGGACCACATCATCAATAGAACGAACCTGAAACGTTATCTG
>CEUQ01488399.1_pt1 | contig 13404 bp, 13 predicted proteins | sample 361491 | NCBI WGS metagenome assembly CEUQ01 (sample SAMEA2622796, study PRJEB7988) | marine metagenome | biome: marine biome (ENVO:00000447); feature: marine epipelagic mixed layer (ENVO:xxxxxxxxx); material: "saline water (ENVO:00002010), including plankton (ENVO:xxxxxxxx)" | depth 120 m | reverse complement strand
TAATTAATTTATAAAATTAAGCTAATTATATAAATTTCAACATTTTTACCTTTTGAATAATTAAAACCGCTTATAGTTTTTGAAATATTTTTAAAGTTTATATTATTTTTTTTTGATAAAATTTTAAATTCATCTAAATATTGATTTTCTATAATTATATAATCTACCTTATGATTATTTATAAAATTTATTACATCTATGGTACTTCCTGCAATTTTTGTCTTTGAGCCCAATCTATAGACTAAAGAAGGTTCGGAATACCCAAATAATATTGATGAATGATTTAAATTTTTATTTTCTATCTCTTCATATATACGTTCAGAAATCCAAATTTTTTGTGTTTGATTGGGAACAAATAGCATAAATAAATTTATAGCTAAAATAGTACCTATAGAAGCTATAAAAAATGCTCTAAGGTAATTTAAATAGTAAAAATTATAAATTGCAAATATCCCTATTAATAAAAATATTAAAATTATTAATATGACTTCTTTAGAAAACCCTATACCAAATTCAATTCCTAAATAACCTATTAAAATTATTATTGTTCCAATTCCTATAATAGGAAAAAAAGTATAAATATTTAATATTCTTTTATTAAATTCTATTAAAAAATTATTATTTTTTATACTTTCAACTATCATAGCTGCTGTTAATAGAGTTAAACCAGGTATAAGCGGCAATAAGTAGTGCAATAATTTAGTAGGGATTAATTCAAAGACTATCCAACTTGGCAAAATATAGCATAATAAAAATTTTATACTTTTTTCTTTTCTATTTAAATAAGACCAGACCACTGTAGGCAATAGAAATATTGCTAAAGGCCATGCAGATATAAATAAAGAAATTATATAAGCTCCGGGGGGTGCTCCATGAGATTCCTGAACACTAAATATCTTCTCTAAAAAATCTTTCTTAATATCTCCTATCATATAATCAGCATTATTTCCTGTAAAAATAAAGATAAACCAGGGAGCACAAATAATAGTAAACAAGATTAATCCATAAATAGGTTTAATAGAACTTAAAACAAAATCTCTTTCTATAATTTTAAAAGACATTAATAATAAGAAAATTATAATGAAAGTAATAGGCCCTTTTATTAAAAAAGAAAAACCTAATAATAACCATCCTAAATATATGTATAGAGAGGAAAGATTTTTTTCATTATTTTTAAAAAATATAACTTTTGCTAGTAAATATATTATTGCTAAAGTAATACAGGAAAGGACGCTATCTGTTTTTGCTATATTAGCTTCTATTATAACAATTGGAACAGACAGAAATAATAAAGCTGCTATAATTCCTTGCAACCTCCCAAAGATAATATTTCCTAACAAATAAACAAACAATATAGAAAGACTAGCAGCAATAGCTGAAGGCAACCTGAAAGACCACAGCGGAGGTTTTTCAAGTAAAAATAGATTTTTTACAGAAACAGATGAAAAAGCTTGAAGCCAATAAATTCCTGGAGGCTTTTTCAACCTTGGGTTATCCAAGAAATTAATATTAAAAAAATCACCTGATTCTATCATTTGTACTGTAGATTGAATGTATCTAGCTTCATCTCTATCTAATGGTGGTAAAATATTTATAGTTGAAAAAAAACTTATAATTGCTAATAAACATATAAAAAGTTTTATATAGTTTTCTTTAATATTATTTAAATACGCCATGATTAACCAAATTAAAATGTCAAATGTAAATATTTACTTCAATCTAATACGTTTAATAAACCGTAGCTATAAAAAAGAGTTTTTAATAAAAGGAATTTTAATTATATGGATAGTTTCCTAACAACTAAAAATATCAAAACTGAAAAAAAAAATAGTACTAATCAAAAAATAGCTATTATTGGATCTGGAATTACTGGATTATCTGCAGCCTGGTTATTATCTAAAAATAATGAAGTCTGCATTTATGAAAAAAATTCTACGTTAGGAGGACATTCAAATACCGTTAAAGTAGATTATACTAATTCTCTAGGAAATAATTCATTAATTAATGTAGACACAGGTTTTATTGTTTTTAATGAAACAAACTATCCAATTTTCAGTAAATTTTTAAAAAAATTAAATGTAGATACAATAAATACTAATATGTCATTTTCATTCTCTATTAATAAAGGAGATTATGAATATTCAGGTTCTGGTTTGAATGGCATATTCGGACAAAGAAAAAATATTTTAAAATATTCTCAATGGAAATTTCTATCTGACATTATAAAGTTTTCAAAATTAGCATCAAAACATATAGAGAAAAATAGTACAAGTAGTGATACGATAATAGACTGGCTGACTAAAAATAAATTTTCAGACATTTTTATTTATAATTATATTATACCTATGTCATCATCAATCTGGTCTTGCTCTTCAAAAAATATATTTAACTTTCCAATAGATTCATTTATATATTTTTTTTATCATCACGGGTTATTAAATTTGTTCAAAAGACCCCAGTGGAAAACTATTAAAGATGGAAGTATTCAATATATTAATGCATTAATAAAAGAATCAAAATTTAATTATAAATTAAATTCAAATATAAAATCTATAATTCACAAAAATAATAAAATTTATATTAAAGATGGCTCAGATATTCATGAATATGATAAAATAATAATGGCATGTCATCCACATCAAATTTTAAAATTATGTAAAAATTTGAATAAAGAATGTACAGATATATTAAAATTATTTAAATATTCCAAAAATACAATAGTACTTCATACATCTGACCAATTCATGCCAAAAAATAAAAAATTATGGTCTTCATGGAATTATTTTTCAAACAATAACATAGATAAGAATAGTAGTTTACAAATGACATATTGGATGAACAATTTACAAAAAATTGATAAAAGATTTCCACTTTACGTTACAATGAATGTCGACAATACCATGCAGATTAAAGAAGAATCGATTTTTAAAACTATTCATTATGAACATCCTATAATTGATCAAAATTCGTTTAAAGCTCAAAATAAATTAAATTCAATCCAAGGAATTAATAACATATGGTATAGTGGAGCTTGGACATCTTTTGGTTTTCACGAGGATGGTATAAGATCCGGCCTTATAATAGCTGAAAAACTTGGAGCAAACTGTCCATGGAATCTAATTGTGAATGAAAATATTAAATATAAAAATTTTATAAATTAACGAACAGTAATGTGTGGTAAGTGAAAAACTATTTCGAAAATAAAATATATAAAGGGTTTGTTAGTCATTATAGATTTTCACCAAAGAAACATAAATTTAAGTATGATGTATTTAAAATTTTTTTAAATTTAGAAAATATAGAAGAATCTGTAAAAAAATATTCTTTTTTTTCTTTAAATAAATTTAATATATATAGTTTTTATTATAAAGACCATTTAGATAATGAAAATTATAACCCTTATTTTCAAGCAAAAAAAATCTTTACAAAACATAAACTATATAACAACCAAGATAAAATTTATATCTTATGCTATCCAAGAATTTTAGGCTACGTATTCAATCCTCTATCTTTATATTTCTGCATATCAAATAAAAATGAAATAAAATCTATTTTATATGAAGTTCATAATACTTTTGGTGATAAGCATTTTTACTTAAGCAAATATAAATTAAATTCAATAGATAAAGTAAATAAAGTATTTCATGTATCTCCTTTTTTTAATATTGAAGGGGAATATGAATTCAATAGTATTTTAAATGATGATTTTGTTAACATTCAAATCAATTATTTTACCTATGAAGAAAAAAGTAAAGTGCATTTACTCAACGCAACATTTTCTGCCAAAAGGGAAGAACTTTCAGATAAAAATCTTTTGATAAATTTTATAAAATTTCCTTTTATGACTTTTAAAGTAATTATTGCAATTCATATTAATGCATTAAAGTTATGGATTAAAGGAATAAAATTCTTTAGTAGACCTAATCCTCCTAGAAATATATTATCTATAAACAAATCTTTGAGGAATAAAAAGTAATAATGCTATTTAATAAAATGAAAAAAAATATATTTAAAAGTATATTAAATATTAATAATGGATATTTAAAGGTTTCTTTTCCTGATAATTCAGAACTATTTTTTGGAGACTCAAAAAGCAAATTATCAGGTAATGTTGAAATAAAAAATTGGGGAACATTAACGCAAATATTCAATTCTGGATCTATAGGTTTTGCTGAAGCATATATGGACCAAAAAATAGCTAGCAAAGATATTTCTAAAGTACTTCATATTATGGCATTAAATAGAAATTTAAATAATAAAATTATGTATGGTAAAAAATTACATCGTTATATTAATTATATTAAACATTTGTTTAAAGCTAATACAGTTACAGGAAGCAAAAACAATATTTCTTATCACTATGATATGGGAAACGATTTTTATTCATTATGGTTGGATAAATCTATGACATATTCTTCCGCAATATTTGATGCAAAAACTTCAAATTTAAATGATGCACAAATTAATAAATATCAAAGTTTATGTAACCTTACAAAAATAAATGCAGATACTAATATATGTGAAATTGGTTGTGGTTGGGGAGGGTTTGCTGAATATGCAGCAAAATCATTTGGCGCCAAAATTACAGGCATAACTCTATCCCAAGAGCAAGCAAATTTTGCAAAAAAAAGAATGTATAAAAAAGGTTTAAACGAATTAGTTGATATTCAAATAATTGATTATAGAGACCTTAAGAAAAAATTTGACAGAATTATATCTATAGAAATGTTTGAAGCGGTAGGTGAAAAATATTGGCCTATTTTTTTTAATAAACTTAAAAGCAACCTCAATAATAATGGATTAATAGGAATGCAATTAATTTCTATAAAAAATGAACTTTACAACAATTATAGACATAACTCAGATTTTATACAAAAATATATATTTCCAGGAGGCTTTCTTCCATCTGTAGATGCGCTTACTAAGGTCACTTCTGATTGTGGACTTAAAATATTTTATGAAAAGTCTTTCTCTGAAGATTACGCAAAGACTTTATCTATATGGCGTTCAAATTTTATAAAAAATTGGTCAAATATGCCAAAAAATAGAAAATATGATTTAAAATTTAAAAACATGTGGGAATACTATCTAGCTTATTGTGAAGCCGGGTTTAGATCCAAAAATACTAATGTTCATCAAATAACTTTAAAAAGTTTAGAACCATAATAAAATAGATTACGTATAGAAAATATGAGTGTTGATAGGTATAAAAAATTAGAACCAAAGTTAATCATGGAAGAATATTTTAATGGTAATATTCAAGCTTGGGGAATGTTTGAAGATACATTTGGCATTATTAGAAAAAGATTTACATGCATAATAAAAGCTAACTTTAATAGTGAAATGAAAACTATAGAAGTTTCTGAAAATTTTACCTATGATGATAAATCTACAGAAAAAAGAACATGGCTTTTAAAGAAAACCTCAAGTGATAAATACGAAGCTACAACCGATAGTGTTATTGGTGTTGGCAAAGGAAAAACTTCAGGTAATGCATTTCATTGGAAATATAAATTTGAGTTATCTTTATATGGAAAAAAAGTTAAGGTAAAATTTGATGATAGAATGTATTTAATTAGCAAAAATGTAATAATAAACAGAGCAAGAATGTATAAATATGGAATTAAATTGGGTACAGTAAATTTATATTTCCATAAAATTAATTAATTTTTCTATTTATTAATAACCTATAAATTTTCCATGGCAAAGAAGTTAATATCTTCATTATTATAGAAAATATCAAAGGAAAACTAGTTTGAAATTTATTAGATTTAGTAACAAAATTAAAAATTTTTGTACTTGCAATATTAGCATCCATTAAAAATGGCATTTTAAAATTATTTTTACGCGTTAATGGTGTATCAACAAAACCTGGAAAAATAATTTTAAATTTTACTTTATATTTTGCGAAATCAAGACAAAAACTTTCCATAGCTGTCTTTAAAGCAGATTTAGAGGCAGAATAAATAGCTGAATGAGGCATACCCCTCCAACCAGCAATGGAAGAAACTGCGATAATTTGTTCTATTCTTGAACTAATTATAAATGGTTTAAGAAAAATTATTGAGTTTATTATAGTATTAAAATTTAGGTCCATCATAAGTTTAGTATTTTTCATACTTAAATTTACACTACTTTCATTAACGTAAGTTCCGGCATTAAAAATTATAACATTACAATTTCCAAAATTTTTAAAAATATATTTTATAGATTTTTCTAATGAATTGGCATTAGTTACATCAAATGGCAATATAATTATTTTTCCACTATATCTATTATCTTCACATTCTTCTTTTAAACTATGAAGATCTCCTTCACTTCTAGCAGAAGCAATAACATGATACCCATTTTTAGCAAAAGTTAACGCTGTAGCCCTACCAATACCCTTAGAAGCACCAGTAATCCAACAATATTTATTCATTAAATTTTGAGATAATTTAATACTGGACCAAATAATCCCTTAAATTTTAAACTTCCCTCATATACCACTAAGCAAACACAACCCTCATTTTTATCAGCTATCGGAGTATGGCTATCTTTTTCATCTACAATAGCAACATCACCGGCATCATAGCTACCAGTTTCATCTCTAAAACCTCCTTGAAGAACTAAAGTAAATTCGGTTCCACTATGAGTGTGATGAGGTAGTTTTTTGCCTGGAGGAATTGACAACATTTTTACAACAGATGAACTATCACCAATATTAATATCGAAATATTTAAATCCAGTTAAAGCTTTATTCCAATTTTCGGTTAAAGTATTTCCTGACGGCAGATATTTTTGAAGTACTCTTGGAATACCATCAAAGAAATTTTTACTAACTGGCTGATCATTTTTCATATCTACCGAATTGTCTATTTTATCAAAAATATTACTAATGGTATCAGGATTGACACTAACAATATCAGCATTTTCAATTATATGTCCGCCTAATTTTTCATAAGTAGCAACATCTTCCCTACACTTACTACAAACAGTTAGGTGTGACGCTACTACTAAGCTGACTTCCGGAGAAGTGTTACCAGCTGCATAACTCATTAAGATATCTGGGTGTATATGATGATTAATCATTAAATTCTCCTGCTAAAATTTTTTTAAGTCTAGAAGAAGCTAACCTTATTCTAGATTTAACAGTTCCTAATGGAATACCAAGTTCCTCTGCAATAATAGAATGAGATTTATCTTCATAAAATGTCATATTTATTAAACGAGATTGTTCTTTGGGAAGCGTATTTATAGCTTCAAGTATTTTTTCGGAATCTTGTTTTTCTTCATAAGCAGTATCTGCTAATTTTTCGTCCTCACGAGAAAGCATAGGATCTTCTGGATCAAGTTCAGGACGAATTTCCTTTCTAAGCAAATCAATTCTTTTGTTTCTAGCTATTGTAAACAACCATGTACTAACCGCTGCTTTTGACCTATCAAAAGTTTCTGCTCTTTTCCAAACTGTTAACATTACCTCCTGTAAAAGATCCTCAGCTATAATATCTGAAGAACCTAACTTCATTAAATAACCTTTAACTCTGGGTGCTACTAAAGAAAAAAATTCTGAAAAAGCTTGCTTATCCTGACTTTTAGCAACTTTACCAATTAAATCTGTTAGTAAAACATCATTTGCAGCAGTTTTTAACACTTTAGTACTCTTCTTTTTAAAATTATTAACATTTTTAAAGTGTACAGAAAAATTTACTGAATCTAAAGTATTTTCTAAAAGCATGATACCTCCATAGTTAGTTTACGGAGAATAAAAGTAACTGGATCACTAAGTATAAAATAATTTAAAACTATTAGTTTAAGTTTTCATAAGCTTTTAAAGCAGAATTTCTAGACTCTTTTAAATCAACAATAGGATTAGGATAATTTAAACCAAGTATAATATTTTTAGTTTTTAATATCTCTCTTGGAACCTCCCATGGTGCGAATATATATTTATTTTCTAAATATTTAAGTTCGGGAACAAATTTTCTAATATATTCTCCATCTGGATCAAATTTTTTTGCCTGTAAAACTGGATTAAAAATTCTAAAATAAGGCGCAGCATCTGCTCCAGAGCCAGCAACCCATTGCCAACTAGCACTATTATTTGCTAAGTCGGCATCAAACAAACATTCCCAAAACCATTTTTGACCTTCATGCCAATGAATAAGTAAATTTTTAACTAAAAATGATGCAACAATCATTCTAACTCTATTATTCATATAACCTGTTTGATATAATTCTCTCATACCAGCATCGATAATTGGATAACCTGTCAAACCTTTTTTCCATGCATCTAAATAATATTTATTATTATTCCAAGGAAAAGTATTAAATCTTTTTTGCAAGTTTTCTCTAGGTAAATTTGGAAAATGATATAATAAATAATAAGAAAACTCTCTCCATCCAACTTCACTTAAAAAATGTGATATGTCGCTATTCATATCTATTTTTTTAGTTTTGCTCCATATCAGTTTAGGTGATATTTCTCCAAAATGAATATGAGGAGATAAAAAAGAAACACTATTTTTTACAGGAAAATTTCTACCTTCTTTATAATTTTTTGCTCTATTAGACAAAAAATTATCCAATTTTTTTATGGCCTCATCTTCTCCAATACACCAATTCTGTAATATTTTTTTCCCCCATTTCAATGAGGGTAACAATTTTAACGAATCCAGTGTATATTTAGTATTACTTACTTCTAATATATTATCTAAATTTGGTAAATCGTACAATTTTAAATCAAGCTCTTTAGACAAATATGTTTTTTTATAAAATGGAGTAAAAACTTTATAAGGAGTATTATCGTCTTTTAAATTCTTCCATGGTTCAACCACCAAACTTGCATTATAAGAATTTGCTTTAATACCCTTATCTAACAAAAATTTCTTTATAGTTTTATCTCTATTTATTGACCACTTATCATATAGTCTATTCCAATAAAACCCCTCGGGATTATACTCAGCAACCAATTTTTTAATAATTTCCTTTGGGTCTCCAGCAAAAAAGAGCATATTATGATGTAATTTATTATTCAATATTTTAAGTGACTCATGAAGCCATACTTTACTAGCACCACCAATTAAATGTTCTTTATTACTAACTAAATCTAAGATATAAATAGGCAAAACTGAACAATCAGATGCTGCATGATAAAATCCTGCATTATCAACCAACCTAAGATCTTCCCTAAACCAGAATATGTTAATTTTTTTTTTCATTGTGATACAGTTTTACTTAATGTAAACAAACTCTATATTAAAATACGGTATTGTGAAAATAATAGATTGATTAAAATGAAAAACATTTCCTTCAAAACAACTTGCATAATTTTTTTTACATTAACTCAAATCGTTTATTCAGATAGTTTACCTCCAATTGAAGCTGAATTAGTTCCTCACTGCGGACAAACTCAAGGGGGAGTAGCTACTGCTACTCCAGATGGAATTATATATTATTGTGCACAAAGAATGGCCGATATAGAATATAAATTTCCCGGCGCAGGAAGTTATTTTATTTTACACGAATATGGCCATATTTATCTTCAAAGTGGTAATGAGAGACAAGTAGATTGTTGGACTGCAAATGAATTAGCTGTAAATAAAACTAAAGAAGCCAAAAAAATTCTCGATTCTGCCATGAACTTTTTAAAATTATATAAATTACATGACCCTAAATATGGTGGTACTGGAGAAGATAGAGCCAACCTTATAAATAACTGTTATTTATATGGAGCAGATTATTATAAGAAGTAATTAACTATTTTTTAGCTTTTTCTTAATTTTTCCTGCTAATCTTCCTAACTTTCTAGCTGGATCAGGATCACGTGCAATTTCCCCTGCTCCTTTAGCAATTTTTCGCGCAGTATGAGTTGCTTTTGCTCTCACTCTCGGATCTGAAGCTGCTTTTCTTATAGCAAATTTTAAAATTTGTCTAATCATATTACATACAATTTATTTTTTATTTTAATTTATATAAATTTGACATAAAATTCTAGCAATTTATACTACAATTATTAGGTGTCTATATATTAGATGAAAAGGGAATGAGATATTATTAATTAGTTACCTCAGCTGCCCCCGCAACTGTATATGAAGAGAGTGTTCTAAATACCACTGAATAAAAATTCGGGAAGGTAGAACAATCTAAGACTCATAAGCCAGGAGACCTGCCTAATAAGTGCTGTCCTACTATTGAAAGGGGATGTTCAATAGAGCTTTAGTTATTTAAGTGATGGCGCGAACATGATAGCCATTGCTTTAAGAAATTATCTTTAAGCAATTTTATAATAAATTTTATTTATAGAATATTATTCTATAAGGAGATATGTATTGTTTAAAATAATTTTATACGTAACTTTTATATTTTTTAATTTATCCTATAATTTATTTGGAAATAATTTAGAAGAGATTAACCCCATAGTCGTTACAGGCAACACATTGCCAAAGACGTTAAAAGAAACCGGGTCAGCTATAACAATTATTACTTCTGAAGAAATTAAAGAAAAAAATGTAAATTTTCTTTCACAAATTCTATCTGGTGAACCTGGTTTCCAAGTTTATAATTCAGGAGGGCCTCACACTCTCAGCAGAGCTTTTTTAAGAGGAAATGAAACTGACCACTCACTAGTTTTGATTAATGGAATGAAAATTGTTGATCCTGCGACAGGAAGAGGGTCTGTTGATTTAGAGAGGATTACTTTGCATAGTATTGATCGTATAGAATTATTAAGAGGATCTCAAAGTGCCTTATATGGATCAGAAGCCATAGGCGGAGTAATAAATATAATTCTCAAAAGAGGAACAAAAATTCCATACAATTCAAGTTATATAGAAATTTCTAGCAGACAAGATAAAAAGTTTAATAGTGAGATATCTGGTAATTTTAAAGATTTATATTTTTCTGCTTCTTATCAACATATGGAAGGACCAGGAATTTCTGCTGCAGAAAAATCATTAGGTTATGAGGAAAATGATAGCTACAATATAGATAGCAGTATATTTACATTAGATTATGATATCAATTCTACAACTGAACTTTCACTTATGTCTCGAGTTTATACATCAGAAATTCAAGAAGATGATGCTCCTTTAGGACCAATCTATGATGCCGAAATGCATACTAATTTGCTTGATTGGCAATCCTCCATAAAACTACAGAAGCATTTTCCATTATACACACTCTCTATTTCAACCTCTACTGCTAAAGCAAGACGTTACCAATTGAAAAATGATAGAAAATTTAGATGGTATATAGCAGATTTAAATATAGGAAAAATAAACTTTGACGTTCCTTTAAGCAAATTTGAAAATTTTTCTTTTGGGACAGAAACGGAAAGGTCTCACATGGATACACAGGATGAATGGAATGCTTATGATTTCAGAGTTTCTTCTACTTCTAATTATTTTTCGTATACTAATAATTACTTTAAAAATTTACATATTGATAGCAGTCTAAGAGCAAATAAACATGATACATTTGGAAGTTCTGCAACATATAGAATAGCTGCAAGTTATATATTATTTGATACAGGATTAAGAATTCATTCGAGTTATGGCACAGGATACAGGGCTCCTACCTTAGATGAGCTATATGGTTCGTATGGAAGCACATCTGTAAAGGAAGAGAATAGTAGAAGTCGAGATATAGGAATTGAATATACGAACAGAAATAATAACTTTATTGCTGACATAACGTTTTTTTCAACTCAAATAGACAATTTAATAGGTTACGGTGCGGCACCAGGCTATAAATTTGAAAATCAAGGGAGCGCTCACAATCAAGGAATAGAATTAGCATTAAAATATATAATTGATAATAATTTACGTATAAATTCAAAATATAATTATTTAACTACAAATAATAATGGAAAATCCTTATCTAGGAGAAGAAAGCACTCTGGAAATACATCAATAAATTGGAAACCAGATTTTATTAAAAATATTTCAATCAACACTAGTATAGAGTATCACTCAGGGGCAAGGGATGATGCTTTCACCGGAGGGCATATTTCTGGTTATGCATTAATGCATTCAAACTTAAATTATCAAATTGCTGAAACAAAGTCTTTAAAGCTTAAGATGGAAAACATATTAGATCAAAAATATTCATTAGCCGACACTGCAGGCTCTTATGGCAGGACTCTTAGTTTAGGAATTAGTATTGAATATTAAGATTAAACTTTATATTTTTCAGCATATTCTTGATATAGACTAATAGAAGTTTTGGTAATATCGCCTACCTCGTAATAAGTATTATCAATTTTTATTACTGGTAAAACCTTTCCAAAGTTACCAGTACTAAATACTTCATCAGCATTTAATAATTGGTCTAAAGTTATAGCTTGTTCATTTACTTCAATACCTTTTTGCTGCAACAAAGAAATCACTCTTTTTTTAGTAATTCCATTTAAAAATGTTTTATTCCATTCTGGGGTGAGAATTCTTCCATTTTTTACCATAAAGAGATTAGCACTTCCAAATTCTACTATATTTTCATTCCCATCTCTCATTACTACATTGTCATATCCATTTTTAGAAGCTTCACTTAAAGCAAGAGATGTATTTGCATATAAACTTGATGCTTTAGCTAAAGTTGGAGCCATTTTAGGATGAGGCCTTCTCAAATTGCTTAGCATTGCAGTAAACCCCTTTTTAGAAGGCATTGGAGCTCTAAAAATTGTTAAAACTAAATTAGAACTTTTTTTCTCAGGAATTAGAAAACCTGAGTTACAAAATATACTTGGCCGAATATATAATTCTGCTCCCGTTTCAAACTTTGCTATACCTTTTTTACAGAGTGAAATAAGTTCATCTATTTTTATGGGCACTTCTAAACCCATAACCTTTGCAGAATTAAAAAGCCTTTCACAATGTAAATGTAGATCTGGAACTAGATTATTATATGCTCTAGCTCCATCAAAAATAGTACTTCCGTGCATATAAGACTGACTCATTGCCGACATAATTGGCTTAGATCCATCATGCCAATTGTTATTGAACCAAACTATAGAATCCATTTAACACCTTAATTTTTATCTTACATAAAATTTTACAGGACTTAATCCCTTAATGTTGGCTTCCACACTATCTCCTCTTTTGGGCCAACATGTAGTAGCAATAGAGCCAGTTAAAATTACCTCTCCTTCATGTAATGTTCTTCCTCGCCTAATTAAACTATTGATTAAATACAAAATAGAATTAAGAGGGTGTTGCAAAACATTTTTTCCTTTACCACTTCCAAACACCTCACCTGAAACTATCAAATCTCCTTCTAATTGATCTAATGTCAACAAATCTAAAGTCTCTGGTTCTCCTAATACACATCCATGATTCATGGAATTTTGGGCTACTAAATACTCAAAATTAGACTTATCTGCTGAATGCCTATCATCAACTATTTCTAATGCTGCATATACTTCACCTA
>CEUQ01042884.1_pt1 | contig 13518 bp, 10 predicted proteins | sample 361491 | NCBI WGS metagenome assembly CEUQ01 (sample SAMEA2622796, study PRJEB7988) | marine metagenome | biome: marine biome (ENVO:00000447); feature: marine epipelagic mixed layer (ENVO:xxxxxxxxx); material: "saline water (ENVO:00002010), including plankton (ENVO:xxxxxxxx)" | depth 120 m | reverse complement strand
GACCAAGTCATTTTCCTTTTACAGAACCATCTGCTGAAGTTGATATTGGTTATGAACTAAAAGACGGAAAAATAATTATTGGCGAAGGTGACAAATGGTTAGAGATTTTAGGATGTGGAATGGTTCATCCAAATGTACTTAAAAATGTTAAAGTTGATCCTTTAAAATTTCAAGGATATGCTTTTGGGATAGGTATAGATAGGTTAGCAATGCTCAAATATGGCATTAATGACTTAAGATCATTTTTTGAAACAGATTATAGATGGTTAAATCATTTTGGCTTTGATCCATTAGATGTTCCTTCTAGTTATAGAGGTCTTAGTAGATGAAGTTCACAATCGATTGGCTAAAACAACATTTAGATACAAATTATAGTGACGAAAAAATAGTTAACAAGTTAACTAATATCGGTCTTGAGGTGGAGAGTTTTGAAAGTCAATTATCTGATAAAGATGAATTTATCGTTGCAAAAATTGTAAATTCTGAGCAGCATCCAAATGCTGATAGGTTAAGTGTATGCGATGTTGATATTGGAAATAAAGAAATTGTAAAAGTAGTCTGTGGAGCTCCAAATGCAAAAAAAAATTTATTGACTATATACGCGCCTCCAGGCGCAATAATACCTAAAAATCAGATGAAATTATCTGTAAGTAAAATTAGAGGAGTTACTTCTTATGGAATGCTTTGTTCAGAGTCAGAATTAAAATTATCAGATGAGAGTGAGGGAATAACTGAACTAACATCAAAAAAATATAATAGCCAGATTGGTAAAAAATATTTTAAAAATAATAGCTCAAAAATAGTTAATCTTTCAATTACTCCAAATAGAGCAGACTGTCTTGGCGTGAAGGGTATAGCAAGAGACTTAGTAGCAGCAGGCGTTGGTAAATTTAAAAGACTTAATAAAAAAAAAATTCAATTTAAAGGTAATCAAAAAATTAAAGTAAAGATTATAAAAGAAAAAAATCAAGGGTGTTTTGCATTTGGAAGTTGCTCAATAAGAGGTATAAAAAACACTGAAAGCCCACAATGGCTCAAAGATAAGATTATAGCTTTAGGTCAAAAACCAATCTCAGCGATTGTAGATATAACAAATTATATAATGTTTGATTTAAATAGACCTCTACATGCTTATGATGCAGATAAAATTAATGAAAGTATAATTGTTAGAAATTCAAAAAAAGGTGAGAACTTTCAAGCTTTAGACAATAAGGAATATAAACTTCAAGATAATATGTGTGTGATTTCAGACAAGTCAGGAGTTTTGGGATTAGGAGGCATAATAGGTGGAATTAGATCTGGAACAGAGCTAGATACCAAAAATATTTTATTAGAGTCAGCATATTTTGATCCAAAATCTATAAGAAAAACGGCTAAACTTTTAAATATAGATACTGATGCAAAATACAGGTTTGAAAGGGGCATTGATCCAGAATCAACCGAAGAAGGACTGATTACTGCAGCTAAATTAATTCAAGAAATATGTGGTGGAGAAATAAGTAAATTGAATATTCAAATAAGCAAAATATCAAAAAAAATACCAATAAAATTTCCTTTAGATTTATTTCAAAAAATAACAGGTTTTAAAGTTGTTGAAAAAGAAATGATAAAAATTTTAACTGATTTAGGATTTGTAATTAAAAAAAAAAGTAACCATTTAAATCTTATAATTCCTTCTTGGAGACCAGATATTTCTCAGCCAATTGATATAGTTGAAGAGATAGTAAGAATAAAAGGTTATGATCAAATCAAAACTGTATTACCAGAAAAATTAAGAGAATCACCCACACTTAATAAACAGCAAAAACTATTTCACTTTTTGCAACGTTCTGTAGCATCAAAAGGTTATTATGAAACTGTAACTTGGTCTTTTACAGACTCAAAAATCAATCAATTTTTTAAAGAAGATAAGAATGAGGTAGAGATTGTAAATCCAATTAGTTCAGATTTAAATGTTTTAAGAAGTTCGATTTTTTCAAATCTAATAATTTATTTGAAAAAGAATTTAGATAGAGGATTTAAAGATATTTCTCTTTTTGAGATTGGTCCAATATTTAATGGATATAAACCAGGTCAACAAGAAATAGTTTTGGCAGGTTTGAGATCTGGAAAAGTATCAAGACATAGTTGGGTAGAAAAAGAAAGATTAGTAGACGTTTTTGATGCTAAAAGAGATGCAATTCAAAGTATAGTCGAAGCAGGTTTTAATAAAAAAAAGCTTTATGTTAACGATAAAACACCGAATTATTATCATCCAGGCAAATCAGGAACTATTTATCTAAATAAAAATGAAAATAATCCAGTTGCATATTTTGGTGAAATTCATCCAAATATATTAAAAAAAATAGATATTAAAACTGAAGCTTTAGTATGTATCGAAATATTTTTAGATAATATTAAAGAAACAACTAAGAAATTAAAAGATCAAAAAATTTTATATCAATTTTCAGATTATCAAAAATCAGAAAGAGATTTTGCTTTTGTGATTGATAAAAATTTTAAAGTTCAGGATTTGGTTAAAATAATTTCTGAAATTGATGAAAATTTAATTAGATCAGTAAAAGTTTTTGATGTTTATGAAGGAGAAAAAATTCCAAATGATAAAAAATCTATTGCTTTAAATGTTACAATTCAATCTTCAGATAAAACATTAAACGATGAAGATTTAGAAAAAGTTAACAAGCTTATAATCTCAACTGTAGAAACAAAATCTGGTGCGAAAATAAGATCGTAATCATGTCTACAATTGATAATATCAGAAACTTCGCAATTATTGCTCATATTGACCATGGAAAATCTACAATAGCGGATAGATTAATCCATAGGTGTGGTGGACTTACTGAGAGAGAAATGAAAGCTCAGGTTTTAGATTCTATGGATATAGAGAGAGAAAGAGGAATTACAATAAAAGCACAAACTGTAAAATTAAATTTTAAATCTAAAGACGGAAAAGATTATATTTTAAATATTATAGACACTCCAGGACATGTTGATTTTAGTTACGAAGTAAGCAGATCATTATATGCTTGTGAAGGTTCTATTTTGATAGTTGATAGCACACAAGGAGTAGAAGCTCAAACTTTAGCAAATGTATACCAAGCTTTAGAGATTAATCATGAAATTATTCCTGTTTTAAATAAAATAGATTTACCAGCATCTGATGTTGAAAAAACAAAAAATCAAATAGAAGATGTAATTGGAATTGATACTAGTAAAGCAGTTTCTTGTTCAGGAAAAACAGGAGAAGGTATTGATAAAATTTTAGAGCAAATTATTGAAAAACTACCCCCTCCAAAAGGAAAAGAAGATAATGATTTAAAATGCTTATTAGTTGATAGTTGGTATGACTCATATTTAGGAGTGGTAATTTTAGTTAGAGTAATTGATGGTCAAATTAAAAAGAATATGAAAATAAAAATGATGTCAAACAATGAAGATTATATAGTTGAAAAAGTAGGAACTTTTACACCAAAACCAAAAGATATAGAAAAACTAAAATCTGGTGAAATAGGATTTATAATTACTGGTATCAAAAATTTATCTGATACAAAGGTTGGAGATACAATTTGTGATGCTAATAAACCTCTAAAAGAAGCTTTGCCTGGATTTAAACCAAGTAAGCCAGTTGTATTCTGTGGTTTATTTCCTGTGGACAGCTCCGAATATCAAAAACTCAAAGATGGACTTGCCAAACTTCAATTAAATGATGCTAGCTTTTCCTTTGAAGCAGAATCTTCCTCAGCTTTAGGTTTAGGGTTTAGATGTGGCTTTCTTGGATTGCTTCATCTGGAAATAATTACTGAGAGATTGGAAAGAGAGTTTGATATAAATCTTCTAACAACTACTCCAGGAGTAGTCTATAAAGTACATTTAAATAGTGGGGAAGTTAAAGATTTACAAAACCCCTCAAGCTTACCCGATCCAACATTAATTAAATTTATTGAGGAACCTTGGATTAAAGCTACAATTATTACTCCAGATCAATATTTAGGATCAATTATTAAAATTTGTCAGAACAAAAGAGGTGTTCAAACTAATCTTAGCTATTCCGGTAATAGAGCAGTATTAAATTACGAATTACCTCTAAATGAGGTTGTTTTTGATTTTAATGATAGACTTAAATCTATGACAAGTGGGTATGCAAGTTTTGACTATGAAATTATAGGTCATAAAGAAGGAGATTTAGTAAAAATGAGTATTTTAGTTAACTCTGAACCAGTAGATGCATTAGCTATGATGATACATAAAGATTTTGCACAAACAACTGGACGAGAAGTATGTGAAAAACTAAAAGAATTAATTCCAAGGCATAATTTTATGATACCGGTCCAGGCAGCAATTGGTGGAAAAATAATTGCAAGAGAAACAATTAAAGGTTTTAAAAAGGATGTTCTAACTAAAATACATGGAGGTGGAGCAATGGATAGAAAAAGAAAACTTTTAGAAAAACAGAAGAAAGGTAAAGCTAGAGCAAAACAATTTGGAAGAGTAGAAATACCTCAAGAGGCCTTCATAGGAGTTTTAAAGATTAGTAAAGAAAAATAAAATGATTTATGATTGTTTTTCATATTGGGATGAGGATCTTCTTTTAGATTTAAGATTAAATATACTCAATAAGTATGTAGACTATTTTGTAATTGTTGAAGGAAATAAAACTTGGCAAAATAATCCAAAGAAATTAAGGTTTGATATAAATAAATTTCAAAAATTTAAAAATAAAATAATTTATATTCCTGTAGAGGATATGCCAGATGGAGATGATCCATATAAACGGGAAAATTTTCAAAGAAATGCAATTTTACGAGGTTTAAAAAATTCAAATAATGAAGATATAATTATAATTTCAGATCTAGACGAGATACCCAGTCCAAGTTTGATTTCTAATTTTAATCCAAAAAATAAATTTGCAGTATTTAAACAAAAACATTTTTATTATAAATTAAATTTACAAAGTCAAAACAATCCCTTTTGGCTTGGTTCTAGAATTTGTGTAAAAAAATACTTAAAATCACCGCAATGGCTTAGGGATCTAAAATTCAAAAAAAGATCTTTTTGGAGAATCGATAAATTACGGCTAAATAATATTTTTGAAAATGGTGGTTGGCATTTTTGTAACTTAAAAAATCCTCAAGAACTTCTTTATAAATATAAAAATCTATGTGAAACCAATGACCCTTATCACTTTAATGAAAAAATTGATCAAAAATATTTGCATATGGATGAGATCATTAAAAGAATTGAACTTAGAGAGGATATAATTGGGAGAAATGACAAATTTAAAAAAGTAGATCTAGACAATTCTTTTCCAGAATATTTAATTAAAAATTTAAATAATTTTAAGGATTGGATAGTTTAAATATATCTTTCTTATCTTCAGGAAAACAAACAAGATTCTCATCAAATTTGGAATAATAATAATTTTTTTTATCTAATTCTTTAATAAGTTTCTCAAAAATTAAATTTTCTATGTGTATATATTCAAATATAATTATTGGTCTTATATTTGTTGACTGAAAAAAATCTAAAATTATTTTTCCCTCATGCCCTTCAACATCAATGAACAATAAATCAAAATTATTTATTTTATATTTTTCAATCAAATTTTTAATTGTCAAAGTAATAACTTTATCTGAGGAAATATGCTTTGACTTAACACCATGTTTTATTAAATGATTTCTTTCAAAAGACGATATTCCAGCTATATGATCATCATATAAATTTAAATTATTTTCATTTACTTTAAATATTTCTGTATAGCCGTTAAAATCTGAAATAGCTGAATTTTCAAATATACAATCATTTTTATTAGAGTAATTACTTATAAGTTTTTCAAAATGTTCTTTTACAGGTTCAACAAATATTGTTTTTGTCTCATATTTGACTAAATATTTATTTAAAGGATCAAATCTTTTTCCATCATTAGCGCCAATCTGAATTATTTTTTTAGCAAAATTATTTGAAAAAATATGATTTAAAATTTTATCTAAATCAAAAAAATTTTTTGATAAAGTTCTTCTATTTTTAATATAATTCTTCTCTACTAATTTATATCCAAACCACGAAACAATTTTTTTTAACAATTTATTTAGCATTTTTTTTAAAGTTGTTTATTGAGGAATTTATAATATCCTCCATATTATTTCTTATTTTAATTGATAATTTTCTCTCGATTTTATTTTTTAAACACCAGGTTATATTTAATTCTTTACTATTCATAATTTTTTTCTTTACATAAATCTTTTTATTTAATTTTTTTTCGAGGTTTTTTAAAATTTTATCTAAACTGGTTTTTTTGCCAGAACCGACATTAAAAATATTAAATTTACCAAATATTTTTGATTTTTTAATAACAAGATGTATTATTCTAGTTACTTCATTTATGTGAATAAAATCTCTTTCAGGAGAATATAATTTTTCATTTTTTTTAAAATAGTTAAGATTTATAAATTTATTTTTAAAAGCAGATTTAATTAGTTTTGTAATAAATCTTTGATTTTTTGATTTGTGTAATTTAAATTGAAAATTATTTGCAAAACCTACAACATTAAATAATCGTAATATTATTACTTTGTTAAAAAATTTTTTTTTTCTTAAATTTTTTTCAATTAAAAGTTTATATTTACCATATATATTTTTTGGATACGTTTTGTCATTCTCTTTATAAGGTGAATTTGATTTATCCGAATAAATGTTTGATGAGGATAAAAAAATAAATGAATTGATTTTAGTTTTATTAAATGAATTTATAAAATTTAAGGTTTTAAAATAATTGTTATTTTTATATTTACTTTTCTTTCTTTCACCTTCAACTGGATAACTTAAAGCTGCAGTATGTATTACATTTTTAATATTATATTTCTTTATAAGCTCTTTAACTAGTTTTTTATTTTCAATGTCAATTTTTTTTGTGAATTTATGATAATAATTTTTTTGATTTCCTGCCGAGAAATTATCAATTCCTATAAAAGGTATATTTCTTTTATAAAAATAATTTGCAATATGTGAGCCTATATATCCTGCCGATCCAGTAATAAGTATCATAATTGATTAAAACTGCTCATTATCAGATATTTATTTTTTTTAAGTTTTTATTATTTTTTAAACTGTTTTTTAAAAGTATTTTTTTGCCTTCTAGTCTATCTGATATTTTTTTTGGTAAAATAATTTTTATTAAAAACTTTTTATAATTATCTTTTATTTTTTTCCATAAAATACTTAGTTTTTTCTTTTTTATATTTTTATTATTGATAGAATTCTCATTCCATCTTGCAACATAGTCAGATTGTTGAACATTTTTATTTTGAATTTCAGATTTTTTAACTGTTTTTACCAAAATATACAAAGGAGAATCTGAATTTATCTCCAATCTTTCTCCTAATTTTTGCTTTTCCACTTTCCACCATTCATATTTATTATGAGTATTAAAAATAAAAACTTCTGTTTCAAAAAATCCATTATTTTCAGAATATAGAGAAAAAAATAACTCAGGTGAAAACTGCCAAAATCCATGACCACAATTATTATTTGCTGGTAAAGAATGAAGTATTATTCCATTAATTTTACAAAGTTTGGAAATATTATTTAAGTTTTGTGCAACATTAAATATATGCTCAGATGTACCAAAATCTATTACTGTATCAAATTTCTCATTTAAATTTTCAATTGGTTTATTCATATCATGAATAATGTCTGCACCTTCAAATGATGAATTATCTATAGACTTTACAGAATTTGCTTTAAATTTATTTATTAATAAATAATCAATATATCGATTGTTTACATATTCTTTTTCAATCAGGTTGAATTTTTTCATATCTTCATCAGTCAAGATCATTTCTTGTTTTCCAAGGCAAAGAATATTTTTAAATTCTTTTTTCTTAGAAACTTCCTCTAAAAACTTATATTCATGAAAAGTTAAACCCATTTGTATATTTACTTATTGATTAATTTGATTCATTATATATCCCTTGTTTGTAGTTATGAATAACAAAATTTATTTATGTTCGTTTGCAAGTGATGATTTAAATAAAAGTGTTGATAGATTTGAATTTCAGGCAAGAAACATGAACATTTATTCAGGTGTAAAAATATTTAAACCTAAAGATCTTGATCCACAACTTTTGAAAAAAGTTAATGATATAATAAAGCAAAAAGGCAAATATTTATATGGTTATGCAATTTGGAAACCTGCTATAGTTAAAAGTTATTTACAGGATTTAGAGGATGGCGCAATTTTACAATACTCAGACATAGGATGTCATCTAAATTATAAAGGTCTAGAAAGATTAAATGATTATATAGAATTAATAAAAAAAAATAAAATGCTTGCTTTTGAGTATGGAGATCCACCAGAAATTTTTAATAAATTTAATTATAATTTTCAAATTAGTAAAGAATATAAATTTACAAAAGGTGATGTTTTTTCTTATTTTAATCTTGATGAAAGTTCAAAAATATATAATACGCCTCTAATATGGGCAGGATCATTTTTTGTAAGTAAAAATGAATATAGTTTAAAAATTATTACTGAGTGGGAGAAAGCTTGTAAATTTTTACACTTATTAGACGATAGTCAATCAAAAACTCCAAATCATAAAGATTATGTTGGCATGAGAGGTGATCAATCTCTTTTTTCAATAATATGTAAAATTAATAATGTAAAAACTTTATCAGCAAGTGAATGTGAATGGGCAGAAGGAAAAGATGGAACAGGAAGGAAATGGGATCATTTAGAAAATTATCCAATTTTAGCAAAACGTGACTTAAAATATGGATATTTGAAAAGATTTTTAAATAGACAGAAAAAAACTTTTAGAAGAATTAAAAATAAAATATTTAGAAATTGAATTAAACATATATAAGGTTAATTAAATTAATATTTCATAAAATGATATATATAGCTACCACTACAATTAATAAACCAACAGAAGCATTAAAAAAATTTGCAAAAAATAATAATTGCAAGTTAATTGTTGCTCTAGATAAAAAGTCAAAACCATTTAAATTAAAAAATTCGATTATTTTAAGTACCGAATATCAAAATAAAAAATGGCCAAAGTTATCTAAACTTGTAGGATGGAATTGTATTCAGAGAAGAAATTTTGCAATTTTAGAAGCCTATGATAGAGGTGCAGAAATTATAGCGTTGATAGATGATGATAATATTCCTTATAAAAATTGGTTTAAAGGAATAGTTTTAAATAAAAAAGTAAGTTCGAAATTAATTAGTATCAATAAAAAGGTTTTTGATCCTGTTGGATTTACTAACCATAATAATCTATGGCACAGAGGATATCCACTAGAACTTATTAATGGTAGAAAATATAAAAAAACTAGAACAAAAATAATTAAACCAGACATTCAAGCAAATTTTTGGGATGGAGATCCTGATGTAGATGCAATAACTCGTTTTATATTTGCTCCAGAATGCAAATTTTTAAAAAAATATTTTCCTTTTCATTCAAATAAAATTTCTCCTTTTAATTCTCAAAATACTTTACTAAATAGAAATGTTATAAAAGATTATTTTCTATTTCCACACGTAGGAAGAATGGATGATATTTGGGCCGCATATTATGTCACTTCAAAAAAATATGTAGTAATTTATGGCGAACCTACAGTTTACCAAAAAAGAAATATTCACAATTATCTCACCGACTTTAAGAATGAAACGGTAGGATACAATAATAATTTTAAACTAATTGAAGATTTATATAAAAATCCAGAGAATATTTATAATTATCTTCCTAAAAATTCTGCAAAAGCTTTTGATGAGTGGAGAAGAATAATATCAAGATATAAGAAATAGTTTAATGAAAAAAATATTAATAACAGGTGGAGCAGGTTTTGTTGGTAGAAGATTTGTAAAATTTTTTTTAGACCGTGGAGATAAGGTAATATGTTTAGATAATATTGCAAAGTTTACTGGGGGCATAAATCCAAAAAAATGGCCTTTATATAATCCTTATGATTATAAAAATTTTAATTTTTATAAGCAAGATTGTAGAGAATGGTTCAAAAAAAATAAAGATACTGAAATTGATTACTCTTTACATTTAGCTGCAATGGTTGGTGGAAGAAAAATAATTGAAGATGAGCCCATGATTGTTGCAGACGACCTATCTATTGATAGTAGTTACTGGCAATGGGCAGTAAAGTCTAAACCAAAGAAAACTTTATGTTTTAGCTCAAGCGCCTCATATCCTATATCACTACAAAGAAAAAATTCTTATAGACTTTTAAAAGAGGAAGATATTAATTTATATAAATCAATTAAACTTCCAGATTTAACTTATGGTTGGGCTAAACTAACTTGCGAATACTTAGCAAAAATTGCATATGAAAAATATAATTTGAAATCAGTATGCTATAGGCCATTTTCTGGATATGGAGAAGATCAAGATCTATCTTATCCTTTTCCGAGTATTTGCAAAAGAGTAATAGAAAATAAAAATTCTAAAATAATAAATGTTTGGGGATCTGGTTATCAAATGAGAGACTTTATACATATAGATGATTGTGTAAATGCGGTAATCAAGTCTATGAACAAAATTCATAATGGAGATCCATTAAATTTATCTACAGGAAAATATACTAATTTTATAAGTTTTGCTAAAAAAGCAGCTAATTTAATTGGATCTTCTCCCAAGGTGATAGGCACAAGTAAAACTCCAGAAGGAGTTTTTGCAAGAGCAGGAGACATAAAAAAACAAAAAAAATTTGGAATAAAACATTCAATAACTCTTGAAAAAGGAATTAAAAAATCCTTAGACTATTTTTTAAACAAAAGATAAATTTTATCTTCTATGGATAATAAAATTGAAATGTATTGTTTAACTCACAAAAGAGTCAACTTTTTAGAAGATTTAGATTATAAATTAGTAAATATAAGTAGTTCACCAATATCTTCTAAATATTTAAACTGCGATACTCATAAAAATATAATACATAAAGAAAAATTTTATGCAGAGCTTACTTTTCATTACTGGTATTGGAAAAATAAAATAAATATATCAGAAGATAAGTGGATTGGTTTTTGTCAAAGAAGAAGATTCTGGACAAAAACAAAAATGTTAGAAAGTAAAATTGAAAAAAAACAAATGAAAAGTAATCTTTTAATAGAAATACCAAATGAACTATCAAATTTTGAATCTTTTTTATGCGATTCTGTAAAAGTTAATAAAATAAAAAAAATCAAAATTATCAAAAAAGGTTTTAGATCACTAATAAAAAATCCAAGTATATTATTTAATGAAAAAAAACAAAACTTAAGTTTTCAATTTAACATGCAACATGGTTATAATATTTTGGAACAGTCAATTGAACTTTTAAATAATGTAGATAAATATGATTTTTGGGATTTTATGAATAACTCGATAAGCTTTAATCCGCACAACATGGTTATAGCTAAACCGAAAATATTGAACAAATGGTACGAAAACTTATTTACTTGGTTAGATAAATGTGAAGAAAAATTAGGATTTAGTCAGTTTAAAAACTATGAAACTCGAATCTATGCATTTTTATCTGAAAGATATATTTCTTATTGGTTTAAAAAATATTCCCGATGTCATGAATTGCCATGGATATTTTTTGAGAGTGATTAGAGGAGAGATGGCCGAGTGGTTTAAGGCGCACGCTTGGAAAGCGTGTTAAGGGGCAACTCTTTCGTGGGTTCGAATCCCACTCTCTCCGCCAAAAAAAGTTATTTTTATAGAAATAAATGAACTTCAAAAAAAAAAAATAATTTCAGTTTATAACTATTAATTATCAAGCTTAATTTGATATACTTCACAAACTTGATTTTAATTCCTTAAAAAAAAATGGTATAAATTGTTTTTTCCAAAAAAAATAAAATGACAAAAAACTTAAAATATCAAGCAGACTCCATAAAAGTATTAAAAGGACTTGAGGCGGTTAGAAAAAGACCAGGTATGTATATTGGAGATACCGATGATGGAACTGGCTTGCATCATATGATCTATGAAGTGGTTGATAACTCTATAGACGAGGCTCTTGCAGGATACTGTAAAAATATAAATTTAGACATAAATTCAGATGGCAGCATTACTGTAAAAGATGATGGAAGAGGAATACCAGTCGATATTCATAAAGGAGAAAAAAAATCTGCAGCAGAAGTAATAATGACTCAACTCCATGCAGGTGGTAAGTTTGATCATGACTCTTATAAAGTCTCTGGAGGATTGCATGGGGTAGGTGTCTCAGTTGTAAATGCACTTTCAGAAAAATTAGAATTAACAATAGAAAGAGATGGAAAAAAATATTTTATAGAATTTAAAAATGGAGATTCGGTCAAACCATTAAAAGAAATTGGAAAATCAAAAAAATCTGGAACCCAAATTAAATTTTTACCATCAAAAAAAATATTTTCCTCAACAAAATTTAGCTTCGTAATTATAAAAAAAAGAATGAGAGAACTTGCATTCTTAAATAAAGGAATAACAATATCAATTAATGATTTATCATTAAAAAAAACAAAAAATGTAGATTTTAAATTTGATGGTGGAATTTTAGAGTTTGTTGAATTTTTAGATAAAGATAGAGAAAAGTTAAAAAATAAAAATAATAATGATTTATTTAAAAAACCAATTTTTATTGAAGGTAAAAAAGATAGTCTGGAAATTGAATGTTCTTTAAAATGGAATGCAAACTATTCAGAGGATGTTTATCCTTATACAAATAACATTTATCAAAAAGATGGAGGAACACATCTTCTTGGTTTTAGAAGTGCACTTACAAGAGTAATAAATAAATATGCAGCTGAACAAAATTTGCTAAAAAAAAATAAAGTTTCTATTTCAGGAGATGATATTAAAGAGGGATTAACCTGCGTACTTTCAATTAAAATTCCTGATCCTAAGTTTTCATCACAAACAAAAGATAAGTTAGTTTCATCAGAAGTAAGAAATATTGTAGAAAGTATAGTTAATGAAAAATTATCTGTTTGGTTTGATCAAAATCCATCAATATCAAAAATTATTTTAGCTAAAGTTGTCCAAGCCGCTCTAGCTAGAGATGTAGCTAGAAAAGCAAGAGAAAATGTAAGAAGAAAAGGAGCTCTAGAATTAACTGGCTTACCAGGCAAGTTAGCTGACTGCCAGAACTCTAAACAGGAGGGAACAGAATTATTTATTGTAGAGGGAGATTCCGCTGGAGGCTCTGCTAAACAAGGAAGAAATAGAGAAAATCAAGCAGTTCTTCCTTTAAGAGGTAAAATTTTAAATACTTACACAAACTCTAATGGAACAAAAAAAAATGGAAACGGAAATGATATTAGAACCAAGACGCTAGCAAAATTAATATCATCGAATGAGATTATAACTTTAATAAATGCTCTGGGCCTAGATCCAAAAAATGAGGATATTGATTTAAAAGATTTAAGATATGGTAAAATTATAATCATGACCGATGCTGATGTAGATGGCTCTCATATAAGAGCATTACTGTTAACATTTTTTAATAATAAACCATTTAATAAATTAATTGAAAATGGCCATG
>CEUQ01184835.1_pt1 | contig 13543 bp, 14 predicted proteins | sample 361491 | NCBI WGS metagenome assembly CEUQ01 (sample SAMEA2622796, study PRJEB7988) | marine metagenome | biome: marine biome (ENVO:00000447); feature: marine epipelagic mixed layer (ENVO:xxxxxxxxx); material: "saline water (ENVO:00002010), including plankton (ENVO:xxxxxxxx)" | depth 120 m | reverse complement strand
GCAATATGTATTCCAATTGAGAAAGAATTTTTTTCTATCTCAATCGATAAAGCATCATCGAAGTCTTTTGCATCATCAGGATCAATGGTAAATGTTAAAATATTTCTTAAGTCTTTCCTCTTTTTGATCTCCTTTTCAGAAATAGTTTCATTAAGATTTTTTGTTTCATTGATTACATTTTCAGGAAATTTTAAGGGTAAATTAAAGTCATGTATAATAGAATTTATTTCTGTTTCGTTTTCACCAATATTTCCTAAACATTTTATGATTTTAGCTTCAGGTTTTCTTTTTGTTTTCCAAGCAAATACCCTTGCCAGATATTTTTTTTTGTTACTAAATTTTTCAGATCTTCTTTTGTTAATGAAAAAGTCTGTATAGATTTTTTTGTTTTTTGGGATAAAAAAAGCGAAGTCTAAACTATCCTCGATTGTCCCTATAAATTCATTATTTTTTCTTTCTATAACACTTACAATTTCTCCTTCAATATGTCTTTTTGAATATTTATTAAATATTTTTAATTTCACTACATCCTCATGAATGGCTCCGTTCATATTCCGGCTTAGAACTCTTATATCTTCATTTAATTCATTAACAATAACGAAGCAAAATCTTTTATTCACATGATCTACTGTCCCTGTTAAAAACTTACTTTCACGAATTTTAACTTTCTTTTTCTTTTTCAAAATTTTAACTTATAAGCTTAAATTCAAAAACCTTTGACAGGTTATTTAAAAGTTTTTTTTCAACATCTTTAATCTTAATGTCCTGACCAACCTCTTTGCTTATGGATGTTACTTCTTTATCATTGATTCCACACGGAATTATATTTTTAAAAAAGTTAAGGTCAGTATTTACATTCAATGCTAATCCATGCATGGTTACCCACCTGCTTGTTTTAACTCCTAATGCACAAATTTTTCTTGGATTGTCTGATTTTATATCTATCCACACACCTGTATAATCTTTTATTCTTCCAGATTCAATGTTATAATCTTTAAGAGTTAAAATTACCGCTTCTTCCAAAGATCTCAAATACTTATGGATATCAGTAAAAAAATTTTCTAGATCTAGAATTGGATATATAACAATTTGTCCAGGACCATGATATGTTATATCACCACCTCTATTAATTTTAAAAAATTCAAGATTTTCCTTTTCTATAATGTTTTTATCGATCAATAGGTTTTTTTCATCTCCACTTTTACCTAATGTATAAACATGGGGGTGAGAACATGTTAATATATAATTATCAGTTTTGATTTCTTTTTGAAGATTTCTGTTCTTTATTTTAGTATCGATTATCTTATTGAAAATTGATTCTTGCTTTTTCCAAGATTCTTCATAATTAATAAGCCCAAGACTTTTATATTTTACGTTTTTATTAATTACTGAATTCAAAATTTTAAAAAATTAATTATTTCTCTTTAGAAAAAGAGTTCGGTCATAAATCAATTTACCATTATTATTCCATTCTCTTACGATAAATTGTTTATTTGTGTTAAATGGATCTTCATTATAATTAATTTCTCTTTTCTTTTTCCCTGTATTGTAGAATTCTGTCCAAACTCCAATTCTTTTATCATGTAAAAATTTTCCTCTGGCAGCAATTTCTCCATTTAAATGGAACGCATAGTAATTCCCATTTTTTTCACCATATTTAATCGGTAAAACTTCTTTTAATTTGAGTTTTTCAGTATCCCAGAAATATCTAATGGATTCGTCAAACCAACCTAGATAATATATTTCTTTATCCTGTAAAATATCAGATCTATTAAGTCTGATCCACCTATTTTGTTTAAGGCCATAATAAAATGTACCACTTTCGATTACCTGATCATTAAATCTTTTTGTGTATGTACCATGAAGCATTAAAGCATCCTCCAAGATTTTTCTGGATTTTACTATTTTTTTCTTTTTCTTATCATAAAAGTATAACTCTTGAGCATATACATTTTTCAGCTCAGGATCTTTTATATAAAAGAAATTTTCATAAATATTATTTCTTCCGCTTATGGTTCTAATAAATCCTTTCTTTGTCTTTATTCCAAAAAAAATATTTTTCTTTTTCTTTTTTTTTCTCGTTATCATTAGAGTGTCTTCAGCTTCTTGAAACAGTAAATCTCTGGATGATATTGTATCTGCATTTAGCCTGAATATATCTTGTGAATACGAAATAGAGGCAATCATTATCAGAAAAAAGGTTAACGGAGTCTTTTTCATATATATAAAACGGGAAAAGCTTTAAAAAATTACTTTGATAGGATATCTATACTTCTTTTAACAAAACTTGTTAGGTTTGAACCAGTTAACATATTCTGAGAAAGGAGTGCTAAATCGTAAACTTGAGATGCAATTTTTTCTTTTGTCTTTGATGTTTTTGCCTTTAAAATTTTATCAATGGACTTATGATTTCCGTTAATACTTATGGAAATCATTTCTCCACCACCACCCATCATCATAGGATTGTTACCACTTGATTTTGCCATGTCTTGCATTCTTCTAAAAAATTCAGGGAATGTTATGGTGACTGGGTCATCTGACGGATTTAAGGATTCAACATTTATTACAGATGATTTATTATCAACTATTTTTTCAAAAAGCTTTTTAAGCTTTTCTTTATCCTTTTCAGAAATTACAGCTTCTTTATTTTCTCCTTTGTCAATAAGTTTATCTATAATATCAGCATCAACTCTTTTAATTTGTATTTTATCAAGTTTTTGTTCGAGATGATTTATGAAATGACTGTCAATAACATTGTCAAAAACTACAACATCGTAGCTCCTTTTTTTTGCACTTTCGATAAAAGAGTCTTGCTTTTTTATGTCTGATGTATATAAGATTATTGTATTCTTATCCTTATCTTTTTGAGTTTTGGATATGAATTTTTTATATTCTTCAACTGTTCTCATTTTCGAATCTGTACTTTCAAAAAGAGCGATTTTTTCTACTTTATCATAAAATTTTTCTTCAGATATCATACCATATTTTACAAACAGATTTATATCTTTCCACTTCATGTCGTATTCTTTTCTATCATCCTTAAAAAGTTCATTAAGTTTGTCAGCAACTTTTTTAGTTATGTAGGTATTTATTTTTTTTACATTTCCATCTGATTGTAAATAACTTCGGGATACATTTAAAGGTATATCTGGAGAATCGATTACACCATGAAGTAACATTAAAAACTCAGGAACAACATCTTTAACCTCATCAGTGATAAATACTTGTCTTGAGTAAAGTTGAATTTTATTTTTTTGTACTTCAAAGTCATTTTTGATTTTAGGGAAAAATAAAATCCCAGTCAAATTGAATGGATAATCAACATTAAGATGAATCCAGAAAAGTGGCTCATCCGAAAAAGGATAAAGCTCTTTATAAAAACTTATATAATCTTCATCTTTTAAATCCTTCGGACTTTTATTCCATATGGGATCAGGGTTATTAATAATATTATCCTCCTTAATGGTTTTAAACTTCGGTTTACCTTCCTTGTCTTTACCATCTTCAATAGATTTATCCTTTTGACCAAATTTTATTTTTACAGGCAGGAATTTACAATACCTATTGAGTATTTCATTGATCTTACTTTCATTTAAAAATTCCTTAGAATCATCATTTATATGTAGAATTACATCTGTGCCTCTCTCTTTCTTTTTAGAATCTTTTATTTCGAACTCTGTATTTCCGTCACATTTCCAATGGGCGCCTTTGCTAGTTTTAACATGTGACTTTGAGTCTATTTCAACCAAGGACGAAACCATAAAAGCAGAGTAGAAACCAAGGCCAAAGTGTCCAATAATTTGCTGAGAATCTCCCTTCTCTTTATATTTTTCAATAAATTCGGTTGCTCCCGAGAACGCAATTTGATTTATGTATTTTTTTATTTCTTCTGCGGACATACCAATTCCTTTATCAGAAATAGTAATAGTCTTCTTTTTTTCATCTAAAATAATTTCAATAGTTAAATCGCCAAGTTCTTCTTTTATTTCTCCCATTTGGGAAAGGCTTTTTATCTTTTGTGTTGCATCAACTGCATTTGAAATAAGTTCTCTTAAAAAAATATCTTGATCAGAGTAAAGAAATTTTTTGATTATTGGGAAAATATTTTCTGTATTTATAGAAATGTTGCCTTTTTCTTTCATAGTTTTTATCTTATTCTTTCTGATTCTCTTACCAATATTTCATCTTTTCTTATAAATCTATTTGATAAGAAATTGAAAAATATCGCCAAAAATATTAAATAAAATGAAATTAGAAAACTGATTTTATCATTGATCTCTTTGTAAACATCATTATAAAACGTTTCATATAAAACGAACATTACCAGAAGGGATGTTATAAATGAATTTATGGTCCCTAATTTTATCTGAGTAAGTCTATTCTTATAGCTGAAAATAGAGAAAACAGCTAATAAACAGCTTAATATAACAATAGCACTAATATAAAACTGATCATAAAGTATTGTCTCATTATCTTTCTCAAAGACATCTGTACTTATATATCCAGTTACCATAGCCTCTACATTACCGTTCTCATCACTAATTTCAATTTTTTGCCAAACTGGGAAAAAGAAAGATGTTACAAGTGAGATAACAAATAAGATTAAGAATATTGTTTGGATTCTCTGAATCATGATCGTATTTTGTACAAAGAAAAAATAAATAAAGAAAAATTCCCTAATACGTGAGGTATTTTATTGAGATATCATATAATGGAAAAAATTTTCATGGTTGGCAAATTCAAGATAATGCCGAAACTATTCAATCAAGATTAGAGGATTCCCTATCTAAAATCTTAAATAAAAAAATTACTGTTTTTGGAAGTGGTCGAACAGACACGGGGGTGCATGCAATTTCTCAAGTTGCTCATTTTGACTATGATGAAGTTTTAAAACCAAATTTTTTATATAGAATGAATGCCATTTTACCAATAGACATATCAATTAATAAGGTTACAAAAGTTAGAGATAATGCAAACTCAAGATTTGATGCTACTTTAAGAGAATATATTTATATGATACATACTCAAAAATCACCTTTTTTAGATGGGCTATCTTTATTTTATAAGTATAAAATTAATTTGAAACTTATAAATGAGGCGGCCTCAATTTTATTTAAATATTCTGATTTCAAAAGTTTTTCAAAAGTCGGAACAGATGTTAATAATTATAATTGCAAAATAAAAACTGCAGAAATCAAAAAAAATAAAGATCATTTTATATTTACCATATCCGCGAATAGATTTTTAAGAGGTATGGTTAGAGCAATCTTTGGAACATTATTAGAAATCAATGAAAATAAAAAGTCTTTAGATGATTTTAAAAAAATCATTGAAGGTAAAGACAGAAGTTTAGCTGGCCCCTCTCTTCCCCCTCACGGACTCTATTTAAAAGAAGTCAAATATAATTCAGATATATACATATGAGTACAAAAAATGTAAGTGGAAACTTATTTGATTTCAAAATTTTAGGTAGGCTAATGCTATTTTGTCGACCTTATATGAGTGTTTTTTATATCCTTGTATTATTGACGATTAGTTTGTCTATTCTTCAGCCAATAAGACCATATATCACCCAAATAATTATTGATGATTATATATCTGTAAATGATATTAAGGGATTACAGTTTATGATAATTCTTTTAATTGCTTTACTTGCAGTTAATGCAGTTGTAATGTATTTCCACACATATTTATCTGGATGGTTAGGGCAAAATATCATAAAAGATATAAGAATCAAATTATTTTCCCATTTACAAAAATTTAAACTTCAATTTTTTGATAAGACTCCAATTGGTAGAGTTGTTACTAGGAATGTCTCAGATATAGAAACCATTGCTGATATTTTTGGTCAAGGTATAGCATCAATCATAGGGGATATTCTTCAGTTGGTTGGAATAGTTATTCTTATGTTTATTTTAAATTGGAAGTTAACACTAATAAGTTTATCCACTTTGCCTTTTCTGTTTCTCACTACTTATATTTTCAAAGAGAAAGTAAAGTTATCTTTCAATGAAGTAAGGACTGCCGTAGCAAATCTAAATTCATATGTTCAAGAACACATTGTAGGAATGAATATTGTTCAAATTTTTGCTAATGAAGAAAAGGAGTTTAATAAATTTATTTCTGTTAATAAAACTCATTTGAATGCTAATCTAAAAGCTGTCCTATACTATTCAATATATTTTCCTGTCATGGAATTATTTACATCGATTGGGCTAGGCTTATTAATTTGGTATGGTGCTGGTCAATTGTTTGAAGAGGAGGTGACTCTAGGTGTATTGATAGCATTTATAATGTATTTGCAATTATTTTTTAGACCAATAAGAGCTATAGCAGATAGGTTCAACACACTGCAAATGGGGGTTGTTAGTTCAAAGAGAATTTTTGATTTATTAGATAGGGATGAAACCATTAATTCAAATGAGAAGCTTTCAAAAATGGATATTATTGGAAAGGTAGAATTTAAAAATTTATGGTTTTCATATAATCCAAATGATTTTATCTTAAGAGATATAAATTTCAAAATTGATAGAGGAGAATCGGTTGCTTTTGTTGGAAGTACTGGATCAGGAAAAACATCAATAATTAATCTTATCAACAGATTTTACGAGTATCAAAAGGGAGAGATTTTAATAGATGATGTTGATATTAGAGATTATAATTCCTCTGATCTAAGAAAAAATTTAGGATTAGTTTCTCAGGATGTCTTCTTATTTTCAGATAGTATTTTAAATAATATAACTCTATACAATGATAATATTTCAGAGGAAGAGGTTTGGAATTCAATAAGAAAAGTTGGCGCAGAAAAATTTATAAATAGTTTGCCAGGGAAATTAAGTTTTAATGTTAAAGAGAGAGGAGGGTCTTTATCCGTTGGTCAAAGACAGCTTATTTCATGTATAAGGATAATGTTATATGATCCAAAAATTATATTGCTTGATGAGGCAACTTCATCTGTTGATTCTGATACAGAGTTTATGATTCAAAATGCTATTTCTGAAATATTAAAGAACAGGACATCTATAGTTGTAGCACATAGACTCTCTACTATAAAGGAAGTAGATAAAATTATTGTAATTGAAAGTGGTGAAATTAAAGAAGTAGGGAATCATGATCAATTGCTTAAGAAAAGGGGGTTTTACTATAAATTATATCAAATGCAATATAAAAACATATCTAACTGATTTTTAACATTTTTTCTTCCTCAATCTGCTTGATATATAGTTTGTGGTAGTGACCCTCCATTTTTATTAATTCTTTGTGTGATCCTTTTTCAATAACTTTTCCTTCTTCGATTACCAATATTTGTTTTGCTAGTTTAACGGATGAGATTCTATGCGAGATTACAATTGTAGTCCTATCTAACATTATTTTTTTTAGGTTTTCTAATATGATGTTTTCAGTATTGGTATCTACTGCAGATAGACAATCATCCAGAATTAGGATTTTTGGTTCTTTAATTATTGCTCTAGCGATAGATATTCTCTGTTTTTGCCCACCGGATAAAGTGATGCCTCTTTCTCCAATCATTGTATCGTATTTATTAGGGAATGAATCTATATTTCTTATTAAATCTGCATCCTCTGCGGCTTTTTCAACTTTTCTAAAATCTGAACTTTCACAACCGAATAAAATATTATTTTTGATAGTATCTGAAAATAAGAAGACATCTTGAGGAACATAGCCAATTTGTTTTCTAAAAAAACTAATATCAAGATTTTTTATGTTGATTCCATCAACTAGTATTTTACCACTTTTTATATCAAATAATCTTAAAATACTATTTGCAATCGTACTTTTCCCAGAACCAGTTGACCCTATAACACCTAATGATTCACCTGGATTTATTTGGAAGGATATGTTATCCATACCCACTAATCCTGTATCTGGATAACTAAAAGAAACATTTTGAAATTCTAATTTTCCTTTTAAATCCACTTTCTTATTTTCTTTAGAAATTATATTTGTTTTTTCTTCTAGAAATTCATTAAGTCTCTTTTGTGAGGCTGAAGCTCTTTGAACAATGCTAGTTATCCAGCCGAGTGCTGTTACTGGCCATGTTAGAAGATAAACATAGATCAAAAACTCAGCAATATTGCCAATGGTAAGTGTTCCTTCAAAGACCTGAAGAGCACCAACATATACTGTTATTATAATACTTAAACCAATTAAAGTCATAATGATTGGAAAAAATAATGCTAAAACAAATTGTAGGTCTAATGATTTTTCTTTGTATTGGTTACTTTTTTCTTTAAAAACATCAGAAAAGTTACCCTCTCTTACAAAAGATTTAATTAACCTAATTCCAGAAAAACTTTCTTGGACATATGTTGATAGATCTGATAATGATTCTTGTATTCTCTCGGATCTTTTATTAATTATATTTTGAACATAATATATGGATACGACTAGTAGAGGTAATGGTAAAACACTAAAAAATGCAAGAGTAGAATTAATATAAAACATAAATGGTATTACCATTATCATTAATATTGTTACATTCATTCCGTACATTAATGCTGGGCCTAGGTACATTCTAACCCTACTTACATCTTCAGATATTCTGTTCATTAAATCTCCTGTATTATTATTTTTATAAAATTGAAGTGGAAGTGTCTGATAATGATAATAAACTTCGTTTTTTAAGTCATATTCAATGTTTCTGGAAGCAACAATTATAGTTTGTCTCATCATATACATAAGAATGCCTCGAAATACTGCAGAGATAATAATTGCAGCTGAATAAAAAATCACATCATTTATAATGATATTTTTAAAATCAAGATTCCCACTTGTATATTCCTTATACCCACTCTCAATTAGATTAAAAGTCTCTCGTATTAATGTTGCTGGAATTATAGCAAAAACTGTTGAAAATAAGATAAATAATGTTCCCATTAAATAGTATGACTTATACTTTATAAGGTATTTATTTAAATAGGATAGCTCTTTCAATTTTCTTAATTAAATTTATTGAATATAATATTTGTAAAGCTATTACTTAATATATGAATAATGAGTGAAGATGATAACAAATCACTATTTGAATTAATAAATGAACCTAATCATGAGCAAATTGTTTTCTGTAATGATAATTCTATAGGGTTAAAAGCAATAATAGGAATTCACAATACCAATTTAGGTCCAGCCATTGGTGGAACAAGAATGTGGAATTATAGTACAGATGAGGAAGCGTTGAAAGATGTTTTGAATTTGTCAAAAGCCATGAGCTACAAATCTTCTCTTGCTGGATTAAATGCTGGCGGTGGGAAGGCAGTTTTAATCGGTAAACCAAATATAAAGAATAGGAACTATTTAAAGAGATTTGCACAATTCATTAAAGATTTAAATGGTAAGTACTGGACAGCTCAGGATGTTAATATGTCAACAGATGACATTGTATGTATTAACGAGACATGTCCTTTCGTTGTAGGGTTACCAAAAGAAAATGGTGGTCTTGGAGATTCGTCTGTGCCAACGGCCTATGGGGTTTACATGGGAATGAAGTCTGCATCAAAATATTTGACAGGAAGTGAGAGCTTAGAGGGTAAAAAAGTTCTTATCCAAGGTGTTGGTAATGTAGGTTCAAAGGTTGTTGATTATCTAATTGATGAAGGATCGGAAATATATGTAAGTGATATTAATAGTAATAATTTAGATATTGCCAAATCAAGGAATGTGAATGTTTTAGACCCTGATGATATTTATAATATGTCATACGATATTATTTCTCCATGTGCTCTTGGTGGAACAATTAATAAAGAGTCTTTAGAGAAAATTAATTGTAAAATTATAGCTGGTGCAGCTAATAATCAGTTAGGTGATGATAATTATGTCCCTCAAAAACTTTCTGAAAAAGAAATATTATATGTCCCAGATTTCTTGGTAAATGCTGGTGGAATAATCAGTGTATATCACGAACAAATTAAAGATTTAGACTCAGAGAAAGTTATGAAAATGACAGAAGGTATATACGATAAGGTTAATGAAGTTTTAAAATATTCCAATAAGAATAAAATATCAACCAATTCTGCTGCTATTTCATTAGCAAAAGATAGAATTGCTCAAAATTATAAAAAGTAGTTACATTTGCACTTCGTTCTTTAATTTGAAGTGTTATGCTCAACAGAAGGTTTTTAAGAGTAAAGGTCCTACAACAGTTATTTTCTTATTATAGTCAATCTATACATACTGAAGATCACAATAAACTTCAAAGGGATGTATCATTAGAGTTAGTGAAATCTATAACAAATGTCGAAAAGTATTTTTTCGATATTATCTCATCAGTAATTGTTTTTGCTGATATCAATCTTGAAAAAAAAGAGATAGCAAAATCTGAAAGAATTAAAAAATCTAAATCTAGATTTAATCTTTCTCAAAATTTGATTATTAAATTTCTAAGAAAAGATAAATTAATTATTGACAGTCTTATAAAACATAAAAACAGGTGGAATACTAAAGAGGAACATTTAAGGGACTGGTATGGTATTATGCTTAATGAAGATTTTTATAAAAATTATATTGATATAGGAGAGCCTTCTGTAAAGGATGACTTTAATTTCATTGAAAACCTTATTTTAAAATTTCTAATTAAAAATGAGGTAATAAGAAAGTATTTTGATGAGAGTAATCTTTATTGGAATGAAGATAGGTATATTATTAGCTCAATGTTAAAAAAAACTGTTAAGTCATTGAATTCACCAAATTTTAATACATTTGCTGTCGCAAGTTTGTCTGAAGATATAGATGAGGATTTAAATTTTGCAAGCTCTTTGTTTGATGCTGTAATTAAAAACACCCATGAATACGACAGGTATATTGATAAATATGCCAAAAATTGGGAGTTAGAAAGAATATCTATGATAGATATATCAATACTTAGAATGGGTATTGGGGAAATGATATCTTTTAAAAATATTCCAACTAAAGTTACGATCAACGAATGTATTGATATTGCAAAGAGTTTTAGTTCCAATAAAAGTGGGAACTTTGTAAATGGTCTTTTAGATGTAATTTCATTAAATTTGCTAAATGCTGGTGTAATAAGTAAAACCGGCAAAGGTTTAATAGATAATAAATAGACTATGAGTAAAAATTCTACAAATACATTTATAAGCCTGTTACTAGGTTTAATTGTTGGAGGTATCCTTGGTATTTTATTTGCACCTGATAAAGGTAATAATACAAGAGATAGGTTGACATTTAGATTAAATAAATACAAAAGAAAACTTGAGGATCTTATTGATGAAATAATAGATGAGAAGGGAAATGTTGACTCTGATGCTAAAGTCAAAAGCAAAAGAGTTGTAAACACTGCAAAAACTAAGGCAGAGAAATTATTAAAAGACGTTGATGGTATCCTTTCAAAAATTAAAGAAAACTAATTATGAAAAATATAACAATATTATTACTTGTTGTTCTTATCTCATCTTGTGGATCACAAGTGAGTGATTTAGAGCTTAGAGTTGCTAAGTTAGAAACAGAAATAGCATCAATGAGAAAAGGTGGTGTTTCTACTGTTGTTCCAACTGGTGCTTTTCCAAAATTTTCATTTCAAGAAGAAGAGCATAATTTTGGAGATATAAATGACGGAGATATTGTCAGTCATACATTTAAATTTACCAATTCAGGAGAGGCGCCTCTTATAATTTCAAAGGCAACAGCTGCTTGCGGTTGTACTGTTCCTCAATGGCCTAGACAGCCAATCCCTGTTGGAGGTTCTGGTGAGATAAAAGTACAATTTGATTCTAGTAACAAGCCTGGAATGCAAAATAAGGTTGTTACTATAACTGCTAACACTGAATCAAAAGTTAAAAAACTTTTAATTAGAGCTCAGGTAGGTCCAAGGTCTTAATATGATTTTATTACAGTCTTTTGGATCAGGGCTTGCCCAATTGTTTTTTCCTATAGCTATTGTCGCTGTCGCTTACTTTTTTATACTAAGGCCGGAGCAAAATAAAAGAAAAAGGCAGGCTGACTTTATATCAAATTTAAAAAATGGTGATAAAGTTGTCTCTGCAGGAGGTATTCATGGCAAAATCATCGGTATCGAGAAAGACTCAGTGATCCTACAAGTAGATAGGGGAACAAAAATCAAATTTGATAAAGATTCAATCTCTTTAGAGATGACTACTTCAAAGGTAAAGTAGTTGTATCTAGAATTTATTTTATACTTTTTTTTAAAATGAGTATCTTAGATCGATGGGCCCTTATTTAGTAGGTATTACAGGAGGCATAGGATCTGGAAAATCAACGGTGTCTCAAATTTTGCATCATTTAGGATATAAAGTATATGACTCGGATTTAAGAGCAAAAGATTTAATAAGCAAAGATGGTCATATTAAAAATCAGCTCATAAAATTTTTTGGTGTTGAAGTATATAAAGACTCACATATAAATAAGGATTTTCTATCTAAATTAATTTTCAATGAACCTAAAGCTTTAAATAAAGTTAACTCAATTATTCACCCAGTGGTTTCTGAAGATTTCAAGAAATGGGTCTCAGATAATTCTGAAGATAGGATATTATTTAAAGAAGCTGCTCTTCTTTTCGAATCAAAATCCTACTTAGATTTAAACTATACAATTTTTGTTTCAGCAAAAAAAACACTGAGAATTAAAAGGGTTTTATCTAGAGATAAGGATAGGAATGTTAGTGAGATAGAAAAAATAATCCAAAATCAAATTCTAGATAAGGAAGCAAAGCAATTAGCTGACACTATCATTTACAATAATGAAAAAAGTTTACTTCTTCCTAAGGTCATAAAATTGGTTGATAATTTAACGAATATCTCCTGATTAGTATCAAGTAACTTACATATTGAAATCGCTTTTCATAATTACAGCTGTATGAAGTAATGTTGCAGCAAGTTTTCCTTCTCCATTAAATATTTCTCCTTTAATAGTAGCAATATTTCTGCCTTTTTTAATTACAGTTGCAGTCGCAGTAACAGACCCTTTGAATAATGGCCTGTGATGAACACTATGTAAATTAGTAGAATTTGGGTAAACTGTTCCCTTGGATTCATAAATTAATAGAAGGCTTGTTATATCATCAAGCATTGAGTTCATTTGACCACCTTGAACAGTTCCGTTTGGGTTTAAAGTCTCATCTGGAAACTCACCTTTTAGTTTTAAAAATCCATCTTTATGCTCTATGAATTCGAATTTATAAATTTTACCAGTACCTCCCTTTTCTCTGTGAAAACTTAAATATTTGTTAAACTCATGTTGCATGAAGATATTGTTTAGTGAATAATAAAATTTCTATCTTAATTTAAGATAAATTGAATTAGACTGCTGTTAATTTAATTTAAATTGAAGTAAAAATCAAAAGTAATTTATGTATCATAAAGATTCTTTTTCCTATTTTAGTGTATAATTCAATTAACAATTTTAAATCTAACATTATGTTTAAATCCTTAAAGTTTATTTTATACACAATTTTAATAGTTTCTTTATATAACTGTGGTGGTGGACCAAGTAAAGAACAAAAAGAAGTAATAGATGCCCAAGCTCAGCTAGAAATAGACTTAGAGATGTA
>CEUQ01071762.1_pt1 | contig 13642 bp, 9 predicted proteins | sample 361491 | NCBI WGS metagenome assembly CEUQ01 (sample SAMEA2622796, study PRJEB7988) | marine metagenome | biome: marine biome (ENVO:00000447); feature: marine epipelagic mixed layer (ENVO:xxxxxxxxx); material: "saline water (ENVO:00002010), including plankton (ENVO:xxxxxxxx)" | depth 120 m | reverse complement strand
ACATTATGGACTCCTCCTGTCATATCATCATTATATTCGGCTGATATCGTAACATTATATGGGTCACTTACATCTAATATTACAAATCCATTTTTTCGATTTGAGGCTCCTTCTCTTGTAATCACGCCTACACGACCATCTTCTGAGATTTTTACATCATTTACTGTTCGAGCGTCAACAGTTATTGTATCAATAATGGTCATATTAGAAGGGTCTGTAACATCCCAAAAATAAGCTTCACCATTAGAACTCCAAGTACCTGTTACAGCAAAATCTTTCCCTTCATGTTTATCCACGCCAGCCCAAACCCACAAGTCACCTGTTAATACATTCGAAATTAATCCGTGCCCCACTAACTTTACTTGTTTCTTCACATCTCTTGGAACAACCTTAATTGTTTTCTGAGCTGAATAACCATTACTAGAAGCAATAAGCGTATACAGACCCGCAGTTTCAGCAACAAACCTACCATCTTCCGTTACTAACCCTGCTGCAGGTAGCGCAAATTCACCATAATCAGCTTGACCATGGTAAGAATAAGTGATTGGTATATCATCAATAATACGACCACTTTTATTTAAAGTTTTTGCATTCAAAACAATAACGTCACCAGTTCTAATTTCTTCTTTATCTAAAGATAGTGTCACTTTGCGTGTAGGATTTTTCACCACATTAATTTTAAATGATTCTTTTAAGTTTTCAATTCTAGCAGAAATTGTAGTGCTGCCTGACTTTTTTGTTTCTAAATTTCCGAGAATATCAAATTCAGCTACGTTTTTATTACTAGATGTTAATTTAACATTTAATTCTGATCGCTTTAGATCGGCTTCATCAAAAACCACAACTGATAAAGGTGTTGAGGTGCCTGAGTAAAGTTTAGAAGGCCTTTGGTTAAAAACAATACGATCTAAAGGAGGCGAAGGTACGTTTATAATTAAGTTTGCTCTAATACGATCTTCCCGTTTTACTGTAATAGTTCGAGTACTTAAGCTCAAACGCCCTGGCTTATGAGCTTTTAGTGTTACACTCGCAATGCCTGTGGAATCACTAATTCGAGGAGAAACTGATAATGTTTTTCTTTCTCCAAAAACATAAAATGGATTTTGTGCAAGTTTTCCATTTTCATCTAATAATTTAATTGTTATCTCTTTCGATTCACCAACATTCATTATTAATGAATCCATCCCAAATTCAAAGTGAAGCTTTTCTTGTCCAAATACACTTGAAATATGAAATAGCGATAAAAATACCAATGTATATTTTCGCATTTACTTACCTCCTCTTATATATGATAAAAGCAATCAAATATACAAAATAACCAATTAAATTTGGGGTAAAATACTTATATATAATGAATCCTCTAATTAAACTGACACTTTTTATATTTATCATTTTTTATTTAAATGGGTGCGAATCTCAAGAGAAAAGTAATCATAATAAAATGATTGAAATTCTTGCAGAAAAATCAAGCGTTACTAATCCAGAAACAAATATTTATGAAAATAAAAAACGTCTTGCTTGGCTACAAAAACAAAATTTTGATAATGATATTGCTTCGAAGCTTCAACATCAAGCAGTCATAGCAAATGAAATGCTTAATGCTGGCTATCCCAAGCAAGCTATTGATCAATATAATTATGTATTAAATACTATTGACTCATTACAATTGAATGCCCCCGAGGAATTTATTAATTCAGTGTTAGATCTTTTGGCGATAACCAATTTACGATTGGGAGAAGAAACTAATTGTCTTGATGGTCATAATGCAGAATCTTGTATCATACCTATTAGAGGTTCAGGAGTACATCGAGATAAGACTGGCGCCAATCAGGCTATTGAAATCTATAAAAAATTATTATCTATAGATCCAGATAATTTTGTTTACAGATGGCTAATAAATCTTGCATATATGTTAAAGGGTGATTTTCCTGATGGTGTACCAAAAAAATGGCTAATTCCAAAATTAAATGGTTCAAAATCTGTTGAATTCCCAGAATTCAAAGAAATTGCATCAAAAATAGGATTAGATCATATTGGTCTTGCTGGCGGATCAATTACCGAGGATTTTGATAATGACGGTGATATAGACATACTGGCATCATCTTGGGGAAGTCACAATCAAATCCAGCTATTTGTAAATGATGGAACCGGTAATTTTTCCAACCAAACTGATAAATCAAATCTAATTGGAATTACTGGTGGCCTAAATATGGTTCATGGAGATTACAATAATGATGGATTTGTAGATATATTTGTTTTGCGGGGCGGATGGTTTTCAGAAGATGGTAAAATACCTAATTCGTTATTAAAAAATAATGGTGATGGTACATTTATAGATGTCACAATTTCTGCAAATATTTATTCAGAGTTTCCGACACAAACTGCGTCCTGGGGAGATTACAATAATGATGGGTTTTTAGATCTTATTATAGGAAATGAAACAACTAATGGTCCGATATATAATTCTGAGCTATACCATAATAATGGTGATGGTACTTTCACTGAAAAATCACAATCTATAGGATTAAATATTTTTGGTTTTATTAAAGCAGTTGTCTGGGGGGATATTGATAATGATGGTGATCTTGATATTTTCATCTCAAGGTTAGGTCAACCAAATTCATTATATCGAAATAATGGTGAAACAGAAAATTGGTCATTTACTGATATTGGCAATATAGCAGGTGTTTTGGAACCTATAGATAGTTTTCCTGCATGGATATTCGATTATAATAATGATGGATGGGAAGATATTTGGGTTTCAGGCTATGATAATTCTACTGGGCATGTTGCAATGGATTATTTAGGTATACCAAATGATGGAGAAACCCCCAGATTATACAAGAATAATAAAGATGGTACATTTTCTAATGTGACTTTTGAAACAAATATGAATCATCCTTTGCTTACTATGGGTTCAAATTTCGGAGATATAAATAATGACGGTTTTTTAGATTTATATATTGGCACTGGAGATCCAGACTATAGATCAATTCAACCTAATAGAATGTTTATAAATGATAATGGTCAGGCATTTAAAGATGTTACTTTTGAAAGTAGGCTTGGTCATCTTCAAAAAGGCCATGGTGTTTCATTTGCTGATATAGATCAAGATGGTGATCTTGATATACATGCAGTTATGGGAGGAGCATACGAAGGAAGTGTTTATCAAAATACACTCTATGAAAACCCTGGGAATTGGAATACAAATTGGATTGGTTTATCGCTTCATGGCTCACAGTCAAATGCGTTAGCAATTGGTGCTAGAATAGAGATTGTTTTAGAAAATGGAATTTCAATACATAGAACAGTTTCGAGTGGGGGAAGTTTTGGTGGAAACCCATTTCAACAAATGATAGGAATTGGGGGAAATAATAAAATTTCTATAATTAATATTTATTGGCCTGCAACTGATAAAAATCAGGTTTTAAAAGACCTAGAAATAAATAGATGGCATCATATAATTGAACCGGCTGCATAATTTTTTATTCATCAAGTTTTTTTAATTCATCTTTCATCATTTTCCCGATCTCGTGATCTGGTTTTAATATCAATCCCCGATTAAGATATGAGGTGGCCCTTTTAAAATCCTGACGTTGTATTTGAATTGCCGCTAGATATATATAAGAGTCTGTCATTGATTGATCTAGCTCAATAGATTTAATTAAATGTTTTTCAGCTAAAACATAATTCTTCATTTTATACAAAACATTTCCAATACCTAGATGAGCTGATGAATTGTAAGTATTAATCTCAAGAGAGCGCATATATGCTTCTAATGCTATTTCATTTTGTTCGTTAATTGCCTGCGCATTAGCAAGGCTCACCCATGCCTGCCAATCAAGTTTATTAGATTTAATAATTTCACCATAAACAATAATTGCATTTTCAATATCATTTATCAATAAATATGTAGATGCTAAACCCCTACGCGCTCGATTATTTTTAGGCCAAATAGTTAAAGCTTTCTTGTACAATTCAATTCCATCATAATATAATCCTTTATTAGATAGGTCTTGTGCTTTATAGGCTAAAGCAATTGACCAACGTGTTCTAATTTTACTTTGATCTTTCCCTGATTTTGATAGGATGTCAATTGTAAATGTTGATAATAATGGAGTAGTTGAGCCCATCATATCTAAATATGCGAGTGCTAGACTTTTAATATCTAAATCCTTATTGTTTGATAAGTTCATTAATCGATTGATATATAATTTTGAATCTTGCATTACATTATCAGACATAAACGCCGCCGCTAGGCCTGCAAAAACCTGTGGGTATGGATCTTGATTACTACCAATTAATTTTATCATATCACTATTTGAATCATTTTTATCAATGTAAGAAAAAAGTGCTGATTCCAATGGATGTAATGGCTTCAATTTCCCATACCATGATTTAATTTGATTACTAATTTGATTATTAGATAATTCGTCATGACATTGTGAGCAAGCATTTGTAATACCTAGTGTTTTATCAAGATCTGGTCGGGGTATAGATATTGTATGATCTGCTCTAACAAATCTGATTTCATTACCAACAGCACGATGTTGTTGAAACGGCATATGGCAAGAAGTGCACTGACTTCCTGTAGAGTTACTTTCATGAAAAGTATGCGCTGAAATATTTTCCGAAATAGATGCGTGACAAGAAATACATTGTCCATTATCAAACCTTCCTTTAAGAGGATTCCGATTGATATCTTGATAACTATTTGAATGAGGATTATGACAATCTACACATGTCATAGAACCATTTAAATAGCAGTCACTAAAAATATGATTTTGCTGATATCCAAAGGCTTTAACTCTTCCATCGGGATGATATGGATTATCACCTAACATAGAAAATTTTGTGCTGAAATAGTTTTCAAAATCCATGCCGGGTAAATATCCGGGTCTAATTACATCTTTCAGTGCATGACATTGTGCACATAGATTTACAGATTCCTCTTTGTTTAATGTTGTTAAAGATTTAATCCCTGTATATCCTTTAATTATTGTTTTACCAAATTTCATGATTTCTACATGTTCTTTAGCCGGCCCGTGACATGATTCACAATTAATTGATAAATCAGTAAAACTTGTCTCATATTTACCTTTACTTAATTCAAATGCAGTTGTAATCTGGCTACCATGACATTGTTGGCAATTTTGTTTTTCTTCTAGAGTTCCCAATGCTCTATTTGGTGGCCATTCTGACATTTGTCTTGGTGAAATATTTTTAGATGCAGGAAGCCATCCTGATAAATTATTAGATTCAAAAAACCATATCTTACGTTCTGGGTTATAATCAAATGGTAATAATCTCATTGTGCCATCTGGGAAGAGTCCAAAATAGGATTGAGTTCCGCCTCCATACAAAAATCCACCTCCAACAACTCCGAAAACTTCATATTTTTTTTCGGGAAAACCATTTTCCTGAGAACGAAAATAATATCGATTATTTTCTTTAAAGGGTATAAACCATCCATTTTTTAATTCGATCTTTTGACCATCAAAAGGTGCCAAAATCCGTTCTTTGTTTGGTATTCCTCCCGCATTTCCGTGGGTCGATTCTTTCCAACTATCATATTGATCCGGGTGGCAAGAAGAACATGTCTCTGAACCAGAAAATTGATTATTTTGACCAAAAAATAGTGAATTAAAAAATACAAGAATTAAAAAACTATATTTCATTTTAGAGTATTAATTTTTTGACCAATCTGGTGGTTCACATTCACAAAATTTTCTAATTTTAGATACGTATTCCACTATTTCTTTTTTATCAAATTTTTGCCCCCACGGTGGCATAAAATGATTTTTATTCATAATTCTGCCACCTCCATAAATTGTATCATACAATGCATTATCAGATCGTAAACTAATTTTTTTACCATCTGTAAAATTACCTGGTGAAACATCAAGGTTTGAAGCATTAAACCCAAAGCCATCTCCCTTTAATCCATGGCATGGTGCACAATTTGACTTATAAGCATTATCAATTTTATAAGGGGGCGTGGAAATTAAATTAGCATATTTAACATTATTATTATTTTTATTGTTCGATAAAAAAGATTGTACTAATGGCAATAAATTTTGAGGGATTTCAATTTTAGGCATTATACTTTCTGGCATTACCATATGAGGCATTTCTATCGCCATTTTTATATATCCATCTGTGAGGCGGTTACCAACATTGCTAAGATCTGGGCCAATCTTTCCACCTCTGCCATTTAGCTGATGGCAGCCCAAGCAAGAGTAATGATCATTTAGTAATTTTTTTACTTTTTGTGATTGAAAGGGTGAAATTGTTTTAAATTTTGTTTTTAGATTTCCTTTTCCAAGCCATGTATAAATTTTTTCTATTTCTACTTTTGTTAAATTATAGTTTGGCATACGACTACCTGTCCCAGGAAAATATCCATTAGGTCTAATCGGTGGTGTACTTTTCAAATAATTCATTAACCAAATTCGTTTTGTCTTCATTTTCTGTGCAGTTAAATCAGGGGCATTATGAGAAACAAACCAATTATCTTCTCCATTCATTTTGTGACATGCTTGGCAGTTCTGTGAAAGAAAAATATTCTTACCATTTTTCTTAGAAATTTTAGGATATTTTTGTTTTGATTTATTTAATTCACGTTCTAATTCAATCATTTTGTCTTTAGATATATGAGAAAGAAATCCAATCATTTTCGTTATATTTTTTTCATCATTTAAATCACCTTCTTCAAAAAATTTTGGCATTGGCGATTTTTTAGGAACGTATAAATCTGGATTCAATAAAAGGTCATATAACCAATTATTCTTCAATCTTACGCTAGCAGTATTAAGATCCGTTGATTTCAACTGACCTACACCATTTAAAGCATGGCATGCAGTGCACTGATACTCTTGATGAATTAAATCAAATCCATTATTATTTGATTTAATTGATTTTGACTGTATTGATGTCCCGTCTGGTAAAATGTTTCGGGACATAAGATATTTTGTTAGAGCCAAAGCTTCATCATCAGAAAATCCAAAGTTTGGCATTCTTGAATTACCAATATTATAACGTATTTTTTGGGGTGATTTAAGATAATCAAAAAGAAATGCCTCATTATATTTAAGTCCTGCATAACTTAGATCAGGGGCTCGATTCAATAGTATCGTTGAAACATTTACACCACTATGACAATTTCCACATCCTAATTCTTCGATGATAGGAATCGTCTTTAAAACATTTTGTGATTGAATAAACGAAAAAGAAATAAATATTATTAAATATTGTTTAAATGAATTACCAGCCAAATTGTAAGTCCAACAATGGTAATAAATGCGCTTGCGTTCCAAACGGATATTCCCCTGCAGTCAATTTATATCCAAAAAGAATTTTAAACTTTTGATTCTTTGACCAAACCATTCCACTTTTATGTTCAAAGGCATATCGACCTCTACCATTTGGCATTAAAAACATATCATAATCAACAAGATAAGCTAATTTTTCTGAAAACTGTTTATAATATTCTCCACCTAGTTGAATTAAAACTTGATTATAATAAATTGATAATCTTGGATAGATTATTGGTAAATCAATCGTGGCATCATCTGATAAATTTTTTCCGTTTAAAGAAAAACCTAGTCCACCATTAAGGGTTAATTGACCATTTTGAGTTGATCCTGTTGTCCCAATCATTTCCGCATATATTGAAATCATTTGTGGAATTTCAAATTCTGGTGAAATCAACGCAAACATGTTAGGATCACCTAATTCTTTTCCCAAAGGACTTTGAAGCCATTTCATCCCCAATGATGGATATTCCAATTGAAACCTTTGTGCCATTGACCATTTATTTATAGATGGCCTTATCTGTTTAATTGACACATTTGGAATTAATAGAAATTTATTAATAGCAAGTTCTGTACTATTTTGAAGTCCAATTCTAAATGGGGCAAATAAACTCATTTCCTTACGACCTTTTTCAAGAGTGAATGCAGTTTCAGATTTCCATTGAGCATTTATTGCTGTCATTATTAATAAAGAAAAAGCGAATTTGAGTATTTTTTTATTCATTTTACGTCCCATAAGGCGCTTACTGGAATATGGTCAGATAATGTCGTTGCTTCCTGATGTGTAATACTATTTGACCAAGAAGTATTGGTCCATAAATAATCGAGTTTACGATCTAATTTTAATTTATTATCTGGACTGTGAGTAAAATGTTTTAATTCGTTTGCTCCATATTCTTCAAGAGAAATTGCAGGTTTGTATGTTTTATATAAATCTGACAAACCATCAATTTGTTTCGCAAAGTATGCTCCAGGTTTGTGGCCTGGCTCTTTATCTGAATGATATGATTCATTTTCACATTGATCCTCTAAGCAATAATCTAATTTGGACGCATTAGTAGGCAATGCATTTAAATCACCTCCCGCAACAAAGTTTTGACCATCAGCAACTATACCATCTAAAATATTTTTAAAGCCATTAATATGACGCAACTTAGTACTATCATCCTCAGCAAATGCTGTTAGATGAGTATTAACAGCATAAAAAGGATTATTTGGCATTTCAACTTTTGCCTTAAGGACATTCCTTTTCAAATAAAAATATTTAGTTAGTCCATCTTGATCTTCTCGTAATGCAAGTTGATAGCGTTCAGCATCTTTTAGTTTCCATTTAGATAAAATAAGATTGCCAGTATTTACTCTTCCTAAGCCATCCGCAAGAATAACTTGTGATTGCCACATCGATGCGTAAGCACCATAATTCATTTCTGTATTATCTAATAACCATTGTCCTTGATCAATATAAGCTGTCTTTTTTGACTGAATATCTACTTCTTGTAAGAGTAAAATATCTGGGTCTTCTATTTTTATTTTATTTGCTAGGCCTTCGAGTCCAAGTAAAACCTCTTTTTTTGTCATAATGACTCGATCACCACAACCATCTCCAAAAAATCTTAATCTTGCAACACCAAAACGAATATTCCATGTCATAACTTTAATTGTTTTTTTAGATGGAAATTCTTTGATTATTAAAGATTCATACATCACTGCATCTTCAAAATCATCGAATTGATTTGCGATGGGCTCACAAGAATTAAAAATTAAGCCAATAAAAATTATGAAAGTAAATCTTGTTAATTTGATCATAAAGTGAGTTTATAAAATTACTTGAATTTACAACGTTCTATGCCTGTTGCAAATAATACTACAGATTCTTTAGGGTGTATCCAATTTCGATTAATTAGTGAATGATATGCACCCCACACTACACCAGCTTCTGCACTTGCATTAAGATTTGTTAATTCATTGAACATTGTTGTTAAATATGAAAGTTCTGATTCCGGCACGCTTAATGCTATCCCATTACTATTATACAATACGTCTAAAATCCATGATCCACCTAGAGGTCCTGGAACGTTTAAGCCTAATGCAATAGTAGAACTATTATCCCAAAATTTTGTCGTTTTCTCTAAATTTTGAAACGCTGTCACTACAGGCGCACATCCATCTGATTGTGCGGCAACCATTCTTGGAAGTTTTCCTTTTACCCAACCTAAGCTTTTCATTTCCAAAAATGCTTTCCACATACCAATTAGACCCGTTCCCCCACCAGTTTCATAAATAATTACATCTGGAAATTTCCAACCCAATTGCTCGGCTATTTCATATCCTAATGTTTTTTTACCCTCAACCCTAAAAGGTTCTTTTAATGTTGAAATATCGAACCAATTATCTTCTTTATTTTTCAACATTTCCTTTGCGGCATCTGAAATAGTTTGCCCAGCTAAAGTCAGCTTAGCATCAAATTTTTCAGTTTCTTTTTTGAATTCATCGGGTATCGTTTCCGGTAGAAATACATGACATTCAATATCAGCTTCTTTGCAATATGCACTAGCAGATATACCAGCATTTCCTGCAGAAGGTAAACAAATTTGCTGCACACCTTGAACTTTTGCCATCGTGATTGCAAGAGCCATCCCTCTATCTTTGAAAGAACCTGTTGGATTTACCGTTTCATCTTTTAAAAAAAGATTTTCTCCAATAGGTATTAAAGGAGTATGTCCTTCGCCAAGACTTATAAAATTATTTACTTCAGGAAGAACAGTTTTATATCTCCATAGTGTTTTTTCATTATCATTAATATCGATGCTACGCGCCTGATTTTCCCATAAATAATGTACCTCAAGAGGTTTACCACATTCGCAAAGTCCTAATGGTCGAGATAATTCTTCTAATTCTTTTTTACAGTCTGAACAAATAAAATACATTGATGTCCTTTTCTTCTTTCTAAATAGTTATAATTTCTTTTTATTTATTATATCTATTCACAAACTTAACTTCCAACAAATTAACAAAAAAAATATTATAAAACGGAGTGTTATGAAACAACTACTAAAGCTATTCGGATCAATAATTATTATTTTTATTTCAAATGCATGCGGAAAGCTGAATACCAAACAAGATGCCTTAAAAAATCAAATATTACCAATGAGAGAAAGAGCTGAGGTTAGAAATAAATTATTGAAAGATCGATTTACAAGTGTTTTGCCCGAGATTATGAAACGTAACAAACTAGATATGTGGGTTATTATAGCCAGAGAATATAATGAGGATCCAGTTATTCGAACTATGTTACCAGCAACTTGGCTTAATGCAAGAAGAAGAACGGTTTTAGTTATCTTTGACCCAGGTAACAGTATGCCTCTTGAAACTTATGCAATTGCTAGGTACGACGTTGGTGAAGTTTTCAAAAAGTCATGGGATCCAGAAAAACAACCAAATCAATATCGTGCTCTTGCTGATCTAATTATTGATAAAAATCCTGATAAAATTGGAATAAATAAAAGTCAATATTTTGCTCAAGCAGATGGGTTAACAGCAGTAGAAAACGAACTGTTTTTAAAATCACTACCTAATAAATATAAAAATCGTGTGGTTAGTGCAGAAAAAGTTGCAATTGGGTGGCTTGAGACTCGAAGTGATATGGAAATGGAATTATATCCAAACATATGCAATATTGCGCACAAAATAATTAAAGAAGGATTTTCGTCTAATGTTATTGAGCCAGGGGTTACTACTACAGATGATTTAGTCTGGTGGTTTCGTGAAAGAATTCGTAATCTTAATCTTGTAACGTGGTTTCATCCGTCTGTTGATATTCAACGGAATGATAATAACAAATTTGATTTTTTATCATCTTTTTCAAAATCTAAACCCGATAATGTAATTCTCCCTGGAGATCTTTTACATGTTGATTTTGGGATTACATATCTTGGCTTAAATACTGATACACAACAACATGCATATGTATTAATGCCAAATGAATCTAAAACTCCTGATTACTTAGTTACTGCATTAAAAACAGGTAATCGTTTACAGGATATTTTGACAGATCAATTCAAAGTTGGACGTACAGGAAATGAAATGCTAAAATCATCTATTAAGCAAGCTAAGGATGAAGGTATAAAACCCCAAATTTATACACACCCAATTGGATATTATGGTCATGGATCAGGCCCAACCATTGGAATGTGGGACAAGCAAAATGGGGTACCTGTAAATGGTGACTATCCCCTTTTTGCAAATACTGCTTACTCAATAGAACTCAATGCAAAAATTTTTATAGATGAATGGGAAAAAGAAGTAGCAATAATGTTAGAAGAAGATGCATTTTTCGATGGAAAAGTGTGTGAATATATTGATCCCCGTCAAACGGAAATGATTGAAATTGATTGGGATAAATGAGTAAAAACTATATTGATTCAAATATACCTGATAGTAGATTTTTTTTAACCTTATTGTAAGAAAAACATCTACCATTCATTGCAATATAAACTCCATATTGCAAGCTTTGAACAAAACCTATTGCACTACCAAGATTAAACAATCCATCAGAGCTACCAAAATTTATTGGTATCATTGCACCTGTTATAACAATAGTTTTATTTAGCTTTTCTTTAGCAATAAATTTTGCGGTTTCGACCATTGTGTCAGTTCCATGTGTTATAATTACCTGATCAACATCTGACTTTTTACATTCACTCAAAATCAGTGATCGATCTTTATCGGTCATCTCAAGGCTATCCTTCATCATTAATGTTTTAATAGAAGTATTAACTTGTGATCTACCTAATTCTAATATTTCTTCAAGGTGAGTATTATTAAATTTTAGCTCACCTGAAATCTCATTGTATTCTTTATCAAATGTACCCCCGGTAACAAAAATCTGTACTTTCATGATTTATAATTCTAAAATATATGGAGCATGTAGCTGAAGCATTTTTTTGGCGGTTTTGTCACTGCAGTTTAGCTTCTCAGATAATTTCTTAATATTGATTTTATTAACATTCTTAAATCGACAATCATCTACAAAACTATCAAGTGAATCATTCTCTATCAAGTTTACTATTTTGGCTTCAATAGGACTTTGATACCACTTTTTGTAATCAGGATTTGCTTTAACAGTCGGTTTCAAATTAATAGATGTAGTTTTAGTATCAACATCTAAAATGACAGGTGATATAGATTTTTTTACACCCTTTAATCCTTTTAACAAACTAGGTGTTTTGTCAATATCTAACCCTGATGACATAAACCAGTCCTCAAATTCTAATATAGGATTATAAAAAGTATTTTGGACAACTAAGGTTTTACCTTTAGATAACGAAATCAGATAATCGTAGATCATTTTATTAAAACGTGGAATAAAAACATCAGTTGAAAGATGTCGAGCACATTTGTATATATATTCATCATCTACAATGCGTATCAAAGCGATGTTATTACGTAACATAAAATCACTAGTAGACTGAACTATTGGGTTAACAAGTCGCAGTTTTACAGCCCAATGATAAACGTGTGGTATTTTACTAAATTCGTTTCTTGATAATACGCCCTTCTTTATTTGCTCATCGCAGTGTCTATTATAATAATCTATTCTACCATTAATATAATTAATTGAATTCAAACGTGATTCTTCATCTTCAACTTTAAAATTTCTATAAAATATTTGGTCCTCCTGGGGATCATAGAACTCAGCCTTGTTACCAGTATAATAACCAAACGCTGAATCAATTGGTAAAAGAAATTTTATTAATGATCTATTTGATGTCGAATCATTAATGTTGTCAGTATCAACAATTTGAATTATGGTTTTATATATATCTATATCAGGCATAAAAACAAGGATTAACTAATTATTACTATTCGGAATATCGGATAATAAATAATATATCATCAAGTTATTTATCGGAATATAGTAATATAAATAAAAATATATTGAAATTAAAATACTGTGAATAAAATATATAAAACCAAAAATTAAAATAAATAATATTATAAAAAATAATATTATATAGTTATTTATATCAAAATAAGATAAAAAATAACCATGAAATATGATTAATTAAATAATACAAACGAAAAGTATCATAATATGCCAAGAAATGATGAATTAATAGTAGAATTAAAATAAGAAAATGAGCCCAATTGAATTGAAAATAAATATTATTTAAAAAGTTTTGATTAAAAAATGATCAAAAAAGAATGATAAATAAAAATATTGTTAAAATATTAATCGAAACATGAAATATTTGATAATAATTGCAGGTTATAAAAAATATTAATTATATGGAATTACTAATTAATACATAAAAATAGTGAAGAGAAAA
>CEUQ01012913.1_pt1 | contig 13739 bp, 11 predicted proteins | sample 361491 | NCBI WGS metagenome assembly CEUQ01 (sample SAMEA2622796, study PRJEB7988) | marine metagenome | biome: marine biome (ENVO:00000447); feature: marine epipelagic mixed layer (ENVO:xxxxxxxxx); material: "saline water (ENVO:00002010), including plankton (ENVO:xxxxxxxx)" | depth 120 m | reverse complement strand
AGTAAAGAGTTCGAGATTGATGCATGCTTCGGTTTCAGTGAGCCGCCATCAATGCCAGCATCGGTCACTCTGAAATCCTATATCGAATGATGGTAGCCTTCATGAGGCTGGTTCTACACGCGAATTCATGGCAACAGTGGAGTTGGCGGTTGGGGACAAGGCCCCTGACTTCGAAGTGGAAGTTACTGACGGCTCGATAATCTCACTTTCGGAGATTCTATCCGATGGGGGGAAGGCGATTCTGTACTTCTATCCAAGAGACAACACCCCGGGGTGCACTACTCAAGCCTGTGACTTCAGGGACAGTTTCGAAAGATTTGAGGGCAGTGGCTGGAGGGTTATCGGAGTCTCCACTGACAGCGCTAAGTCTCACCAGAAGTTCATTGACAAGCATGAGTTACCATTTGACCTGGTTTTGGACGAGGAGGCTGCACTTCACGAGAAGTATGGGACTTGGAGGGAGAAGAACATGTATGGAAAGACGTACATGGGGACTCTGAGGTCAACCTTCGCAATCGAGACGGATGGGACTATCGCATGGGCGGGGTACGGAGTCAGGGCGAAGGGACACGTCGAGGCTCTAATTGAGACTCTGAAGGTATGATGACATGAGCATTGAAGAGCGTAGGAATCTAGTGGTCTCATTCCTTAGGAGATGCGTAAGATATGCGAATGACTCCATTGACAGGAAGACCAAGAGAGGGGACCAAGAGGAGGAGATATCCAGATGGTCAGCATATCGTGATTTCACCGAGCATGCAGTAATGGAGGTCTCCAGAGGAGACCTTGATTCTTGGTTGGAAGAAGAGTGATAATCTTGAGGCAGAGTTCGGACTAGTTGTCTATGGCCCTATCTAATGCGGGTGAGCCGAGCCTGTGCTTGTGGGTGTCGACTCTCATCTTTGCCCCAGCAATCATCAGGAGAGAGTCGTCCTCATTCAGGGCGAAGACCGGGAGATTTGTCCTATCTCCCAATTCCTGGGCTCTCCTGGAGCAGACTGATTGCTGACTAGGCATGTGATTCAAGGAATGCAGGTCGATGATCACCATGTCTCCGACGGATAGGTTACCCTCGATACCATCCAGCTGAAGTCGATGAAGACCATCCGGCTCCATGTAAATCACCCTCCTAGAAGGCCTCTCAGTAATCCTCTCTGTCCTTTCTGCCCACCTTGACTCCCCGAGATCGTGAAATCTGTTTCCAGCCTTCGGGCCAGGTTCGGTAGCACCCAAAAAAGAGCCATTTTTCGCCTTCGGGGTGGTGTTCGGGTTGGGAAGTCCGAGAAGTCTGAATAGGTTGACCACGGGGTCCCCGAGAACTACTCCTCAAAGAGTGCTTCTATGTCTGCGAGATCAAGATGGGCCTTTTGCTCCTCGAGATTTGGTGCCGAGGGCAATTCTGAGAGGGGATTATCCTCTTGTTTTCGACCAGTGAGTTCTTCGAGGACATCATCCAGACCCTCCAGTATCGTTGGGTCCTCAGGGTGTTGGGCGGTCCCGGGGGACGCTTCGAACGGGCTGGTGGTCACGGATGGTTCCGCGGGCTCGTCGAATGCAGCGTCCATGTCCATCTCCCGAGGCAGTGTCGGCATCTCTTTCTCATCCCTAGAAGCGGGCCTTAGGAATGTCCAAGCGGCCAACGAGGCTGCTGCAAGCACGATGATTATCAGGCCGATACTTGATCGAATAGTGCCGGAAATCGTGACTGGCTTGTCTGCCACCTCCAAGTCCATGATTACTGAGTGACTGGAGCTATCGTCAAGCACGGTTAGTTGTGCCTTCTTAGGACCTCCTGAGTCATAGGAGAACTCTATCCACCTGCCTGTGTAGTCGATGTCGTTTGCAGGGTTTCCATCCCCATCCGAGTCGACGGTGATGTCGATGTCCCAGTGGAATACCAAGGAGTCCATGTCCGCTTGGGAGTCGACTGTGCCATTTGCCGATAGTATGACCGAGTCCCCTGCCGTTGGATTGGTGATGCTGACCGATGCAAATGCCTCTGGGGGGGAGTTGATGACAACGAAGGTGAACTCCAGCGATTCTGATGCACCGTCATCGTCAGTGACATGGAAAACTATCGAGCTGGGTGCTGAATAAGAGTCCGGCCATGAGTGAATTAGCGAGGTTGACTGCACGTCGCAGTCGTTCTCGGTGACGCCATCCGAGTCAATGTCGGTTGAGGGGTCTAGATCGAAGCAGTGTATTAGAGAATCAGAGTCATTTCCAGTGTCAGAGACAATGGGGCTGATGGTGAACTCCTGGTCCTCCTCAAGATCGCCGAGGATGGTTGTCATTGGAGAAATCGCCGGGATTACATTGACGACCTGTATTGGTACGATCAGGATCTCCGTTCCCTCCCCGTCATCATCGAAGACCTGTAGAGTGGCCAGGTGCATTCCTGATGTGTTGTATGAGACTCCGGAGAGAGTGCTCCTGAAGCCGGTACTGGTTGAGTTGATATCGGGTTGGTGCTCTGCATCAGGCTTCCACACATGGACGAGGCTTTCGATGTCGTTTGACGAGTCATCTGCCTGCCCCCAGAGGGTTATTTCATCTCCTTCGTAGACTGTGAAGACTCCGCGGCTATCTGGGAAGAGCCTCTCCTCACCTCTGTATAGTTCTGCGACTGGGTTGGAGGGTGCTATATTTGTGACTTGTACTGAGTGTTCTGCTACGGTGGTTGCGCCGTCATCATCGGTTGCCATGACCTCGATGGTCAGCTCTCCCTCGACCATTGGGGTCACGGTGCATGACTGGCCAACCTGTCCCTCTGAGCACTCGGCGCCCCATAGGAGCTCCACGGGCGCGGAAGGATTCATCGTGTCATTGTCGCTGATTTCTGCCACGGAGAATGTTATCGGCGTAGTGACCACTATCTGGTCATAATTCGAACCGATGATGACCACAGGAGGACGATTGAGGACCATTATCGTGGAGTTGGTAGTTGACTGGTCGCTCTCATCGTCCGTGACCAGAACTGAAACTTCGAAGGCGCCATCGTCTACCCAAGACCATTCGACAATACAGTCATCATCGAATAACTGGGCATAGGAGCCATCTACCTTTTCGATATTGAATTCGCACCCTATGATACCCCCGTCTGGGTCGTAAGACGAACTGGCGTCCAATGTCACCGCCTCGTTTGTCAGGGTGTCGTTTGGAATGGAGAGGTCCGAAATTGGGAGGGCCCCCACATATAGTACGAATGATCCTAGATTGTTTGATCTGTTCCCGTCCTGGGTAATCTCCTCCAGGGGATCTACCTCGAAGAAAAGGTAGACGTTTCCGAAGGTCTGGGATTCGGGGATTGTCCAATCGACAAGAACCCGCGATTCCTGCAGGCTCCCTAGTGGGGGCACAGTTCCTGAAACTTCTGATCCGTCAGGGGCGCTGATGACAATAGTGGAGTAGGGCGACTGGATCAAACCTCGGTTCAAAACTGGGACGGAGAATGTTAGGATGTCTCCAGAAATTGCCGTAAATCCAATGGATGAGTCTAGCGTAACCTCGTTTCCAGTTGACGGGCGTAGTCTCTGAACGGTTACGGCAGAAGATCTGGCGACCAAGTCTATCTCATGAACTTCGGAGTCTATGACCAGAGATTTTGTCCCCAGAATCTTACCGCCAAGGTGTGTCCAAGCAATCAAACCGTGGCTACCGAGTTCTCCGGATCCATGGGTGTCGTCGGGTTTGTCTCCAGAGTTGAAAGTCAAATGGTAGGAGCCGTTTTCATCCGTGGTTACGTTCTGTACCTCATCCTCAGATTCGTAACGGAACTGAAGATTCTGGTTTGCGACTCCTTGCCCCTGTTCCGTGACATTGAGCCATGCTGATATCTCTATGTCAGTAGGCGAAAGTGGGTATTCGATGTCTATCGATATCTCCTTCCCCCTAGTAACTGGTTGGTAGCTTACTAGCTCATGGACAGCGATGAATCCGAATGCCTGTTCGATTGAGCTCTTTACTTCCCCTCTAATCGCTGGGCAATACCAGTTGAAACCCGTCTCGTCCCCATCCGAGTCATAGGACGTCACGTTGAATGACTGATAGCATCCGGGAAATGAGACGCCGGAGTTACCTTGGCTGACGACCGCCCAACTGGTGGAGTTGGAATCGCTCGTGTCGTCCGGGATATCCACGTAATTGCTACTGCCGCTGTAATCAGTCTCCTGTTCGTAGTCCATACCCCATGACTCGCCGACTGAGAGAGGAAAGTCGTAGTTCTCCAGAGGGGGATTGAAAGTGTTCTCTACGCTCAGTTCGCCGATTGTTTGCCGTAGTGCGGACCAGCACCAAGGATCGAAATATGCGTCAATGGTGACACTCTGAGAGAAGGTTGCCAAATCGGAGGATCGGATTATCTCGGTAGTTTCCATGTCTACGTACAGGCATCCATTTACACCATCGAGTTCTATTGAGCCGTCTGACTCGTACTCTCCCACTGAGACCACCTCGTAGACAAGTGATTCGTCTCCGCTGATATCTGCTAGGAATATATCCTGGACCGTTCTGTCTAGCGAACCATCCAGAGTCTCGACGTTTGTGGAGACTCCAGAACCAGCTACGAAGTCCGCCACATCGAGATAGCCGTCGTACATCCAGTTGTCGTTGACTCTCCAGTCCGGTACATCGGTGGATCCTGTGTTTCTGGCTTGCACAGAGGATTCTTCTGTGTATGAATCGGCGTTAGCAAGGTCTGCCACTGTCAGGGAGCAGGCTAACGGTGCTAATGCCAAGGCCGCTACCATCAGCATGGCGCGCGAGGCTGCTTGCATGGCATTCGCATGCCGGTCTGCTCAATAACGTTGGTTCATGACTAGAGCAAGTCTGCTAGCTCGTCTTTGATCTGCTCGACTGCCTCGAGAATCTCGTCCTTGTGCCTAGCACCTGTGATGACCATCTTGCCGCTACCGAATATCAGGCACACCACGCGAGGGTAGTCAAGTCTGTAGATTAGGCCTGGGAACTGCTCTGGCTCGTATTCGACCTTGTCGAAGGGCAGGTGGAATGTCAGGTTGTTCAGGTTGAGTTTCCTAGGGAGGGCTGCTAGTGGCTCTCCCTGCAGGATTCCCCTGATTCGTGGGTCCTCGTTCTCTACCTCCTCATCAGTGGCTGCTCTAATTCCGCCACCTTCCTCGTCAATCACCTTGGTATTGATATCGTCCATTCTAGCGACTTCCCCATAGTCCTCTGGATAGAATAGGGAGTAGGTTGCGACCATGTTCTGGACTTCTATCTCGACGTCCTTCAGGTCCCAAGTTTCAATGCCTGCGTTTCTGAGATCGCCGATCATCCTCTCGATTCCAGTCTGGATATTGTCCTCGTTCTTACCTCCGGTGCAAACGGCCCTTCCCGACCTGAACATTAGGATGGCCAGTTTGGGCTCAACTACCCTATAGACCACGCCCGGGAACTGCTCTGGTTCGTATTCGCAATTCAACTGGATGGCTATGTCTGGGAGGTCCAGTTCCTCCGCTACTCTGGTAGAGGCAACTACATTCACTACGGTGAGTCTTTCTTCATCGCTGAGCATAGGTTGTCGACCGTCTGCCCCCTTATAAATGGTAATATAACGAGATGGGGTTTTTCATAGGGCCAAATTCAGATCTTAGATTATACGAATCTGACTCCTTGTGCACCTAGCCTGGTCATCAAAGGTCTGCCTCCCGCTACTTCAATCGCCTCGGAAACCCTGGTTGGTTCGTGAGTGAGGGCCACCATGCAACCTCCTCCTCCAGCGCCAGTCAGTTTTGCCCCAAGTGAGTGTGGCCTTGCCGCATTGACCATCTGGTCTAGCTTACCGCTGCTTACTTCCAGTTTTCTTAGGCTTTCGTGACATGCATCCATGGCCATTCCCAAACCCTCTAGGTTTCCTGCCGAAAGAGCGGCTAACCCTGCCCTCGTAATGTTGGCAATTGATTCCATATCCTCCATCCTTTCGGGAACTTCGGAAATTAGTTCTGCAACCTTGGCGACCATTCTTCCCGTTGGGGAGCCGGTTCCCGTGTATCCAATCACTAGCCATGCATCTTCGACCCCCTTTGGAATGTCAACGGCATTGATCGACCATTCCCTGGACCCCTCTGGTGTTTCCAGACTAGTATCGAAAACATGCCTTGTCCCTGGTACTTCAGAGCCGGAAACGACTACGCACCCTCCAATAGCACTGGTTGCTGTATCCGTCGGGCTTGCCCTTCCCTTCTGAGCCGTTGCCTCGGCCGAATGAGCGATTTTAGCCAGTTCCACAGCATCGAGCTTCGCGCCCGGGTCTAGGTGGGCTTGCATTGCCGCCCCGAAGGCATTCGATAGTGCGGCGGACGACCCCATCCCAGCCGCTGAGAATAGCGAGCTGTCCACGTCAATGTCAAGAGGGGGTCCAGAGTACTGGAAGATGTCCCGAATAATGTGGGAGATGTGAGGGTGCCTTGAGGGTTCGAATGATGATCCCTCAAGTTTCCACATATCGGACTCTTCTACACTGACTCTCACGCCCTGATCGATCGCTACTGCCACAGCCGGATGTCCGAATACCACTGCATGCTCGCCGAAGAGAATGCATTTCCCGGGAGCAAAGGCGCTCGGCATGACTGATGGCTGGCACATTAGGACATGAGTGTTGGCCTGTTTAGCGGTTGTTTCAAGGTCTTGTTTGTAGGCGCGGGATTCGGGTAAACCCCGGTGAGCACCAATGATACATCCCCTTCTGCAGACTTACGGGCCCTTGGATGGTTGGATGATCCTTCTGATTATGGCCTCGGTTTCCATAGGATTCTTTACTTACCAGGTACAGAAAGCTACGCGACTGGTTCTGATTGGTTCACCGGACTCCAGATTCGACTCCTGGGGCCCTAGAATTAGGGAGTTCATCATTGGATGGCTCGGACAAAAGAAGGTTCTCAGGGACAGAGTCGCTGGAACTATGCATGTACTGATGTTCTGGGGTTTCTTGATGCTCGCATCAGATATGCTTGATCTCGCAACTGCGAATTACTTCTCTGGCGAGTTGCTGCCTGAATTGATAGTTGGACCATGGAATGGGATGGTTGAACTTGGATACACTATGGCACTCATAGGATGCGTTGCGGCATTAGTTCGCCGTGTGGCCTTCACCCCCGAGAAGCTCAAGGGAAAATCGCAGTTAGAAGGAAATGCAATCTTATTACTGATTTTCACCATTACGACGACTTCGTTCATGATTGAGTCGAAAGAAGACCCGAGTCCCTTCTGGGAACCTATAGGGCACCAGTTCAGTGAGTTGGGGCTGTCAGATGGGACTGTGGTGGTTTCTTATTGGCTTCACATGCTGGCAATCTCTGTCTTCCTATTCCTAATTCCTCTTTCCAAGCACATGCACTTGGTCATGGCAGTGCCAAACGTATTCTTTCACGACACCGGTCCGGCTGCCAAGATGCGCCCCCTTGCACTGGGGGATGATGGGAAGGCGGTTCCCCTAGAGGACTTGGACATTGACTCATTTGGAGTGAGCAGTTACACCCAGTTCACATGGAGGCAGCTAATTGACGGTTGGTCATGCACTTCGTGCGCAAGATGCCAGGACGTTTGTCCTGCATATGCATCTGGCAAGGGACTCAATCCAATGCAGGTAATCCATGACGTTAGGGACTATGCGAATGAACACGCGCCACTTCTGCTGTCTGGCGAAACCCCAGAAGAGACGATGATGCAGAGGATTACCGAAGAGGCTGTATGGGCATGCACTACATGCAACGCTTGTGTCGATGTCTGCCCTCTATACATAGAGCACGTGCCCAAGCTAACTGATCTGCGTAGGAATGCAATGATGGAGACTATGGAGTACCCGGATGTACTCAATACCGCCATGGGGAACATAGAGTCAGCCTCAAACCCATACGGATATGGTGAGCACGAGAGAGCAGACTGGGCCGCTGATCTGGATGTGAAAATAGGGGAGCCTGCGGAATACATCTACTTCGTTGGTTGTGCAGCTAGCTTCGATGAGCGAAACCAGAAGGTTGCAAGGTCGACGATATCCCTACTGAAGGAGGCTGGCCTAGATGTCGGAATTCTGGGTATGCAGGAGGGTTGCTCGGGCGATCCAGCACGTAGAGCTGGGAATGAATATCTGTTTCAGATGCTCGCGGAGACTAACATGATGACTTTCCAGGAGTTGGGTGTGAAGCGCATTATCGCCTCGTGCCCCCACTGCTTCCACACATTGGGCAAGGAGTATGCTGATTACGGAGGGGATGAGCTAGAGGTCTTCCATCATTCGGAGATACTGGCCAAATTACAGGAAGAGGGGAGATTGCCCAGGGTGGAGAGGAACGGACAGAGTATTACCTTCCACGACCCTTGCTACCTTGGTCGGATTGGGGGCATCATCGATGAGCCGAGGGACGTTATCGGAGGAGTGGATGTTGAGACCGAGAAGAGTGGTCGTGATTCGTTCTGTTGTGGAGCAGGAGGAGCCCAGATGTGGATGGAGGAGGAAGCGGACAAGCGTGTTAATGAGATCCGAGCGAAGGAGTTGTCAGAAACTGGATGCGACACCGTGGCAGTGGGTTGCCCATTCTGCTCGATTATGGTTAAGGATGGGCTCGATGCAGTAGGGGCGGAGATGGACGTCAAGGACGTAGCAGAGATACTCTGGGAACAAATCGTCGCCAAGGACAATGAGATTCAGGGAAATATTGCGAACACCAAATGAGAGTTTCTTGGTGCAGATTTTCTGAGCGTGACAATCATTAGTCTCTACTTCTAGCGATGCCCATGAGTGAAGAGTTCAGAGTGCTCGGAATGACCGTCCCCCGAATTGCAATTCTAAATGGCGTTGTTCTTTCTGCATGGGGGGTGATTGCGTACTTCATCCAAAGCTCGGATCCCCCGTCAATTACTGCACTGATTCCAGCTTTCATGGGACTTCCAATGCTTCTACTGGGTTTTCTGTCTGAGAGCAACCCCTCCAACAGGCACCACTACATGCACGCCTGCATGGTGGTTGCGCTAATCATGGCATTAGGTGGGGCAAGAGTAGTGCTTGGAGGGATGTCATGGCTAGCAATTGGTTCCCACCTTCTGCTTCTCCAGGTGGGAGTATCATTCACAATAGTGGGGATAATGTCGTTCAGACATGCTCGTCTACAACGAGAATCATAGGTGATTGGATGAAGCCAGTGATAGGAATCACTTGCTTCGTAAGGGAGACAACCTACGGAAATTGGACAAGGGACGCCGCAATACTTCCATCGGCTTACATCTCAATGGTCAGCAAAGCAGGAGGAGTCCCCCTAATCATCCCGCCAGCTGGGGACATGACGGTTCTCATGGATGCTATTGACGGACTGATCGTGGCTGGGGGACCAGACATCTCGCCAGCAAGCTATGGCGAAGAGCCCGGCCCTATGACAACGGAATTCTACCCCGATCAGGATTTTTCCGAAATGGGCCTGATCAAGGAGGCACTCAACAGGGACCTCCCATTGCTAGGAATCTGCAGAGGGATGCAAATCCTCAGTGTGGCTCATGGGGGGAAGATGCACCAGCATCTTGACACCACGCCGGGGCACGAAGGGCACGGTGGTTTCGCGGGGGAGTCTACCGAGCATGGAGTGGTTGTCGAGGAAGGCACTCGCCTATCCAACCTAATGGGGAGTTCTTTTACTGTCAACTCACTACATCACCAGGGGGTTTCTGATGCTGGAAGTCTGGAGATTTCTGCCAGGGCCGAGCACGATGGCCTGATAGAAGGAGTCGAGAGGAAAGACAAGAGTTTCTGCATTGGAGTCCAGTGGCACCCCGAAAGGAAGGGACATGACTTACTGTTCTCTGGCCTTATCGAAGCAGCGAGGGGTTGATGTTCGAAGTGCCGTGTCAATAGGTAGTGGCAGTGAGGGTTTTCGACACTCGTTCTCGAAAGAAGAGGGAACTAGTTACACTCGAGGAAGGCAAGGTCAGCCTCTACGCATGTGGAATTACCCCCTACTCGCCGAGCCACATTGGACATGCTAGGCAGGCAATTTCCTTCGACATAATTGTTAGGTGGCTGAGAAAGTGTGGTTTCAAGGTTAGTTACATCACTAACTTCACAGATGTGGATGACAAGATTATTGCTGCTGCCAATGAGGAAGGAGTTGATTTCCTGGAAGTGGCAAACAGGAATATAGCCGATTATTTCGAGTCGATGGATTCCCTTAACGTGATTAGAGCTGATGCTTATCCCAGGGTTACGGAGACGATTCCGGAAATCATTGAGATGATTGAGACACTTATCGATAAGGGGCATGCATATCAAGCCGATGACGGGGTTTACTTCGAGATTGACACTTCACCTGAGAAGTACGGGCAATTGACAGGGCAGACCCTTGAGATGGTGAGATCCGGGGCCGGTGGTAGGGTGGATAAGACCGGTTCCGGAAAGAGGGACCATCGGGATTTCGCCCTATGGAAGATGGCTAAGCCGGATGAGCCGTACTGGGAAAGCCCGTGGGGAGAAGGCAGGCCTGGATGGCACATTGAGTGCTCTGCAATGTCACTCAAGCATCTGGGAGAGAGGTTCGATATCCACGGAGGTGGTTCTGACTTAATTTTCCCCCACCACGAGGCCGAGATATTCCAATCTGAGTGTTGCCTAGGCCATGACCCAGTAGTCCAGTATTGGATTCACAATGGGATGATAAACATCGATGGGGAAAAGATGAGCAAGTCACTTGGGAATTTCTGGACAATCTCTGATGCTTTGGAACGTGTTGACCCTCTGGTCTTGAGGTACACACTGATTAACGCGCCTTACCGGCAACCGGTGGACTTCAACCAAGTCATGATTGATGACTCGGAGAACCACCACAATCGACTGCTTGGCTGCTATGGCGAAGGTTTGTCCAGACACGGCAGTGGTGACTGGAGTGGTTTCCCGGAGCTAGTAGATGCAGCCAATAGGCTCGAAGAGGGCATGAGTGATGACTTCAACACCAGAGTTGCACTAGTGGAGGTTCAAGCGGTGGCCAAGTGGCTTCGAGGACTCCTCAACTCGGGAGGAGACGCGACTGGCATCTCAGGAGCAGTCGGATGGATATCTGAATTTGCTGGCGAGGTTCTCGGATTACTGCCAGCTGATGAGGAGGTGCAAGCGAGAATGGAAAGCCATGAGACCGTGAAAGGCGAAGTCGCCCCAAAAGTCGAGGAGCTACTCGGAGAGAGGGAAGGTGCAAGGAACGCGAAGGATTGGGTGCGGGCTGATGAAATTAGGGATGAGTTGGCAGAGATGGGAGTAGTTGTCGAAGATGGCCCCGATGGGGCTAAGTGGAGGATTGAGTAGGCATCAATTCTGTGAAAGTGCGATATAATACGACCATTACCGCAAATCGTGCTCTCATTGGCATCTAGGCGTTCGACGGCCTCCTTGGCTATGTCGTTGATGTTCATTTTGCCAGGCTGTATTGACATTATCGACGAAGCTAGGGGTTACGAAGAATGGTGGGATTGGGATAGCGATTTCTACCTGATCGATCCCACTGGGCATGAAGATCCTAGGGATTTCGTAGTAGCAGATCCGATAGAGAATCAGACATGGGGGAATGCCACGTGGACTGTCTTTGGCAACGAGCACGGGGGGAACTGCTGTGAGCACTACCTAGCAGGAACCAAAGAAGGTTGGATCCTAAACTTCGGAGGGGAGTATCCCACATGGTCAGAGGACAGAGGCCTTACTTGGCAGGAGTATCGTCCCTCAATTTTCTCCCAGATAGGGTGCATGGAGCCTAAGCCCACGGTCCCCGGGCAAGAGGGCCTGGGAGAGGGTAGCATAGTGCAAGCGACAAACGGGGACTTAATTTCCATGGGGTGGTTCCCCTATCCCAGCACCAGTGGTGCGGATCAGTTCTATGCCTTCTTCTACGATGCTGAGGATGCAGAGTGGAGCTGGTGCTTCAACAGGACCCCGGAGCCATTCTACGACCGCTCTTGGCAGGTCGAGGTTGTAGGCCCCATCAATGGGGGTTTGTACGGTAACGGGCCATGGGCTAGCCTGGTAATTTCCAACTTCTGGCATCAGGTCCAGAACGTCGGTGGCCAGATTTCCACCGATGGCCTGAATTATGACTACTTCGGTTTCCCGGACCGGGACGAAAGCCTCGATGTAATGGAAGTAGATCTCAATCCCGAGAGTCTGGGTCCGGAGTGGGACTTCACTAAGCCTCACAAGGAGATGCGAGCCTTCCCTGTCCCATCGGGGGGGCTCTATTTCCCGAGTTACTTCATCGATGGCAGTGATGCCTACCTGGATACTTCCCTTAACTGGTGGACGGGGGTGAACATGAACGGTTCCTCCCTTCCATCCCAGTACTGCTCATTCGACTCCTCTACTGCACTCCATTGCGTCACTGCAGGGCAGACATCCCTGATGCACATGATGTCATGGGATGGCGGGGAGACATGGGAGAACAGGACGTACAATATTTCGGAGAGGGCTACGGAAATCGAGGAGTGGGAGTTCCACTCCAGTGGTGTGCACGATCTTTTCGTTCTTAATGTCAGATTCCAGAGTGCGGATGGTCCAGACGTCGATGTGGCATACCATGTCCGAGGATTCTCAGAGAGTCTGGAGCCTGACATGCTAACATACCTAGGGCAGGGCGATCTTGACTCAACATCTGGAGCAGGGAATGACATCAGATTCGACTTCGCCAGTATGGGGATTCTCCCGGACGGCGGTTCTTTCATCGCTTACCATGATTCAACTGATCCAGACCCACTGTTCGGAGTAGAGATGCTTCTGCCGCAGTCATACCAATTGTTCTCAATCTAGATTACTGAATCTCGAATGTCACTTTTGTCCCATCGACCTCGAAGGCATCTGCTGCACTGGATGGTTTTCCATCATTAAGGGAATTCTTGCCTGCCCTTGTCTCCGTTACTACGTGCTCCCAGTCATTCTCCTCCAGCACCATTCCTTCTACCCATACCGACAGGTTGATCGAAGACTCGACTTGGAGGTCCATTTCCTTGCGCTTGGCTTGGATTCTACGTGTAATGTCCCTAGCCAGGCCCTTGGAAAGGAGGTTGGAATCTGTGTGCATATCGAGGACGATGGAAACGTCTCCCTCCTCGAATGAAAGGGTCTTTGCGGCGAATCCTTCTTTCTCCGCCCTTCTAATCTCAATATCGTCCATAGTAATCTCATAACCCCCTAGGGCTGCTATTCCTGCCTCGATCTCAAGCAAGAGTTCCTCCGGATTAGCTAAATCCAACTGGGCTAGGACGGAAGGTAGGTCTGAGCGGCACTTTGCTCCCAGAACCTTTCTATTTGGCTCCAAAACTATCTTCTGGAAGGCATCCAGGTCGGACTCAGTGGTCAGGACCTCAACATTGAGTTCCTCGGCCAGTATGTCGTTGAATCGTGAGATGTCGGGCCCCCCCACAATCCAACCTGTTTGGCATGGGAGTCGTTGCCTTCTGTTGGATTCTACGCGAATCCTCCTGCCGGCCTCAGCCAAAGATCGGACGAGTGCCATCTCCTGCTCGATTCCAAAATCACGGTCCGGAAGGTCTCTGTCGACCAGTTCCGATCCCGTGGGCCAGTCTGCCAAATGGACCGAGTGCCCGGTTAGGCCTCTGTGGATCTGATCTGGCATGAAGGGTGAAATCGGTGCCATCAGCCTGCATACGATGAGCAGAACTTCGTGGAGAGTGTGCTGGCAGGCCCTCTTGTCACTGCTGTCCGACTCTTCCCACAGCCTCCTCCTAGACCTCCTGACATACCA
>CEUQ01065161.1_pt1 | contig 13752 bp, 11 predicted proteins | sample 361491 | NCBI WGS metagenome assembly CEUQ01 (sample SAMEA2622796, study PRJEB7988) | marine metagenome | biome: marine biome (ENVO:00000447); feature: marine epipelagic mixed layer (ENVO:xxxxxxxxx); material: "saline water (ENVO:00002010), including plankton (ENVO:xxxxxxxx)" | depth 120 m | reverse complement strand
CTCCCGGTACTAAGGACGAGTCGCTCGATGCAGTGCATCGGGCGCTCCACACCCCTCTCTCATCTCCCTCTGAGGGACCGGCCCCTGAGCGTGAGTCGACTTGCGCGGGGCGTAACCTTTCGAATCGTGCACGGGGTTCCGGTGCATGGGATGGTGTTTTGGCATGGGCGTGGAACCGGGCCTCGCTTGAAGCGTGGGGATGCCCGGTGTAGAACCGATGCAAAGGAACCGGGGAGAGATCATGGCTGCACTCGACGGCATGCGCATACTGGACATGACGCAGTACGAGGCCGGCACCTCGTGCACCCAGGCCCTCGCCTGGCTCGGCGCCGAGGTGGTCAAGATCGAGCCGCCCGGGCACGGCGATCCCGGACGCAACGTGGGGCTGGGCAAGGACGGCGGCTACTCGGCGTACTTCTGCAACTGGAATGCCAACAAGCAGAGCGTTGCGCTGGACCTCAGGAGTGAGGCAGGCCGCAATGTCCTGCTCGAACTGCTGCCCCGGTTCGACGTGTTCGTCGAGAACTACGGACCCGGCGTAGTCGAGAAGCTGCAGCTCGATTACGCGTCCCTCAAAGCTGTTCACCCGACGCTCATCTATGCGCAGCTCAAAGGCTTTGGCACGGAAGGTCCGCGCGCGCAGTTCAAGAGCTTCGACATGGTTGCACAGGCGGCGGCCGGCGCCTTCTCGGTGACCGGTGAGCCTGATGGCCGACCGATGTTGCCCGGTCCGACCACAGGTGACTCCGGGACCGGCGTGCAGCTTGCGATGGCGATCCTTGCGGCCTATATCCAGCGCGAGCGCACGGGCGAAGGTCAGTCCATCGAAATCTCCATGCAGGAAGCGATGACGTACTTCATGCGCACCAGGATCGCGACGGGGTCTACCTGGGGGACGGCAGCCGCGGGTCGAAACGGTACAAGCGCGGGGTTGCCGCCGATCGAACTCTATCCCTGCAAACCGTTCGGCCCCAACGACTGGATCTACATCATGCCGATCACGGCCGGTCAGTGGGATGAGTTCTGTGCGGCGATCGACCGGCCCGATCTGGCAGTGGACGAACGGTTCGCCAATCCGCGCGATCGCGTGGCGCACGCGGACGAGCTCTACGCGATCGTCGCGGACTGGATGAAGGTGCGCACGAAGTTCGAGGCGATGGAACATCTGGCGGCTGCGGGCGTACCCTGTTCGGCCGTCGAAGACACGGCTGAACTGCACACCGATCCGCATTTGTTGGCACGGGGCTTTGTCCACAATCTCGATCTGCCACTGCACGGCGAGGTGCCGCTGCTCGGCTTTGCGCCCCGCATGAGCGGCTCGAACGTTCCGCTCACCGCGCCACCGCTGCTGGGCGAGCACACGGAAGGGGTCCTCCGGTCTGATCTCGATGTGAGCGACGAGCGCCTGGCTGAGCTCCGCGATGCCGGTGCTTTCGGGACCGACCCGTGACCGGAGACGACGCGGCAGGCAATGGCCTGCTTTCACGACGCGCCCTGCTGAAGGTCCCGGCAGCCGGAGGCGCCGGGTTGCTGGCGGCGAGTGCGGGCGGCGCGGAACGGGATGCCTGGATGCACGCGCCCGGTGCACCCATGTCGGAGTCAGGCGCGCCTTCGATCCACGAGGACGTCAGGCGCCTGGGCGTTGCCTCCGCGCCGGGAACGACGGGCACGGGCGTGTCGCGGACACCGCTCGAACACCTCGAGGGGATCATTACGCCATCACGCCTGCACTTCGAGCGACATCACAGTGGAATCCCGGACATTGACCCTGCCGCGCATCGACTGGTCATCCATGGGCTGGTGGAACGACCCCTGCAGTTCGATCTCGACTCGCTTGCACGCTACCCGACGGTGTCCCGGATTCAGTTCCTGGAATGTTCAGGCAACAGCGGCGCGCTGACGGCGCCGAACCCGGTGCCCGCGGGATGTGGCGATCTCCATGGCCTCTTGTCGAACAGCGAGTGGGGCGGGGTGCCATTGGCGCTGCTTCTCGACGAAGCGGGTGTCAAACCCGGCGCGAAGTGGGTGATCGCGACTGGCGGTGATGCCGCTGTGATGAGTCGCAGCGTGCCGCTCGCGAAGTGCCTCGATGACGCGCTCCTCGCGCTCTACCAGAACGGCGAGCGGCTGCGCCCGGCGAACGGTTACCCAATGCGGCTGTTTCTGCCGGGTTGGGAGGGGAACATGAGCGTCAAATGGCTTCGGACGCTCATGGTGACGGATCAGCCGGCGATGACGAAGGACGAAACCTCGAAGTACTCCGACCTCGGAGCGGACGGGCGCGCCACGCTCTTCACCTTCCCGATGGGCGTCAAGTCCGTGATCACGAGTCCGTCGCCGGGGCTCATGCTCGGCCCGAAAGGCGTCTACCGCATCTCCGGCCTCGCGTGGAGCGGCGGGGGGCGGATTCGGCGGGTCGAGGTCTCCGCGGACGGAGGTGCAACGTGGGCGGACGCCGTGCTCGATGAACACGTCCTGCCCCGGTCTGCCACGCGTTTCCACGTGGCCTGGCGCTGGGACGGGAGGCCGGCAACGCTGCTGAGTCGTGCATACGACGAAACGGGCGCGGTGCAGCCAGGGCGGAGTGCCGCGCTGGCGGGTCGGGCGCCGGGATCGTTCTATCACTACAACGGAACGCAGGCCTGGCGGATCAGGGCTGACGGGTCGTCGGTGAATGTCTATGTGTAGTTGCAGCGTGCGCGTTGGGGCGATGGTCGTGCTGCTGTCAGCGTTCGGCGCGGCCGCGCAAGAGGCACCCCGCCTGGGCGTCACGCTGACGGACGAGGACGCGCGGGCGTTGGAGTTCACCGTACTGCCGGACGGCGAAGGCCTGCCCGAAGGGTCGGGCAGCGTCGCCGCGGGCGCGGCGCTGTATGCACGTCACTGCACGGCCTGCCACGCCGAAGCCGGCGCGGGCGGCCCCAACGATCGCCTGGCCGGAGGCCATGGCAGTATCGGCTCATCGGGGCCCGTCAAGACGCTTGGCAGCTACTGGCCGTACGCGACGACGGTGTTTGACTACGTCCGCAAGGCGATGCCGTTCGCGGCGCCGGGTAGCCTGACTGACGATGAGGTATACGCGTTGACGGCATACCTGCTGCACCTCAACGATATTGTTGGTGAGGATGCCGTTCTGGACAGTGACTCGTTGCCGGCGGTGCGGATGCCGAACAGGGATGGTTTCGTCTGGTCCGACTGGTGACGATGGCGTAGGCGCCCGGGCGCTCCGCTCAGGCTAAACGGCGGTAGTCCGGCCCCGACAACGTGTTCTTCATGTAGTAGTCGTCCAGCCCGCACAACATCGTGAGCCCGACCGGGTTCCTGTCGAGGATCGCGGGGTCGATGTGCAGGTAGTTGTCGAACGTGCGCACCCAGTTTCTGAGGTACGTGTTGTGGATGGTGATCCGGTCACCGTCCGCGTCGCGGATCGCGGCGCCGTGCCAACTCGACCCGTGCCACATCGCAACGGAGCCTTTGGGCATCAGAATCTTCTCCGCCCGTTCGCGCGCGTTCGCCGCGGGATGACAGTTGAGCTTGTGGCTGCCGGGCACGATCAGCGTGGGGCCGGCATCCTCGGTGAAGTCCTGCAGAGCCCAGATGGTCGTCAGATTGCAGCAGACATTGCCGGTCAGCGGATGGGGCGGATCGTTGTGCATCTGGTGTGTGTCCTGACCAGTCAGCTTGGTGAATCCAAGCGACTGACCGAGATTGCAGTCCTCGCCCACCATGTGCTGCGCGAGTGTGTGGACCAGCGGGTGCAGCGCGATCTCTTCCCAGAGCGGGCCTCGGGCGAGGAGCATCGATGCCGCGTGACCCTGACCGCCGGCGTCCCGGGTCTCCTGGATGAGACGCCGCAGGTCCGCTTCGAGTTCGTCAGCCATGGCTTCGCTGATGACTGACTCGAGGACGGTGTAGCCGCGTTCGCTGAGTTCATCCACCCGGTCCTGCAGGCCGAGACGCTCTATCCTGAATGCGAGGTCAGGTCCCGGAATCGTGCGGCGCCCGACGTGATCGTGCAGGCCCGCAAGCACGCGCAGTGCGCCGGGGCTGGTCGGGAATGCGCCTTCGGTCGTGAAGACGTCGCCGAACAGGTGTGTGGTCTCGCGTTGCAGCCGTGCCGCGCGCTCGGGCATCTGCTCGTACACGGCGGTTGCGACCCACTGCCCCCTGGTGTGGTCGGCGGTGACCCTGAAGTCAGGCTCCGCGTGATCGCCATGCACGACGCGCGCCCCGGTCGGGTCGACGATCAAATGAAACGTGATGTCGCCGTCCGCATCGGCGATGTGCGGGGGTGCGTTGGTGTAGCGCTCGACGACGACGATCCGGTCGTCGCCAATGTCGCCGCCGTGCCTCTCAAACTGAGCCGAGAGGTAACTGTCCGCGAGGGCGCGCCACTCCGCTGATGCGAACTCGACGCGGTCCGGCCGTGCAACGGGGTGGAAGGTTGGGCTCGGGATCTGCGGCGCTTCGGCCATGTCAGGAGCCCGCCTGCTGAATCTGCGCCCCCTCCAGCCGTTCGGGTCTGGTTGGTCGGCCACGGTAGCGCGCGTTCGGCGGCTCCAGGATCGCGAGTTGTCGGTCTGTTATGTCAGCGTAGTGGCGGTAGTCGTCCGGGTTGAAGTAGTAGGCCCCCCAACTCGAACTGTGGGGTGAGTACTTGTAGAAGATCGTCGTGCGTGGCGCATCGGAGGTCCACGGCAGCGTGCCGTGCGTCATCGCCTCGGTGAATATGATGGCGTCGCCGGGTTTTGCGGCCACGCGCGTCACGGACGCGTGGACGCCGCGGCTGAGATCGCGCCAGGCCTCAGGCAACGCCACGTTGCCTTTGTGCGTGCCCGGGATGCACGCGAAGCCCCCATCGTTGGGGTGCGTGTCGTACAGCTCGATCGAGACGGTCAGGAGGCCGTTGTAGAACCGACCATCGTGATACTGGAAATGGCCGTTCACACCGCGGCCGCCGTGCAGCATGCCACCGGCAAATCCCTTTTGGACATGGGTGTGGATGTTGATGTGATCGAGCCTGAATGTGGGGAGCGGTTCGCGATCGGGATTTGCCTCGCGTGACGCCATCAGGTTCGGATCGCCGACAAGTTCTTCCAGAATCGGCGAGAGCGTTGGCAGATCCAGCAGTTCACGCCAGATCGGGTCCCAGTGCAGCGGATTCTGGTTCATGTCGAGCGGCTGCCACTGCTCGGTCGGATTCTTCAGCGTCGAACGAAGTTGTTCGATCTGCTCCCCGGTCAACGCATTTGGGACAATGAAGTATCCGAAAGTGTCGAATACGTAGCGTTGTTCTTCGCTCATGACCATTTGCAAAAACCGTGGTGCTGCCTGCGGTGAAATACATTATCGGGAAGGCTTGGGTGTCGCAAATGTCGCCCGAGGCCTGATTCTGATGACGATTGCGTCCGATTGGGGGACAGCGGGGGTCGATTCGTGTACGTTCGAAGCGTGAAGACTTTCAGCACGAACTGGCTGCCCGCCGCGCTCTTGTTGCTCTTGTTGCTCTGCATCGGCGGACCCGGCGCTTCGGCAGACGACGGCGCGGTGGCGCCCATCGAAGGGGAACCTGAGGCTCAGCCGTGGCCGCGATCGTGGTTCGAAGAGCCGCGCACGGCGTCCGAACTCGGGATTCTGAGCTACGCGCAGAGCCCCATGCTGGACGATCTCGGGTTGCCGCCGGTCGAGGAGCGTCTGCCGGACGACCCGCCGGTGATCGAACCCTATGAGCGGATCGGGCAATACGGCGGCAAGGCCCGAATTACGCTGAGCGATGCCTGGACCTTCTTCAACTGGGAGGCCGCGCTCACGATCTCCGCGGATCTCAACAACTTCCTGCCCAATCTCGCCAGGTCCTACTCGGTGAGTGCTGACGGGAAGACGACGCGCATCGAACTGCGGCGCGGACTCAAGTGGTCGGATGGTGAGCCACTCACCGCGGACGACTTCGTCTTCACGTTCGATCACATCTGGATGGACAAAGAGATCAGCCCGGTGACGTCGCGGCTGATCCAGGGTGGACGGATCGAGAAGCTCGACGATCACAACTTTCGTTACGTCTTCAGGGAGCCGAACCCGCTCTTCAAACACCTGATTGCCCAGTACGGCAACTTCATGGTGGACCCGGAGCATTACTTCAGGCACTGGCACCCTGCATTCACCAACCGCGAGGATGTCAACGAACGCGTATCCGATCGCGGCTTCATGACGTGGATGGCGTTCATCGACTCGCAGCGTAACGCCCGTACCGAAGACAGTGCGGAAGTGCCGACGCTGCGTGCCTTCAGGGTAGTGTCGCGCACGCCGATCATGATGCGCTACGAGCGCAACCCCTACTATCACAAGGTTGATCCGGCGGGGAATCAGCTGCCGTACATCGACCGGATCGACGCCGAGGTCATTCTCGACAACTCGGAGCTGATCACCGCCAAGGCATCGACGGGTCAGCTCGACTTTGCCGCGTTCGCGCTCCGGACCCAGGACATTCCGCTGCTGAAGCTCGGCGAACGGACCGGCCAGGTTGACGTGAAGATCTGGCGGCGCCTGCACACCAGTGACGTCGTGATCCAGCCCAATTACAACCACGCGGATCAAAAGCTGCGTGAACTCTACTGGGACCGGCGCTTCAGGATGGCGCTGTCCTATGCGATCAACCGACCGGAGATGAACGAGATCATCTATTTCGGCCGGGGCGTGCCGCAGCAGGCGTCGATTCACCCGACGAGCGTCTTCTACGATCCCGAATACCCGCAGCGTCACGCCCAGTACGACCCGGGCAAGTCACGTGCCCTGATGGATGAGGTCGGGCTGAAGGACGTGGACGGCGACGGGCTGCGGGAGTATCCCGACGGCACGCCGCTCGTCATCACCATGGAGTTCCTTGACTTCGAAACGCCCAAGGCGATCACGATGGAACTGGTCTCTTCGTACTGGCGGGCCGTGGGCGTCGACCTCCGGCTCAAGCTGGTGGACCGGGGTTTGCAGTCGGCCCGGGCACAGGCCGGCCACATGCAGATGACCCTGTGGCACACGGACTTTTCGACCGACATCCTGTTCCCGATCATTCCCCGCTGGTGGGCACCGATCTATACCGGCTGGGACAGCATTCTCTGGAACGACTGGGTGCGCTACTACGTGACCGACGGGGAACTCGGCGAAGCGCCACCGCCGTCGATGAGGGAAGTGCAGCGCCTTGCGGACGAACTCCGGCAGTCGGTTGATCCCGCGCGACGTATTGCGGCCGGCAAAGCCATCCTTTCGCAGGCGGCAGACAACGTGTGGACCTTTGGCACGGTTGGGCTCGCGCCGCATCCGGTCGTCACGTCGACACGACTGAAGAACGTGATCCCGAACGGGATCTGGGGTTGGGACAACCGCTGGACACTCGCCTATCACCCGGCGACCTGGTACTTCGATGAAACCGAAGACACCGCCGCCGGGGAAGTCGCGTCCCGACACTGATATTGAAATGCGGTTACGCACCCGATTCCGGCACACTCGTTCGCTCCGCGCGGATCGCCATGGCTCCCCTGTGCGTGCCCTGATCCTGGCGCTCGCGGCCTTCGCGGCAACGCATGTGGGCGCGGATGCGCTGCAGGATGCTGCGGGCGCGGGTGACCAAAACGCACAGCTTCAACTTGGTGTCGAGTACCTCGAGGGATACGCGCGCGACTTCAACCCGAGGCAGGCGCTGAAGTGGCTGACGCGCGCGGCAAAGGGTGGAACTGCGGAAGCGTCGCTGCGGCTCGGCGAGATGTACCAGCAGGGCCATGGCGTTCGGACCAATGGCAAAACCGCGGTGAAGTGGTACAAGCGCGCCGCGGCGGACGGGAGCACGGCCGCCTTGCTCAACCTCGCGAGCATGTATGCGATGGGTATGGGTGTCCGGGCCAATCCTGAGCTGTCACTGCGTTACTTCACACGGGCTGCGGAAGCTGGCAGCGGTGAGGCGGCTCTGAATGCCGGACTGATGGTTGCCCGTGGGCAGGGCGTGGAGCTGGACTCGGCAGAAGCAGTACGCTTCTTCAGGATGGGAGCCGAACTTGGCGACGCGAACAGCGCGTTCGAGTTGGGGCGGATGTATGCCAACGGCGCCGGCGTTCAGAAAGACGAGGCGCGTGGCCTGGCCATGCTGCTGCGCGCCGCCGAGCAGGGCCACGCGCGCGCGCAGGGTTTGTCGGGTGTGCTGCACGCGGAGGGGCGGGGCGGCCCGCAGGACGACGTCGAAGCGTTCAAATGGCTGTCACTTGCGGTTGTGAACGGCGCGGACGCCGTCGCCCACCGCGATAGCGTGGCGGGCCGGCTCTCGGACGACCAGCGGTCCGAGGCGCAGCGACGCATCAACACATGGCTGGTCGGGCGCAGCCGCTGACGCCAAGTCCTTCGAGACGGGAGTACCCTATGTCCATCCCCGGATTTGCCGCTGATGCAGCCCCTTCCGATATAGCGGCGGCGCTTGGCGAAGTGGGCTGCGCGGTCGTGACGGGTGTGACGGACGATCAGCTGCGCGAGTCGATCACGAACGAACTCGCGCCGCACATGGCGTCGGTCAAGGTGATCGAGAAGGACGATCCCACGCAGTTCTACCCGGGCCGCACCCGGCGCGTGACGGCACTGGTCGAGCGGTCACCCAGCATCACGGACCATCTCATCGCGCATCCGATCAGCCGACAGGTGTGTGACACGCACCTCATGCCCAACAGCGAATTCGGCTACCAGTTGCATGTCACGGCAGCGCTCGAAGTGGGCCCCGGCGCGCGCAGGCAGGAACTGCATCGGGAAGAGGACTCGTTCACGTTCTTTCCGGAGCCTCGCCCGAACATCATCGTGGCGAGCATGTGGGCCGTCAGCGACTTTCGGGCGGACAACGGAGCCACGCTGCTCGTGCCCAGCAGTCACACGTGGCCAGCGGACCGAGTCGCCGAGCCTGCCGAGGTCGTGAGCGCGGAGATGCCTGCCGGGTCGGTTCTGTACTGGATGGGCGGCCTGCTGCACGGTGCGGGCGCGAACACGTCTGACGACTGGCGTTACGGCGTGATCCTCACGTACTCCCTCGGCTGGGTGCGCCAGGAGGAGAACCAGTATCTCAACGTCTCGCGGGAGCGGTTTGCGGAACTCACGCCGGAACTCCGCCAGATTGTTGGCCTCGACATGTACCGCGGGCTCGGGTTCTACGACCCGAGCGCCGCGTAGGTCCGGGGCCGGATGCTTCAGGCGTTGATCGCGGTCTGAAACGCCGGCCGCGCCGCGATGCGCTCGACGTAGCCCTTGAGGTTGGTCATGTCGTCCGCGACGCAGCCCAGGCGATTGCTCATGAAGCAGGCGTGGCCGAGCATGATGTCCGCCGCTGAGAAATCACCAATCAGGTAGTCCTTGCCTTCGAGCGCCTCGTTGACGGGGATCAGTGCCCGCGACAGCAGGCGCTGCGCCTGGCCGAGCGCTTCTTCGTTCCGGCGCTCGGGCGGCAGCAGCACGGTCTGCACGACGATGGTGTTGACCGGTGGCATCACCATGCCTTCACAGTAGTGAAACCATTGCAGGAATTCGGGATAGAGCGGTGAGTCGACGGCAGGCTTCAGGGCCCCGTCGGTGTGGCGCGCAATGATGTACTCGACGATTGCGCCGGACTCGTAGATCGACACGTCGCCATCGTCGAGCACCGGCACACGGCCGAGTGGATGCCGCGCCCGGTGTTCGTCCGACTTCAGATCCTTCGGGTGAAAGTCCATCCGGTTGAGTTCGTACGGCAGGCCAAGTTCTTCCAGCAGCCAGAGGATGCGCCCGGCGCGTGAGTTTGGGGCGAAGTGAAGTTTCAGCATGGTGTTGGCTCCTGGGTGAGGCTTGCGTTTTGGTCGGCGCGCATGGTGCCACGGAACGTGCGGTCATGTGCGGCGGGTTCCCACGCTGGCGGGTGACCCTGCCTGCTGGCATCATCCGCGCACTGAAGGAGGGACTCCCAATGCATGACCAGGTGATACGTGGTGGCACGGTGATCGACGGCAGTGGCTCGGCGGGAAGGACCGCGGACGTCGCGGTCGAGGGTGCGCGCATCGTGGCTGTCGGAGAGAAACTGGGCCCTGCCAGACGGGAGATCAACGCGGACGGCCTGCTCGTGACGCCCGGCTTCGTCGACATCCACACCCACTACGACGGGCAGGCAACCTGGGATCCATACCTCACGCCGTCTTCCTGGCATGGCGTCACCACCGCGGTCTTCGGCAACTGCAGCGTCGGTTTTGCGCCGGTGAAACGCGACCAGACGGACTACCTCATCAATCTCATGGAAGGTGTCGAGGACATTCCCGGCACGGTCCTCTCCGAAGGTGTGTCCTTCGACTGGGAGTCCTTCCCCGAGTATCTCGACGCCCTCGAGACCATGACCCGGTCGATGGATATTGGCGCCCAGATGCCGCACGCGGCACTCCGTTTCTACGTGATGGGTGAACGCGGCGCCGATCACAGCGAGGCGCCGACGGAAGGCGAGATCAAACACATGGGCGACCTCCTCGAGGAGGCGCTGCATGCCGGCGCGCTGGGCTTCACCACGTCGCGCACGACCAAGCACAGGGCGGCGGACGGTCGGGTGACGCCGACGCTCAGCGCGCGCGAAGCGGAACTGCTTGGCATGGCGGCCGCCATGAAGCGTGCCGGCAAAGGCGTCATCGAAGTCAATTCCGACTTCGGCCCCGGTGAGTTCGAGGCCATGCGGGCCGCAGCGGAACTTTCCGAGCGACCGCTGTCGTGCCTCATCGTGCAGGTTCGCAACGCGCCTGAACTGTGGCGCGAAACCATGGCGAACATTCACGCGGCGCGGGATGCCGGGATCGCCTGCAACGGTCAGGTCCATGTGCGCGGGATCGGCATGCTGATGGGCCTCGAAACGCGACTCAATCCCTTCCATACCCACCCCGCGTGGCAACTACTCGCGGACCTCGATCCGCGCGTCCGGTTCGAGCGCCTGAGAAGCGACGCGGCGCTTCGGGAGCGTCTGGTCACGGAGCGACCGGAGGACAAACACACCGCCTGGGTCGACAGCCTCATCGACAACCTGTTTCGCCTTGACGACGGCGTCCGCTATGAACCCGCGTCCGACGAAAGCCTGGGCGCGGAAGCCCGGCGACAGGGCGTAGCGCCCTGGGCGCTGCTGCTGGACTGGCTCATGGCGAGCGATGGTCAGGGGCTTGTGATGCACCCGTTCGAGAACTACTACGGCGGCAACCTCGACGACATCCGCGAGATGCTGCTGGACGATGCATCAGTGATCGGTGTCGCGGACGGCGGCGCGCACGTCGGCGTGATCTGTGATGCCGGTGCACCCACCTTCATGATGACGCACTGGACCCGGGATCGGACCCGTGGGCCCGGTCTGCCGCTCGAGTTCCTGATTCACAAGCACACGCACGGCAACGCGCTGGCGTACGGGCTTGGTGACCGCGGTCTGCTCGCGCCGGGCTACAAGGCCGATATCAATGTGATTGACTACGACGCGCTGCGCCTGAAGGCGCCGCGCGTCATCTACGACCTGCCGGCCGGCGGTCGACGCCTCGTGCAGGAATCGGTCGGCTATCGACACACGTTCGTGTCCGGAATCGAGACCCGCCGCGACGACGCGTTTACGGGCGAGTTGCCGGGGACCCTGGTGCGTGGCGAAAGGGGCGCTCCGACCGGTTCGTAGGCTCGCTCATGACGGGTCCCGAACAGAACCTGCCGGCCCCCCTGCAGTTCTCTGTCAAGCGACATGGCAAGCACAGACTTCGTGCCGGAGGTCACGCGCAGCGGCATCGGGTAGACAGTCCAATCGGGCCACTCCAAGCTCCCCCGGCATGAAGCCTGCGAAACCGTCGATCGAACGGCACTTGGCGGCAGCCCGGCTGACCGCAATTCCTGACGACCTGCACACGCCGAGGCACCCCGGCGTCGACCCGGAGACGCTGTCCGGCGCGCGCAAGGCGACGGATCTTGCATCTGAGGTATGGCTGGCCGGGGACTCGGACTCCGGGAGACTTGCCGCACTCGAAGCGAACCGTGCAGCGTTCGACGCGTACGCCGGACTCGGCCAAAGACTGGCCGACATCCTGACGAATTCGTATGCGCAGCTGGAGCCATCCGAGATCGAATACGCGCTGGGCGAAGCGGGTCTGCTTGATGCGGACAACCCGTTCCTTTCGGAAGCCGAACGTGCCGCGCTCGATCATGATGGCTATGTGAGCCTCGGACCGCTCCTTGATGAACCCACGCTGCGCGATATTCGGGAACGCCTGGACGCAGCCGCGGCGGAAGAGGGCAACGCGTCCGGCAGTGAGGTGTCGCAGACCGTGGGCATCAGCCGGCTGAGCGGTACGGTGCTGAAGGCGATGAACCGCGACGGCCTGTTCGATGTGTTCTACATGCAGCCCCGTTTGCTCGCGGCGACACGCCATGTCCTCGGGCCCCGTTTCAAGATGAGCAGTTCGAACTTCCACTGTCCGCTGCCCGGGTTTGGTCACCAGTCGATTCACGCCGATTGGGGCTGGACGGTCCGCACGCCCGAAGTTGTGAACGCGATCTGGATGCTCGACGACTTCACCGTCGACAACGGTCCAACCCGCGTCGTGCCCGGGACACACCGGCGGGGCCACCCGATCGGTACCGCGCTCACCGCGCCCGGGCGGACGCCATACGATCCGGTTCCGGGTGAAACGGTGCTGACCGGTCCGGCGGGAACCTGCGTCGTGTACAACGCGCACCTGTGGCACGGCGGCACCCAGAATCGAACAGCTGGTCTTCGACGTTCCCTGCATTCCTACTTCACGCGCAGTTGTCGGCCGACGCAGACCAGGACGCTCGAAGTCATCGATCCCCTGGTCCACGCACGGCTCGATCGTGCGCGACGGGCCATACTCGACGTGCCGGAGTGGGTTGCGGAACGATAGTCCGGCGCGCTGATGCGCCAGACGAGTCGTTGATCACCCGGTCATGTTCGAGCCATGTGACGTCGACATGATCGGCACCTCCCCTACGTACTGCTGCGTTATGCTGGTAACCCCGTACGGAGACCGCTTTGCTGATCTACGTCACCAAACGGTTGCTGCTGATCGTGCCAACGTTGATAGGCATCATCACCATCAACTTCTTCATTGTTCAGCTTGCGCCGGGTGGCCCCGTCGATCAGGCAATCGCCCGCATGACCGGGTCGGTGGACGGGGCGGCGTCTCGCATCGCGGGTGCCAGCGAGGCCCCGTCAGTCCCGCAGGCGTCAGGCGAGTCGCAGTTTCCGGGTGCTGAGGGCATCGACCCCGAACTCATTGCAGAACTTGAGGCGCAGTTCGGTTTCGACAAGCCCCTGCACGAGCGGTACTTCGCGATGCTTGCCGACTACGCCCGGTTCGATCTCGGCGAGAGTTACTACCAGAACCGCAGGGTTGTCGATCTGGTCATCGAACGGTTCCCGGTGTCCATCTCCCTCGGGTTGTGGTCGATGCTCCTGACCTATCTCGTCTCCATCCCCCTCGGGATCGCGAAGGCGGTGCGCGACGGCAGTCGGTTCGACGCCTGGACGAGCGCCGTGATCTTCGCCGGCTATTCGGCGCCGGCATTCCTGTTCGCCGTGTTTCTCATTGTTCTCTTTGCCGGCGGCTCGTTCTTCGACTGGTTTCCCCTCAAAGGTCTCGTGTCGGAAAACTTCGATGAACTGTCGACTGTCGGCAAGATCGGCGACTACTTCTGGCATCTCGCGCTGCCGGTGGCGTCGCTGACCATTGGCAGTTTTGCAAC
>CEUQ01054927.1_pt1 | contig 13759 bp, 12 predicted proteins | sample 361491 | NCBI WGS metagenome assembly CEUQ01 (sample SAMEA2622796, study PRJEB7988) | marine metagenome | biome: marine biome (ENVO:00000447); feature: marine epipelagic mixed layer (ENVO:xxxxxxxxx); material: "saline water (ENVO:00002010), including plankton (ENVO:xxxxxxxx)" | depth 120 m | reverse complement strand
TCTCAGAACATTCTTCCCATTCCTCTTCTTCATCCCATTCGCCTTCAATGCAAGAACCTCCATCTGGCATATTATCACTTTGAATCCATTCACAGCCTTCGACACGCTCACAATCTTCTTGGTTATCTATTTCTGAGCATTCTGCATAAACAAAATTCATCATTAAAACAGCTAATATATAATGTAAATTTTTCATAGTTTTACTCCTATAATGATATAATACCAAAGTTTAAATTAATCTAAAATTATATTTAACAATAATGTTATATCCTGAATATTTAACCCGCCATCTCCATTCATATCACCATTTTCATCATAAATATCTGATAAAATAAAATCTACAATGATAATTAAATCAGAAACATTTAAAAGATTGTCACCATTAATATCACCTAAAATTGATGTAATATAATTATCTTCAATAATTCCTAATATGTAATTTTTTGCAGCATTATTTAACCCACTATTTAATTGAATAGAACCTAAAAATTCACCATCATAACCTAAAATAGCTAATTCTTTATGGTCACTATATGGAGAAAACTGTGCTCTTATAGGATAATTAAATGCTTCATCCATTACCAATGGCAAATCTGAGTTGGCACAAAAATTACTATTAAAATTATCTAAATTTGATTTTCCTACAGCAATAATAACTACATTCTCATAATTATAATTATTTTTTAATTCATATTGAAAATCAGACAACTGCCTGAAAGTATTCGTTCAACCTGCTCAGCCTTGTGTAGAAAAATAATGCAATGAAAGATGAGTCGCATAAGATGGGAGCCAAACATTAGATCTATATGTAGGGGATGTTTCATTGAAATCCTCTAAAGAATACTCATAATTTGTAAATATAAAAGCTGTCATTATCACCATAAACAAAAACTTTTTCATATGTCTCCTTAATCTCTAAAATGATATAGTATCAAAGTTTAAATTAATCAAATTAATTATTCTATAAAAGACGTATCTATTTTTTTAAAGAAAACTCTCTAGAATCTTTGTAATAATTTGATTCAATATTTTTGATAAAATTTATTTTTTCAAGAATTCGTTTAACATTAGGTTTTGCACTTGATACAAACACCTTAATCCCTTTAGTTTTTATTCCTTTTATCAAATCTTCCAAAGCATACCCACCAGATAAATCAACCATAGAAACATCATTCATATCTATAATCAACACTTCATGTTTAGGTGCACCAGCATAAATATCTAGTATAGATTCCATAGAACCAAAAAATAAAGGACCTTGTAGCTGAAATACATTAATCGATACTTTCTTTGTATTTTGATCTGTTATTTTAAAATCTGATTCTGATAAGGGAATAATTTTATTAGTATAGCTTGACTTCCAAATTAACAGTATTTGTTTAAGAGATATAAATAATGCTAAAATAATTCCAATTCCAACTGCCATAGTTAATTTACTAGGAAAGTATGCTGTGAAAAATAGCACAACAATAAAAATTAATAAATCAGCAAGTGGAAGATTTTTTAATATAGAAATAATACGATAATCCATAATATCAATTCCTACTTTAATTAAAATAGCTGCTAAACAAGCCATAGGAATTTGACCAATTAATGGTCCTAAGCCTAATAAAATAGCTAATAATGTTAAACCATGTACAATAGATGCCAAGGGTGTTTTTGCTCCAAACTTAATATTTCCTACAGTACGCATAGTAGCTGTTGCAGTTGTTACTCCACCTAATAATCCAGCTGCCATATTTGCCATCCCTTGACCAAATGTCTCTCTATCACTACTGTGACGTTTTCCAGTTATATTATCTGCTACTTTGCAGCTTAATAAGCTATCTAAAACAGCCAATGCCGCCAAGGAAAATGCAGGCCATATCAAATCAGCTAAACGATCTAAATTAGGTATATAAAAATTAAAAATATCTTGTCCTGTATCATCCATTCCTTCTCCAGATATCCTTGCAATATCTAAATCCATAAAATAAGCAATGCTACTTCCTACAATTAAAGCTATTAAAGGCGAAGGTATTTTTGACAAAAATTGAATTTTATTTTTAAATGGGTCCCATAAAAATAATATTAATAATGAGGATACAGAAACATATAAGGCATTAATATCTGTATTGTAAATATGCTCTTTGAAATTCTCCCCATCACCTAAACCCAAAAAAGCATTAATTTGAGTAAAAATTACAATAACCCCAATACCACACATAAAACCCCCTATCACAGGGTAAGGGGTATAATGAATAAATCGAGAAATTTTTAACATAGAAATAATTATCAAAATCAACCCACTTAAAAAAATCATAGTAAATGCTACTCCTAATATTTCTTCTCTATTGGTCATATTAAACATTTGAGAAAATATTAGCATAACACCTGCAATTTGAAGGGCCTTTGGTGAAGTAGGACCACTTACTCCCACCATGCAACCACCAAACAAGCCACCTATAATACCACCAACTATTGCACCCCAAATACCTGCAATTGGACCTGCCCCAGGTACTATATCTCCAAATGCAAGATCTCCAAATGCAAGAGCCATAGGCAAAGCAATAATAGCTACCGTAATACCTGCTAAGATATCACTCCTTACATTAGTGTGGAGTATTTTTATATTTTGCCATGGATTTATTTCTTTAAGACTATCTGCTATAAATAGGAATAATCGTTTCATACTATAATTTACAAAACAAAAAAGCCTCTATAAAAGAGGCTTTATTAATTTAATCATTACAATTTTCATGAACATCAGATTTAAGAGGTTTAAAATGAATATGCTCTTTTGGAATAAAAAAGCTAGACATTAATTCTACAAATATCATATAAAGGCTAAGATAAACACCCTCCCAATTAGGTGTCTCAAGTCTATAAATATCCTGATAGATATGTATTAAATGAAAAAAGCTATGAAATCTAAGACTCCACCTTAATAACTCTAAAAAAATACGTTTAAGCATATTAGTCCCTTAATTGAAAAATAATCTTACTTGAATTTAAAACAATACTTTATAAGAAATCATTATATTTCTGCCTGCTTCAGGCATAATTGATTTTATTCTTGATAAATGATTATAGTATTCTTCATTTAATATATTATTAAATTGAATTGTAATATTTTTATCCTTTTGATTATAACCTATTACAAAATCAACTAAAAATGATGAAGGTGTATAGGTTTCAAATTCCCCTAATCTATACTGAGAATGTGTTTTAGATAATCTAACTTTATAGCTTATTTTATTTTTTCGATATCCTATATTTAAAATTTGTTTATCTGGATTTATATATGAAAGTGGTCTATTACTTGTTAAATCATCTCCTCTTACTAAAGAAAAGTCATATTCAATATCAAATTTTTGATAACTATAGTTTACATTAAATTCTAAACCTTTTATCACTGATTCTACACCTTGAGTTTGATATTTATACAACCACCCAAAAGGACCGCTACCCCATTCAATAAAATCTGCTCCTGCACAAGGATGTGAATCCCCATCTATTAATTCTCCTTCACACTCTCCCATTTTAAGCATCTGATAATAATAGGGGCTATAATTATAAAATCCAGTCAATGATAAATTGACTGGACTTGCATCATAACCAATTGAAGATTCTATTCCATATATTTTTTCTAATCCAAGATAGGGTGCTCCGATTTCATAAGAATATGTCCCAAGATGTGGTCCGTCTGAATACAATTCTTCTACTCTAGGAGGTTTCATGGTGTTCATAAACCAAACATCAAAATTAAATTTATCCATGGTTTTTTTTAAACCTATTGAAGAAGAAAAATAATAAAATTTTCTATCTCTAACTGCTCTTTCATTCAAATTTGAAAAAGATAAATTATTTTCTTGTAAAGCAATTAAAAAATGACCCATTCTAACCGAGCTTAATAGATTAAAATGATGAAAACTTTTTTCATAAAAACTGTAGATTGAAAAATTTAATTCATGAGTATCAGGTGTCCAGTAAAATCCTTCAGAAAAAAAATGTTTAAAATTTATTTCAGAACCAATGATAGAATGAGATGTCCTTAATTCAATTTTTGTATTATGTGTATTCTTTGCTAATCCAACAGCTCTAAAATCTGAATTATATTCATATTCTTTATGCTCATAATCAATAAAATTATATTTAATATCAAACTGATTAAAATTATAAAATGAAATATCTTGATGGTAATTGATTTGAAAAGCCTTCTTAATAAGTTCTATATCAACACCATTTATATGCCCCTCTAAACTTGGTGGAATTCCATAATCCATATTAAAATTTTCAATAATAAAATTAAGATAACCATGTTTAGTGTATCTAGTAAATCCTAATTGGTAATTAGATGTTTCAGAATAAGTGTTTTCTAATTCTCCAATTGGAGTAGATTGATTTTTTGTACCTCTATTACTAAGAAATATATTGATTTGATTATTTTTAATTGGAATATATAACAATACATTACCATACAAGCCCTTATTAAATGATTCTCCTCCAACAAAAAATCTCTTTAAGAATTTATCAGCTCTCAAGATTGGGCTTGTAATTAGACTTGTTTTAATAATTCCACCTATAGCATTTGATCCAAATATTAATGATTTAGGTCCTCTTATAATTTCTATTGTACTAACCTCAGCCATATCTAAAGCAATCACATGATCAATTGAAGACTGAGATAAATCCCCTGTTTCATTACCATCTTTTGTAAGCATAAATCTATCTCCAGAATATCCTCTTAATGATGGTTTTGATACTACAGCACCAAATGAATTAACTCCAATGTTAGACTGATTAGATAATGTGGTTGCTATATTTCCAGTGAGATTATCATTTAGATTCTGACCACTTAATGAAATATCTGAAGCTTGATTTAATTTATGTCTATGTGAATGAATATGGATAGATTCTAATTCTAAGTGTTGATTGTTTAAATAAACTTCACCTAAATTAATACTAGATTGTAATAAATCAAGGTGTAAACTTTCTATTTTATAACCAATCATTTTAAAATTTAAATCAATATGAGTTTCTAATTGATTATTTAAATATAATACAAAATATCCACTCTCATCAGTACTAGTTTTATAATCAGAATTTTTAATATAAATACTAACTTTACTGATTGGTTTTTTAGTTTCAGAATCTAGTACTGTGCCATATATACTATATGTCTGGGATTGTAAAAACCCCAGACATATAACAAAATAGATGCTTAAAATTAAATATTTATTTTGTGGCATATATTGTTGTAGCACAACAACTATTCAAACATAACTGTTTTCCACCACATGAAAACATACCAGAATTCACTGTAACACTTATTGGCAATGAAGTGAAATCTGCATGATCACCATGCATTAATGAAAAAGAGAATGTTGTTTCCCCAACAGATAAACCACTTAATTCAAAACCTAATACATGATGCTCATCATCATGGCCTTCGTCATCGTGCTCTCCATCTTCACATTCTCCTACACCATCATGCAAATGCCATTCACAATGATCAGATGCCTCACAATCTGTTTCATTATCAAAATCTTCACAATGTTCATGGTCACCATGATCGTCATCATCACAATCATTATTAGCTAGACATTCAGCACATTCTTCTCGTTGCTCTGTTACTACCTCCATCGCATCGTCATTGCAATCTGAAAAACAATCATCATTCTCAGCTAAACCATTAAGCCATTCACAAGCTTCTGTAATATGCCCTTCTTCTTCATACTCATCAAGCCAACCTATGCAATCTTTTACACACTCTGGAGCATGATCACCATGATCTTCAACTACTATAGAAATGATATTAGAGTCTAAAATGTCAAAATCTAAACCATCTTCTTCATCTTCAGAATGAATATGCTCAATCTCATCACCATTTTCATCTAAAAAATGGACAGTAAGCTCTAAAGTTTCATCAACATTTAAACTTAGGTCTCCTGTTACAGCACCTTCAAATTGTCTATATATTTCTTCTCCATCAAGCTCTAAAATAAAACCGTCTGCATCAGTATGACCATCTTCATCGTCATGATCGTCATCGTGCTCTCCCTCTTCACATTCTCCTACACCATCATGTAAATGCCATTCACAATGCTCCTCAGTTTCACAATCTTCCTCATTATCAAAATCAGAACAATATAAACATGTGCCATTGTCAGTAGTAGCATCAGCATTATAATTGATCGCATCAGCATTTGTGCAACCTTCAACATCGCTTTCACATGATACCGCTACCATAGAAATAAATAAAAACATAAATAATTTTTTAATATTAAACATCGTATTTCTCCTTATAAAAAATAATAAAATTAGGTGTATTTACACCTAAATAGTAAATTGTAATTTTAATGAATTTTATTAGGAGATTGGTGGAGCCCTAGAAGAAAAAGTTTGTTTTTTACTATATATAATTACAAAATTTTCTTGAATGATTAACTGGCTGTAATCATTACTATAAAAATAATTTACATTTAAATCTAAAGTATAATTTTCACTATTTTCAATAATTGTACACTCTACACATTCATGAGTTTGATCATGATGAGAATGCTCATGCAAATAATGAATATTTGAAAATGCTATATTTCCAAATAATAAAAATAATACATTACATATGATTAATAAGTTTTTCATAGTACTATAATTTAAAAAGAAAAAGTGCGATAAAAAATAAACTCTTTAATTATTGAGTTAATTATTTTTTATAAATTCTAGATTTAACCAAAGAACCATTTTTATCTGAAATAATAATTTTATTTATCTTAGAAAATTTATCAAAATTAATAGAAAAATCATTTTGCATTGATTTTAGATGAGGATTATATAAAATAACTTTATTTTTATAACTTCTAATAACCCAATTATTATCAATAGATGATTTTAAAATATTACAGTTTTTATCAAAGTGAATCTCAATACCACCTATAAAATCATCCTTACTAATCTTTATTGTTTTATTGTTTTGAACTATTCCTACTTTTTTAATTGATGGTATAGAAAAGTTATTATTTGTGTTATTAAGTATATTAGAAATGTTATCTACAAGATCTAAAATATTTAATTGCCCATCTTCATTTACATCTGACGCAATAAATTCTTCATCTGTTGGAGTAGTTATTCCTAGAATAAAATTAACCATAATTACAATATCAATAACATTAATTTGATTATCAAAATTCACATCTCCTAGATTATTATTAGATGTAGATATAATATCTAAGCTATCATATGAATTTAATAATGCATTGTTTATAATATCTGAACCCAATCCAAAATGCTGACTTAAAAGACTTTTGTAAATTTGTCTAAAATCAAACTCATGCAATAAATTTTCATTACTATCAAAATTAGAAAGGTTGGGAACATTTCCAATTATTCCACCATTTACTGTGTTCCCTAAAACAAACATAGGAGCAGCAGCGCCATGATCAGTACCATTACCCCCATTTTGATATGGTCTTCTTCCAAATTCAGATGTAGTCATTACTATCACTTTATCTGACAATCCTTGATTTTCTAAATCATTATAAAAATTATGCAATGCAAATGATAATTCAGACATTAACTGGCCATGTCTATTAATTTGATCAGCATGAGTGTCATAACCGCCTTGATAAACAACATAAAAAGGAGAATACATCCCTCCTGAAATTAATTTCGCTGCAGAACTTAATTGAATGGATAAAGAATTATCTGCATATTCCATAGTATTTATACCTAAATCTGAAGCATTTTGTATATACTCTGCATATTCAAATGCTGCATTATCAATATTCCTAATAAATTGTAATTCATCACCTCCTGCTGTATCAGGGATAACATTATCTGCCGAATCATAATATGTAGAGTCTATCATATATAAAAAATTAGATGGATCATCTACCATGATTCCAGCTATACCTTGCTCCCCTGTTAATAATAAATTATTTGTTGTTCCTTGTAATAAAGCCATTGGTATTTCAGGTAAATTTTCAGCATGATCTGGATATATTTGTTCTAAAATACGAGCTATCCATCCTGTATTTAAAATTTGTTCAGAATCAGAGGCACTTTGCCAAATATCAGTAGATCTAAAATGAGATAAATTTTGATTATTATAACCAACATTTTCAATAATACATAATTTACCTTGATTCCAGAAATTAGCTAAATGTGTTAGTGAAGGATGCAGCCCTAATTGATCCGTTATAGGCAAAACAGTATCATTTGGAATTGAAATATCTGGACGTAAATTATAATAATTTTGATTTTGATAAGGAATCACAGTATTAAGCCCATCATTACCACCATTAAGGTTAACTACAACTAATATTTTATCATTAAATGAATTTCTAAGAAAATTTAAATCACTACCATGTTTAAAAAATGGATGCAACCATTTTGGAATCAAAAAAAATCCAGCGGCTGCCATAGATGATAATTTTATAAAATCTTTTCTTGATAATTTTTTCATTTTAATTGATACTCCGATAATCTCATCATACGCTGCACAACATCCATAAACCTTTCAGTAGCCCCATCATAATAAATTAAATGCCATTCTCCAGGATCTGCACCAGCTAATAATTCATCCATTAAATTTTGTTTAGTCAATTGTGAAGGCTCTATAGAATAAAAATAAATATACAAATAATCTAACAAAGCATTTGAATCAGATAATCCATTAGGAATTCTTTCAGCAAAACTAATAGGGTCAATAATAATACCAAATCCTCCATTTAGTATATAATTAGTATATAATTTCCTCCATGGTAAAGTATATGTATTAACCCAGTTTCTATAACCAGGCCAGCCTGAAACATCAGGAGGATAAAAAATACGTTGCCCTCCTAAAGATTGCACATAAGCTAAAATTTGATGAAGTGTATATGGATAATTAATATCTTGATTTACATCAATATATAATTGCCTAAGAATTCCAACAGAGTGTGTTACGGGATCCTTATATTTAGATCCATAAAAATTTTCATCAAAAAAATGTTCGCTATTTAATAAAGCCGATATAACTGGCTTTATTTCATAATTATTTTCAACCATTATATCAGCAAGCTGTTGAACAATTTCTTCATTTGGATTTTCATATATAAAATATTTATATAATTTTTCTGAAATAAAATAAGCTGTTTCAGGTTGCAGAAAAATAATGTCTATAATATCATAAGCATCAAAATAACCAGTTCGACCTAAAAATGTTTTTTCTCCATCATCAAATAAGCTAGGAGCAAAATATATATTTAATCCATCTGTAAAATAACCTGTTAATGCTCTAGCAGCTTCTGTAACATCTTGCTCTGTATAATTGCCTTCTCCTAATGTAAATAATTCAAGTAATTCTCTAGAAAAGTTTTCATTAATTGAGCCAACACTATTTTCATTATTATTTAACCATATCATCATTGCTGGATCAAAAGTCATCAATGTAATTAAATCCTTAAAATTTCCAAGAGAGTTTTCTCTTAACACTCTATTTTGATGATACATAGCAGGCGGATATATAATAGTTTCTGCAGATGTTGCAAAATGATCATGCCAAAATAAAGTCATAAGTTCAGTGATGTTTGTAGAATTATAAAAAATATTATCTATCCACCACTCTCCTAATTCAATTTGTTGATTTTGCCATGAAATTAGTAGAGAATCAATTTGTTCTTGAGTATAATCTTGATAAACTGGAATAGGATAATTTACCCAATCACCAGGAGGGCCTGGATTTGAAATATCTCTTAAAATATATTCAACTGCATCATTTATACTTATCGTTGATATACTATTAACTTCCTCTATTGTTGGACCAATAATTGTTCTTCTTAATAAATGAGCTGACTCATTTAAACTCATTTCTCTAGATAAAGGTCTTAAAGTTGTTGAAGTTAATTTAAATGGAGCTTCAAAATTTTGTATTTTATATTTATAATTATTAATATCAAATAATTTTAAATCTTTTACATCTGAAAAAAATAATTTATCATTTAAAATTTGAAGTTGAAGCTTGCTCTCATTTAGTTTTTGTTCATTCGATATAATGATATTTGATGAGAATAAAAAAGAATAAAAAATTACAAAGATAAATTTAATCATATTTTAATCCAGTATTATTTGAATAACTTCAATAATATCTAAAACATTAATTATACCATCATAGTTTATATCCACAATTTCATTATATCCACCATCAAGTACTAGCTGAACTATTTCTACTATATCTAATATATTAATACTATAATCATAATTTATATCACCAAATAAAATACATTCAGAGCAGCATTCTCCTTCTTCAGGTGGTATATATAATCCTCCTTCACATGGGACTCCCATATCTTCAGCACAATCTATAATTATTTCATACCATTGACCATCAAAACATTCCATAGGATTACATGGGTTGTCATCAATTATTTCTCCATCTTCACATTCACAACTATCTTCACATTCTTCCATAGAATTAAACAAATAATCAGAATAATCAACATCATCTATAATCCAATCACAACCCGAAAAATAATCACATTGATAACCATTCCAACCAACTCCTAAATACATATCACATATTCCAAAATCAATTTCTGATAAATCAAAACATTCATTTGACATATTATAGCACTGACTATAATCATAAAATTCTCTATACAAAGTATAGACAGGAATATCAGCATTGTAAAACTCAACTACTTGGCCTTCACATCTAAAATTCATTTGATAATCAACAACATTTCCAAAATGGTAATCTATAGTTATTGTATCTCCATCAACATTATAATAATCAGGAATACCACCTGTATAGTCATCATCTAATACATCATCAAATTCACCATCTGTGTTTACATAAATAGTATACTTCAACCCAGCTTCCTCAAAATAATCAGTCTCTACAAATTGATACATTATAAGATTATCCCAACCAACTATATGCCATCTACCTTCTATTTCATTTTGACTAAATATTAAGGATAAAAATAATACTGATTTAATAATATATTTCATTGTACATCTCTTCAATTACAAAAAATTCTTAATTAATATACAAAATAAGACAAATAATATAAAATAAATGTTATGTAACTTTATGTACCACAAAAAGTTTTATATGAATCATCAAATCCTTCAGGAACAATTTGAAAACTATGATTAGATGTATAATTATAAGGAGTTGATACTAAATCTAATAAATCATTTAATTTATTAAATTTTCCATTTATAGATTGCTCTAATGCTAACTCAACTAAATGGTTACGAGGAATTACTAATGGATTTTGTTTTTGCATTATTTTGAAACTTTTAACACTATTATTTGAAGAATTAATTCTATCTTCCCATTCTTTTCGCCATTTTTTAAATTTATTTGATGTAAATAAACTATCATCAGATATAGTATTCAATGTTAAAGCAGCAAATGTATTAGTGTAGTCAGCTTTATAGTCATCCATTAATTGTAATAGCGAATCCACTAAAATTTTATCTTTTGCAATAGGTTTAAGGATACCCAATTTTTTATACATCATATCATACCAATTATTATAAAATAGTGATGGAAATTGATCTAACTTTTCTTTGATTAATTCTATTGATTTTTCTTGATTATCAGAAATCATTGGAATAAGTGTGTTAGCAAAAATAGATAAATTCCAATGTATAATATTTGGTTGATTTCCAAATGAATAACGTCCATTTTTATCAATGGAGCTAAAAACTGTATCAGGATTATATGTATTCATAAATGCACATGGGCCATAATCTATTGTCTCTCCACAAATACTTGTATTATCAGTATTCATTACACCGTGAATAAAACCTACTCTCATCCAATTTATAATCAAATTAATTTGCTTAATCATTACTAATTCAAATAGTTTAATAATAGAATTTTCATTATTTGAAAGTTGAGGATAATGTCTATTTATAACATATTTAATAAATATTTCTAAATCATCCTTTGAACAAAAATTTCTTGCAAATTCAAATGTCCCAAACCTAATATGACTAGAAGCAACTCGTGTTAAAACTCCTCCATTATAAATATGATTCCTATGGATTTTTTCACCTGTTTGAATAACAGCTAAACTTCTTGTAGTTGGAATTTCTAAATAATACATAGCTTCACTTATTATATATTCACGTAATACAGAACTTAATGTTGCTTTTCCATCCCCTTGTCTTGAATAAGGTGTCTTTCCACACCCTTTTAATTGAATATCATGCCTTACATCTTTAGAATTTATTTGTTCTCCTAACAAAATAGCCCTTCCATCTCCAAGCATAGTAAAATGTCCAAATTGATGACCAGCATAAGCCTGTGCAATTGATATTGAGCCTTCAGGTATTTTGTTTCCAGAAAAGTAATCTAAAATTTCTGTTTCAGATAGAAATCCTAAATCTAAGTCTGAAGCTAAATTAGAATTAAAATAAATTTTTTTAGGGTTAATAACTTTTTCAGGTAATTGTTCTGAATAAAATTTAGAAGATAACTTTAAATAAGAGTTTTTAATATTCCAATTTTTATCATTTTTCATATTTAAATCTACAAAACAAAAAAGTCTCTATAAAAGAGGCTTTTAAATCATTTCTAATATACTATTAGGTTGTATATTTTATATAATCTATTTATAATAGAGTTAATTATAATTGGAGTTGAGACTTTGTTAAAAAGATTTTTATTTTTTTTATTTATATGGAGTTTTACATTCCCTGAAAATATAAATAAACAGAATAGTGATTCTCTTAATGTTTCCGATTCTCAAAAAATTATTCATTTATCAGGGCATACTATCCTTCCTATTGCAATTAGTTATGCTTGTTATGGTTCATCATGGAAAACTGCAGCAAAAATAATGATTGCTTCGAATTTAGTAGACGCTGATCATTTATTAGCAAAACCAATCTATAACCCTGATAGATGTAGCATAGGATCTCATCCATTACACTCTCTACCAATGATTGGATTATATTCTGCCATGCTTTTCAATAAAAAAACAGAACCATGGGGAATTGGATTACTTACTCATATAGTAGTTGATTGTGTGGACTGTATTAATACAAAAGAGAGACTTGGCATATTACAATACCCTAAACTTTATCGAGAGCCTGTAAATACATATAGTGTTGGACATATTGCTTTCTGGTATGGGATGTCTCAATTTTCAGAAATTGAGGTACAGCAAATGCTTCTATCTTCATTAGGATGGGAGCTTATAGAGTTATATCTTCCCTTTAAATTTACTCAAGAAAGCTATCTTAATAAATTCTTTGATATACTCTTTGGAAGTTTGGGGTTTTATATTGGGAAACAAACTCTTAGATAATTAAGTATGATAGAATAAAAAAAGCCTCTATAAAAGAGGCTTTTAATAATAAGTCAAGGTAGCAGAATTTAAATTTGAAATCCCATACCCCTAAAACAGAATAAGTTAATTCATTATTTAGGAATTACATTTGTTGCACAAGGCCCCTTTTCTCCAGCTTCTTCTGTAAACTCAACATTTTGTCCTTCCTTTAAAGTTTTAAATCCTTCCATCTGTATTTCACTCATATGAACAAAAAGATCTTTTGTTCCACCTTCAGGCTCTATAAAACCAAAACCTTTAGTATCATTAAACCACTTAACTGTACCTTTTTTTACTTCGCTCATTTTATATCTTTCCTTATTTATGTTATTTTAAACCTGCGAACATACGAAGATTTATCTAATATAACAATAAAACAAAAAAAAGCCTCTATAAAAGAGGCTTTCTTAATTCAACATCGAGGTGGTAGGATTCGAACCTGTGACCCC
>CEUQ01069492.1_pt1 | contig 13782 bp, 10 predicted proteins | sample 361491 | NCBI WGS metagenome assembly CEUQ01 (sample SAMEA2622796, study PRJEB7988) | marine metagenome | biome: marine biome (ENVO:00000447); feature: marine epipelagic mixed layer (ENVO:xxxxxxxxx); material: "saline water (ENVO:00002010), including plankton (ENVO:xxxxxxxx)" | depth 120 m | reverse complement strand
ATTGCTGGCAACAACGCTTCGACTGCCTTTATAACCCTGCTGCGTGCGGATTCGTTGGCGTCGAGAACCAGTCGACGAAACGGCCATCAGATCCGATAAGATGCTTGTGTAAATTCCACTGGGGTTTGCCTATAAACTCGGCTGAATGTGCCGCCTAGCGATAAAAGGTGTGGGCAGCCTCACCTTTGACGCTGACCTTTTCCGTCAAGGGAAAGTCGATGTCGTAGTTGATCTCGCAGAACGTATTTATTTTCTGCGCCGTTCCCGGTTCCTGATTCCGAAATTACTTGACGGCGCGATAAGTCCGTCTTCCGGTAGCGGGACCAAAGTGACTGCAGGGTGGTATATTGCGGTGTGAAGTCTCAGTCCGACGCTGTGTTTACGACGAGAACGGCTTTCTCTTTGAAATCGGATATTGGAAGCGCGGTGCCTTCGATCGACGTGAAGGCAAATTCATGTGCGCCTTCCATCATGAGCCGAACGCACCCTCTTCCTTGAGTGCCGCCACGGCCGCCTCATTCAGGTCGAGCCAGTCACTCATGATCTTGCCAGTGTGTTCGCCGAGTACGGGGGAAGATTTGAGGCGGCTCGCCTTACCGTCTACGCGGACCGGCCAAGCAGGCATCTTAAACGGACGATGGATCGGATGAGACATGGTCTGCATGACGCCACGTTCCTCAAATGAGGGGTCACTGTCGTTCAGCTCGACCGTGTCAAGCACTGCGCCCGCTGGAATTCCCGCTTCTCCGATCATGCGCATGGCCTCCATTTTCGTCTGGGTACGGGTCCAAACGGAGATCAACTCGTCGACCTCGTCTTCGCATTCTTGGCGATCAGCCGGTGTGGCATAACGTTTGTCGCCCACCAAATCTTCGCGGCCGATCAATTTCAACAGCCGGTCCCAGTGCTCCGGATTGGCACGACTTGTCATGATGTAGACGTAGTCGTTGGAGCCGCCCGGCGCACAGGGATAGAGCCCCATGGGGGCGTTCGATATGCCCGGCACCTTGCTTCCACCACGTTCGGCAGCTTTGCCCGTCCTACCCGTGGTTGCGAGACTCACCCTCATATAGTGCAGGACAGCATCCTGCATTGCGACTTGCAGTTGGTGCCCTTCGCCGGTTTCGCGCCGCTTGTACAGTGCGCCTAGAATTGTAATCGCCATCAGCATTCCGGTACCGGTGTCGCCGATACTCATCCCGGGGCGCATTGGAGGCCCGTCCTTGTCGCCAGTCACACTGAAGGAGCCGCCGCACGCCTGGGCAATCATGTCGAAAGCGAGGTTTTTCTCAAACGGGCTCCCCTCGCCAAAGCCTTTTACTTGGGCATAGATGATCCCCGGATTGACATCCTTTACATCTTCATAACCTAGGCCGAGGCGTTCGATCACCCCCGGTGCAAAATTCTCCACAACCACGTCCGCGGCCCGGATCATATCCTTCACAGTCGCGAGTCCTTGCGGCGACTTGAGGTTCAAGGTGACGGATTTCTTGTTCGCGTTGAACTGATGAAAATAGTACGGATCATCGTCCGGTTGCCCGGGGCGCAGACGTCGTCCCGGATCGCCCATTTTCGGGTTCTCGATTTTGACAACGTCGGCGCCGAGCCACGCCAGCGTTTCGGTGCAGGAAGGGCCGGCCTCGAATTGCGTGAAGTCGACGACCTTGACGCCCTGCAGGAAGGTGAAATCGATAATGTTATCCGACATCGTCTTGCCTCCATCGCCCTCAATCTGGAGAGAGGATAAGGCGGCACTCTTGGTCGGACAGCCCTCGCTTGTAATGGAACGATATGATCCGTGGCAGGGTTAAGCGCGCTCCAATCCGCACTCAAGTAACGCGGATTGTTGTCGCGCGACTAGGGCGGCTTCGTCGAAATCGTCGATTAGACCGTGGAACATCTGGTGCCAGTTGATTTCCGCCTTCAGATGCATGAAGACCGAGCCAAGTCCTATCGCGGCCCTATCCATGAAGACGAATTCGCGCGGTGGCCGCACACCGCCAAGCTTTCGCAATTCAACGTGTACCTTATTCGCTACGCTGGCGCCGTAGAGCCCGCTGTCGCTGTCCTGGATCTTGCGAACCTCGTCCATCAGGAGTGGTGCGTAGACGAATTCCGCCCAGATATTCATGACGTCCATCAGTTCGTTGGAAATCGTCTCGAAACCCCAAGTCTCGTATGCGTAGGCCGCCCGATCGCGATCATTGTCACGCAGCGCATAATAAAGATCGATAACACCGCGCACGAAGGATGCGTCGAACACCCGCACGCACCCGAAATCGAGCAGGTTTACAGCATGATCTTCGCGAACACTGTAATTGCCGAGATGCGGATCGCCGTGGATCACTGCGTAGTCGTAGAAGGGCACATACCAGGCCCGGAACATGTTGCGGGCGACGGTATTGCGTACTTCCAACGGTGCGTCGGAATAGGACAATAGCGGTTCGCCGGCGAGCCAACTCATTGTCAGCAGGCGGTCTGTCGAGAGATGAGCGACCCGTTCAGGCACATGTACCGCGTCTTCTCCGGCAAGCATTTCTTGATAGAGAGCCATGTGCTTTCCTTCGCGCCCGTAGTCTAGTTCCTCACGCAGACGGGCGGAAATTTCGGCATGGATATCCCGCGTATCTACCGCCTTGTCTGTCCTCGCGTAGATTCGGAAAACCAGGTCGAGTTGATTGAGATCAGCTTCAACCGCGGCGGTCATATCCGGGTACTGCAGTTTGCAGGCGTAGAGTTCGCCCTCGGGGCCCGACGCTTTATGGACTTGACCCAGCGACGCCGCATGCGCGGCCTCCCTGTCAAAATCCGTGAATTTGCTGCGCCAGTCCTGGCCGAGCTCTGATGCCATGCGCCGACGGACAAAGGGCCAGCCCATAGAAGGGGCATCCGCTTGCAGTTGTTTTAGTTCATGCACGTATTCGTCTGGCAGCGCGTCCGGGATTGTCGCCATCAATTGCGCAACTTTCATGAGAGGTCCCTTGAGGCCACCCAAAGCTGCGGTCAACTCGCCGGCGTGTTTTTCCTTATCGAGGTTCAATCCGAGATAGCGCGAGCCCACGAACCGGGCAGCGAGTCCGCCAACCGCGCCGCCAACGCGCGCGTAGCGTCTGGCGCGTCGTCCAAGCGTATTGTTATCCGAGTCCGGCATACTAGCTGAAATGGGGACCGGCGAATGGAATTACCATATACCTGCAATCATGATGTGGTCCAAATTCCATCGATTTTGCCGTGAGCGCTGGCCAGTGACGAGTGTTACCAGCGATCTGGTTTGTAGATCTCTAAATCCAGACCGGTCTCCCGTCCGGCGACGAGATCGGCCGTGATCTTGCCCATGATCGGCCCGAGCGTCATCCCGACATGCGATCCACCAGTCGCGAAGAAAACGCCCTTTGCGCCTGCTGGCTCACCGAGGACTGGCCGCGTGTCAGGAGTAGACGGTCGGAAACCCATCCAGGCGGACAACTCACGTTCCTCAAGTTGCGGCAATACCTTCTTGGCAAACGGGACCATGGCGCGGATACGCCGATAGTCGGGCGGCAGTTTTAGCCCGCCGAATTCAACGCCGCTAGTCACCCGCATGCCTTCTGCCATCGGCACCAAAAAGACGGAATGGTCGCCGAGCAGTATGGGCCGTCGGAGCGCAGGATCGGGTTGCGGTACCATGACGTGGTAGCCACGCTCGGTATCAAGCAGCATGCGGAAACCGAGCATTTTCGCAATCTCACGCGACCAGGCACCCGCCGCCACAACGACGCGGTCGGCCATGTGCACGCCGTTATCCGTAGTGACACGCCAACGGGCACCGTCGCGGTTGAGCCCGGTTACGGCTTCCTGGCGAAACGCACCGCCCTTGAATTCGAACAGGGACGCGAAACGTTTCGTCAATTCGCCCGGATTTCGAATTGTTGCGTGGTTCTCCAAATAAACAGCATGTTTGAAACTGGATGTGAAAGCCGGCTCCATTTGGCGAACGGCCTCGCCCGGCAGGACCTCTACTTTGTGGCCGCACGCTTCTTGGAGTTCCCGCTCCCGCAGCATGTTCTGGAACGCCTGGTCGGTCTCAAAGATTTGAAGAATTCCGTTGCGGACTATCAGCTCTTCCGTATCGCTTTCAGAGATCAACTCGTTATAAGCCTCGAAGGCGCGGGTCAGCAGGGCGGTTTTTGCCTGTGCATTGGTGAGGATTTTGTCCGCCGAGCTATTCCGGATTAAATCGATGAACCACGGCGTTAGGCGCGGCAGGTAAGACCAGCGAATTTTGAGTGGTCCGGTTGGGTCCATCAGCATCTTCGGGACACGTTTCAGGATATCCGGCCGTGCGGTTGGGACACACGACGTCGGTGCGATCGTCCCGGCATTTCCAAAGGAGGCTCCTTCGCCAACACCTCGCGGATCGAGAATCGTTACCCGATGATTGTCGCGCTGGAGATATAAAGCGGAGGCGACGCCGGCGATACCGGCGCCGATCACGACGATGTCCATGGGGGTGCCCGATTGTGAGTCGCTCATCGAATTCTCCATTTCTTACCAGCGGTCGGGACGATATGGCGAGAGATCAACGCCAGGATCGCGTCCTGCGACGAGATCGGCAATGATGCGCCCGAATGTCGGGCCAAGGGTCATCCCGATATGTGCCCCGCCCGTCGCAAAATAAAGGCCGTCTCGATCTGGTGCAGCACCGAGTATCGGGACCGTATCGGGTGTTGAAGGCCGCCGGCCCATCCAAATCGACTTTTCAGTCGTACCGAAGCCCTTAATGAATGAAGTCGCTTGGCCGACTGCTCGGCGAATGCGCCGGTAGTCCGGCGGCGCGTCGACGCCGGCGAGCTCGACCCCGGTTGAAAGGCGATAGCCTTCTTCCATCGGACACACAATGAAGCCCCCTTCGCCGAAATGAACCGATCGGTTCAATCCGGGCGTTGGCGGTGGTAGCATGACGTGGTAGCCGCGCTCGGTATCGAGTAGGAGTCGCAGGCCTATCATGCGGGCTATTCTCGTCGACCAGGCGCCGGCGGCGACGACCACGATATCGGCGTTGTACTCCGTTCGATCCGTACCTATGCGCCACTTTCCATCCGCAGAGCCGGAGAGGGCAGTGACCGCCTCGCGCTCGATCGTGCCGCCCTTGGCGATAAAATCTGCGGCAAAGAGTTCCGTCAGGTGGCCCGGGTTCCGCATGTTCCGCGTATCCGTCGAAAAGATCGCGTGTTGGAATACAGGTTCCAGACCCGGTTCCATCTGACGGATTTCATCGACGCCGAGCAACTCGTATTGCCGGCCGGTGACGTCCATGAGATCCAGCTCGCGGGCCTTCATCGCCTCAAATGCGTCTTCGGTGCGGAAGACCCGGAGCATGCCGCCCGCATAAAACAATTCATCTGCTTTGGCCGACGCAATCAGGGGTTTGTAATCACCCCAGGCACGGTTCAGCAGGATCGATTTGACAAGGGCGTTTCGCCGGATGCGGTCCGGCGCGCTGTTGCGCACAAGAGAGAGAAGCCAGGGAGCCAGATGCGGTAGATAGGACCAGCGCAAGCTAAGGGGGCCGGACGGATCCATCAGCATTTTCGGAACCCGCATCAATATGTCCGGCGTCGCGGTTGGAATTGTCGCGTAGGTCGCGATCAGCCCCGCATTGCCGTACGAGGTCATCGACCCCGGCGGTTCCGGGTCTAAAACCGTGACCGAGTGTCCGTCGCGCTGCAGGTAAAGTGCGCTCGAGATGCCGGCAATTCCCGCGCCGATGACGACAGCCTTGCGCGGCGATACTTTCGTGCCGTCGTCCATAACCGCTGTATTGCCTCGCTACATGGTGGCTTCAAGCTCGTCGATGAGGGTCTCGACGACACCGAGCCCCTTGTCCCAGAACGCCGGGTCTGTGGCGTCGAGGCCAAAGGGGGCCAGTAATTCCTTATGTCGCAGCGTACCGCCAGCTCGCAGCATTTCCAGATATTTATTGGCAAAACCCGCTTCAGCGTCCCGATAGACGGAATAGAGCGCATTCACCAGGCAATCGCCGAAAGCGTATGCGTATACGTAGAACGGTGAATGAATGAAGTGGGGAATGTAGGCCCAATAGTGACGGTATTCGTCATGAAAGTGAAACACCGGTCCCAAACTTTCGGTTTGGACATTCATCCAGATATCACCGATGTCGTCGGACGTCAGTTCGTTCTCCAGCCTCGCATCGTGCACGTCGCGTTCGAAGAGGCAGAAGGCCGTCTGACGGATGACCGTGTTGATCATATCCTCGATCTTGCCCGCGAGCATTGCGCGGCGGGCGATGGGATCGTCGGTTTGCCGCAGCATCGCCTGGAAGGTCAGCATTTCACCAAAGACACTGGCGGTCTCCGCGAGCGTCAACGGCGTGTCCGCCATCAGGTGTCCTTGCCCTGCTGCCAAGACCTGGTGCACCCCGTGGCCAAGTTCGTGCGCGAGGGTCATGACGTCCCGTGTTTTACCTTGATAGTTCAGGAGTAGGTACGGATGCGCGGACGGTACCGTCGGGTGAGCAAACGCGCCTGATGCCTTGCCCGGCCGGACGGGTGCGTCAATCCAGGCGTTTTGAAAGAACCGGCTCCCGATCGTCGCCAGCTCTCCCGAAAAATCTCCGTATGCGTCGAGCACCGTTTCGCGTGCGGTGTCCCAAGTGATCGTTCGTTCGTCCTTGTCCGGTGGTGGCGCATTGCGATCCCAGTAGTCCAGTTTGTCGGCTCCGAACCATTTTGCCTTGATTGCGTAATAGCGATGGGAAATGCGCGGATAAGCCGCCTGGACTGCCGAAAGCAGGGCGTCGACGACGCCGTCTTCGACAAAGTTAGACAGGTTTCGTGACGAGATAGGCCGCTCGAATTGACGCCAGCGGTCTTCAACCTGTTTGTCTTTGGCTAGTGTATTGGTAATCAACGCGAATGGCCGGATGTTGTCTCCGAGGACCGCGCCGAGCGATTGCGCCGCTTCGCGCCGAATGGTTCCATCGGGGTCGCTTAGTCGGTCAAGGATTTCCGTTTCGGTCAAATCCTTGCCGCGAAAGGGGAAGCGCAGTTCAGCAATCGTCTCATCGAACAGGCGAACCCAGGCAGAGCGGCCGGCTACCGATTTTTCAAGCAACAGTTTTTCTACCTCGTCCGATAGCTGATGCGGCCGAAAGGCCCGCATGTCCCGCAACCAGGGTCGAAACTTTGCGAGTAGTTTGGATGCGCTCTGTTTGGCGTCGAGGTCATCTTCTTCGATGCGTCGTAACTCCAGTTCAAAAAACAGCAGTATTGTCGCTATTTCGTTCACTTTCTCCTGCATGGTCTGGAAAAAGCGGCCGGACTCGGGGTCAGTGATGTTTCCGGCGTAGACGAGATGCGCGTAGCTCATAATGCGGCCGAGGCGCTCCTGCTGACGCTCGTATGCCTGGATCGCCGCGCCGAGCGGTTCTGCGTCGAGTGATGCCACGCAATTCTTGTATTTCGAAGCAAATGTGTCCGCGTCGGCCATTGCCTGGTCGAGGTCGCGCGCGAGCTCCGTCGATTCTTTTCCGGGATATAGATCGTCCAAATCCCAGGTTGGGAGGGCGCCGAGTGCCGCCGTATCGTTCATGCCGTACCTCCGTGCTACCTTCGCGATATAAGGCGGCGGCCAAGGTGTCACAAGGAATCTTCGTCACGGTTTTCCTGCCCCTTGAGCCGCGATATAAGAAGCGCTGGCGATTGTATGGGGGAATTCAGGGAAGCGGGCCGGTAAAGATGGATTATCAAGCAATACCAAATTTGGTCGAAATGTTTCACGATCGGGCGAAGCATTATGGTGACGCGCCCTTCTTGTGGGCAAAGTCCGATGGCGAATGGCGGTCCACCAGTTGGCGCGAGGCGGAAGCCGAAGTCGTCAATCTGGCACGGGGTCTCGCATTGATCGGTGTCGAACCCGGCGACTGCGTCTGCTTGGTATCGGAAAACCGGCCAGAATGGCTTTTGGCGGATGTCGCGATCATGGCTGTCGGGGGTATTTCCGTTCCTGCTTACACGACGAATACTGTCGACGATCACCTGCATGTGCTGTCGGACAGTGGCGCTAAGGGCGTCATCGTTTCGACCAAGGCGCTCGCGGAGCAGGTGTGCGCGGCCGCTGTACAATGTCCCAATCTCGAATTTGTTGTATCTATCGAAGGGTTGGAGCCCGCGGATCATCCGTTCGAGACTGTGACATGGGCCGAACTGATCCATCGCGGTCAGTCAAGCGATGCCGGCTTGCCCTCATCCGCTGACATTCTGCGCGATTCGACGAGCTGTCTGATCTACACCTCCGGTACTTCCGGCAAGCCGAAGGGGGTGATGCTCAGTCACGGCGCGATATTGTGCAACTGCATGGGCGCTCATGATTTTCTAACCAAGTTGCCGGAATTCGAGGAAGGAACGGAAATCTTTCTGTCATTCCTGCCGCTTTCCCATTCTTACGAGCATACGGCCGGACAATTCCTTCCGATATCGATCGGGGCGCAGATCTACTATTCCGAAGGCGTCGAGAAACTGACGGGGAATATTTCCGAGGTTCGCCCGACAATTCTGACCGCCGTACCGCGCCTCTATGAGGCGATGCACGGACGGATTATTCGAGGAGTCGAGCAGGCGGGCGGTTTAAAGGAGACGTTGTTCCGGAAGACAGTGGCTCTTGGACGGCGCAAATACGAGGAACCCGGCTCTTTGGGTCTGATGGACTCAATGGTCGATGTCCTGTTGGACAGGCTGATTCGCTCAAAGGTGCAGGAACGATTTGGTGGCCGTTTGAAGGCATTCGTGTCTGGTGGGGCGCCGCTCAATTATGATATTGGCCTCTTCTTCACCGGGCTTGGACTGACCATCCTACAAGGTTACGGGATGACCGAGGCGGCACCAGTTATCAGCTGCAATCCCCCACATCCGAACAAGATGCATACTGTTGGCCCGCCGATGAAGGATGTTGATGTTCGGATTGCGGAAGACGGCGAAATCATCGTGCGCGGTGAGTTGGTTATGCAGGGATATTGGAATAATCCGGAAGCGACTGCCGAAACCATTATCGATGGATGGCTGCACACAGGTGATATCGGGAAAATCGATGAGGACGGCTACATCCAGATTACCGATCGAAAGAAGGATATCATTGTCAATTCGGGCGGCGATAATGTGTCACCACAGCGCGTAGAAGGTTTCCTGACTGTCGAGCCGGAAATAGCGCAGGCAATGGTGCACGGAGACAGGCGCCCGCATTTGGTGGCAGTGATAGTTCCCGGTCTCGACTTCGCGGCCGATTGGGCGAAGGCGCAGGGAGTCGAGAATGATCTCGAGGCCTTGATCCAGAACGACGCGTTCGTCTCGGCGATGCGCGGTGCGCTCGACCGGGTTAACGGGGGCCTTAGCACGATCGAACGCGTACGTCGTTTCGTTCTGACGGCCGAGGCCTTCAGCATCGATAACGAAATGCTAACACCCAGTATGAAGATTCGCCGCCACATGATTCGCGCCCACTACGGTGACCGTCTAGAAGCACTCTACGGCGGATAAACTCCCTATAAGTGAGTTCGATCATCTAGTGTCTAGCTACGGCGACGCGTTTATCGATAATTCGGTTCAGCGATCTTCGTGAATTAACTCTTCTTGCTGACGCTATGACCAAACCGTAGAGCCTCGGTGATTTGAACGACTACTGTAACGTGAAATAAGGGTCAGTGATCGCAAAGGGCGGGGGAATTTCTCCGTTCCATCAGCGATGCGGTTTTAGCGATATACCATATTAATAAAATAGAGAATTCTGCCGAAGCGTGCGTCGCATGCCCGCTTGCGGCAACGAATGGTCGAATTCTGGGAGGACGTTTGAACCGTCGCCCTTGTATACGGCATCTTCAATCATCTGCGGATCAACATAGAATCGCTAACCATCGCATCATCTCTTTAGGAGAAGAAACGTGGACGCCGTTACGCCGACAAAATACGACCCGAAGACATTCGCAGGACTGACCTTCCACAATGCCGTCGCGGCATTTGCAGACGGTTCGGATTCGCCCCGCGACTACCTTGAGTGGTGTCTCGCGACGATTGCGGAGAAAGAGCCGACCATCAAAGCACTTCCGGCGATTAACGAAGCGGGTGCGCGTGCGGCTGCGGACGAGAGTGGCGCGCGGTGGAAAGCGGGTAATCCGCTCTCTCCTATCGATGGTATGCCGATTGGAATCAAGGACCTCCTCGAAACCCGGGATATGCCGACACAAATGGGGTGCGATGCCTACGAAGGAAACTTCCCGAAGCGCGATAATGCCGCGGTGTGGGCGCTACGGCAGGCGGGTGCCGTCATCCTCTGCAAAACGGTGACGGCAGAGCTCGGTGGTTCCCACCCGGGGCCGACGAATAATCCGTTCGATTTGGCGCGGACGCCGGGCGGATCCTCTTCGGGGTCTGCCGCCGCCGTTGCGGCCAACATGCTTCCTGCTGCAATTGGCACCCAGGTTGGTGGATCGATCATTCGGCCAGCGGCGTTTTGCGGGAATGTCGCGATCAAGCCAAGTCAGGGCGCGATCAACCGCGGTGAACGCCAGGCAACCAGCATGAGCACACACGGCGTGCATGCGAACGCGATCGAAGATATGTGGCAGATTGCGATCGAGATCGGCAATCGTGCCGGAGGTGACCGAGGGTATCCGGGTCTCGTGGGTCCGCAAATGCCGCCGACCGCGAGCCGGCCAAATCGGCTGTATGTCATTCAAGGCGATGGTTGGGACGTCTTGGACGACGCGAGCAAGACGGCGTTCCAAAAATTGGTGGCACAGCTTGAGGACGCCGGAGTCGAGGTTCTCTGGCGAGACGATGACCAGTGCTATGCAGCGTTGGAACAGGCTATCAAAGGGGCCGGTGATGTGTGCAGTCGCATCACGAGTTGGGAGAACCGCTGGGCGCAGCGCAATCTCGTCGATGAATTCCCGGGCGGCGTCAGCGAGCGGGCGAAGGCGACGCTTGCCAAGGCAGAAGCAATGTCACCTGGGGACTATCGGGACGCCCTGTCAAAACGCGCGGAAGCGCAAGCGAGTCACGCCCGAATGGCGGCGTTTGCGGATGCCGCGATCAGCTTCTCTTGTCCGGGCCCTGCACCACTTCATCCGAACGATGTACCAGGCGAGCCACTGGCGCCGCGTCCGACTGGCGATGCCATCTTCAACTATCCCAGTTCGATGCTGTTCGCGCCTGCTGTCACCATGCCGTTGCTCGGCGTGAATGGCCTCCCCGTTGGCATTCAGGTGGTCGGCCAACAAGGCGAGGACGCCCGGATGACGGCGATCGCCCGCTGGATCATGGAGAATGTTGAGCCCGTTAGCGTCGATTGATCCATGACTTAGCGGACGGTGCCCTGAGCAATCGACTCAACGCTTCTCCGTCCAGCTTTCCGAAAAGGCCAGTGCACAGGTGCTGAACGGACGGCCCTCGCGCTCCGTCGGCCAGGGTCGGCCCGCCGCCTCGACGCCGTTTAACGTCAGACGGGCTCCTGAAACCGGCACCAGGACGGTACATACGCCATATGGGCGATCACCGGGTTCTGTGTGAATCAGCACTGGATCGCCCGGGTTGTACCAGGTGAGTTCCAGCTCTTCCTCGAAAGCGTCAATTTGCTCCGTCCAGAAATCCCGGTAGTCTCCGTACTTTGAAAACTCCGCTTCGGTCACGGCAATGGATGTATCGGCGGTCTCTTCATTGAGCATGCCCTGCACCGTTTCCTGGAGCCAACGGGTCATGGCAATGTTGTCCGAATAGATGCGCCAGCGATTGTCGGTGAGTTCGCTCTTCATGTAGAGGACATGGCCCGGACCGGCGGGTGAAAACAGGATGCGCCAGTAGCTTGCATTGGTCGAAACCGGCCCGTCCTCCGATACGCTCAATCGAATGAACGGATTTTCGCCCGTAAGGACGACGCGATGGGGGTCTACTGTCATGACAATTCTTCTCTAAAGGCCCTGGCGTACGCGCGGGAAGACTTCCTCTGCAAGAAGCTGCATCGTCTCCATCGATCGCGCAACCTCCAGGCCCGGCCAGTGCATGCTCATAACGATATGGTTCATGCCAATTCGTTTATTGAACTTGATTATCTGCTCAGCGACGTCGTCTGGAGAGCCGATAAAGAATCGATCCTGTAGGAGTTCCTCGAACGGCTGGCCCAACTCATCCTCTTCACCGGCCGAAACACGTGCTTGGCCAAGTCCCCAAGAATGATAGGCGCGGTACTTGGTCATAATCGGCTCCTCGGCGAGGCGGTAGGCCTCTTCGCGCGTTGGCGCCACGAAGACTTCTCGCCGTACCGGGAATTCCTCCGGGAATGGTTTGCCGACGAGATCAAGTTCCCGTTTGTAGGTATCCAGCTGGCTGGCAATCGCATCGAGACGGTCGTTCGGCCCGACATACCAACAGGTTCCCATTCGGGCTGCTCGTTTAATGGCGGCGTCGGCAGAAGCGCCGATCCAGATCGGCGGGTGCGGGTCCTGCACAGGAGGTGCGGAGCACGACGCATCGTCGAGCTCGAAGTGCGAACCCTTTAAAGAGACCTTGTCCTCGGTCCACAGACGGATAATAGCAGCTAGGTTTTCCTCGAAGCGACGTCCGCGCTGACCTTTCGATGTTCCGAACGCCTTGAACTCGACATCGCGATATCCGACGCCACATCCGAAGATGACTTTGCCGCCGGTCATGATATCGAGAGTCCCGAGCTGCTCCGCGACATCCAGCGGTTTGTGCAGCGCCAGGAGTAAAACCCCCGTATTCAGGCGTACACTCGGTGCTTCGGCAGCGACGCGGCAGAGGAACGGTACCTGCTGCAGGTCCTGTAGAGGGTGCGTGCTGTAGTGCGAGCCTTTCGTGATTGAATCATAGCCGAGCCGTTCCGCCATGCGCGCTTGTTCCAACATTTCCCGAAACTTGTCCGCCACGGCGTCTTCGCGGGGAAACTGCCCGCGCATCATGATTCCGAATTGCATTCGTGTGCTCCCGTAACCGCTTCTCCGGACCAACTTAGGTTGGCTTGTGGAGAAGTCCTTTCGCGCTACGCCCTGAAAGAGCGATCAAACATCATGGTATTCGCGATACCACGCGACAAAATCCGCGACGCCATCATCAATGGACGTTTTGGGGGCGAATCCGAAATCCCGCTGGCTCGCCTCAATATCGGCATAGGTTTCCTTCACGTCGCCCGGCTGCATCGGTTGAAAGTCAATTTCAGCTTTATGGTTGGTAGAGCGTTCGATGACCTCGATGAAACGCATCAGTGGCTCGGGCGTATTGTTACCCAGGTTATATAATTTATGCGGCGCGCCTTCCTCGGCGGCGGGTGGACGATCCAGACAGCCGAGAATGCCCGAAACGATGTCGCTGATATGCGTGAAATCCCGCTTCATGTCGCCGTGATTGAAGACTTTGATTGCGCGCCCTTCCAATATGGCCTTGGTGAATATAAAGGCGGCCATGTCGGGGCGACCCCAGCGGCCGTACACTGTAAAGAAACGCAGCCCGGTCATCGGAATACGATACAAATGACTGTAGCAATGCCCCATCAACTCGTCGGACCGCTTCGTCGCTGCGTAGAGCGAGACGGGATGATCCACCGGATCCTCAAGGGCGAATGGCAGTTTTGTATTGCCCCCGTAAACCGACGATGAACTGGCATAGACCATGTGGCGCAGGCGCGGCAGATTTCGTGCGAGCTCCAGCATCACCATCTGGCCGACGACATTCGACTGTATGTAGGCATAGGGATTTTCGAGCGAATATCGAACGCCGGCCT
>CEUQ01003585.1_pt1 | contig 13793 bp, 11 predicted proteins | sample 361491 | NCBI WGS metagenome assembly CEUQ01 (sample SAMEA2622796, study PRJEB7988) | marine metagenome | biome: marine biome (ENVO:00000447); feature: marine epipelagic mixed layer (ENVO:xxxxxxxxx); material: "saline water (ENVO:00002010), including plankton (ENVO:xxxxxxxx)" | depth 120 m | reverse complement strand
CTTTTTGTCCCAAAATTTACCCTTTCTCACTTGAAATAATTATTGTTAAGTGGCTAGTTCTTTTTCTGATTCCAGTTGCTCTTCCCATGGCTGCAGGTCTAAAACGCTTCATAACTGGACCTTCATCAACATATGCAGTTTTAATAAAAATTGAATCACTATTAACATCAGTTTCAGAATTCATCATATTTGAAACAGCACTATTTAATACCTCAATAATGTACTGAGAAGCCTTTTTATTAGTCGAAGATAATTTATTAATTGCAGCTTCAACTTTAAGGCCTTTAACCATATTAAGAACATACCTAATTTTGTAAGGAGACTGTCTTATAAATCTTTTTCTTGCAATAGCTTCCATTATTTTTTTCTATCTCCTGAGTGTTGTCTAAAAATTCTTGTAGGTGAAAATTCGCCTAATTTATGGCCTACCATATTTTCTGTAACATAAACTGGAATAAACTTATTTCCATTATGAACCGCAAAAGTCAAACCAACAAATTCTGGAGAGATTGTTGACCTTCTAGACCAAGTTTTAATTACTTCTTTATTAGAACCTCCTTGAGCTTTTCTAGCTTTAATTTCTAATTTTGGGTCAATATAAGGTCCTTTTTTTAAAGATCTTGCCATTTTAAACTACTTTCTCCTTTTAACAATAAACTTATTAGATGGTTTGTTCTTTTTTCTAGTTTTATAACCTTTAGCAGGTGTACCCCAAGGTGACACAGGATGTCTACCTCCAGAAGTTTTTCCTTCACCACCTCCATGAGGATGGTCAACTGGATTCATGACAACACCTCTAACTTTAGGTCTTCTACCTAACCATCTAGATTTGCCAGCTTTACCAATAGTACTATTTTCATGAGTTTTATTTCCAACAACACCAATAGTTGCTGCACATTCTTCAGATACCATTCTCATTTCACCTGAAGGTAATTTTAATGTTATCATACCGCTATCTTTAGCCATAATACGAGCATAACAACCGGCGCTTCTAGCCATTTGAGCTCCTTTTCCAGGCTTTAATTCAATATTATGGATTAGCATACCATCAGGTATAAACTTCATTTTCATAGAATTACCAGTAACAAAATCTACACTTTTTTCTAGAGATGATATTATTTTTTGATTAATGCTAATACCATCAGGAGCAATTATATATCTTCTCTCACCATCTTCATATTCAACTAGCGCTATTCTAGATGACCTATTAGGGTCATATTCAATAGCAATGATAGTACCTAGGATATCATATTTATCTCTTTTAAAGTCAATCAATCTATATCTTCTTTTGTGTCCACCACCTCTTCTTCTTGAGGTAATTTTACCATGATGATTTCTACCACCAGTTTTACGTAACGCAACTGTTAATTTTCTTTCTGGCTTTGATTTAGTAATTTCATCAAATGTTGGAACAATATTGAATCTTCTTGAAGGTGTGTCAGGTTTTAGTCTCTTAGTTGCCATCTAGATTTCTCCTCCTACTATATCAATTTCATGACCTTCCTCAAGGATAATAATGGCTTTTTTCCAATCAGATCTATAACCACTAGTTCTAAGAACTTTTCCATTACTTCTTACACTTGTATTTTTCATCTTACCTTTAAAATTCATTGTTCTGACTTTTTTAATTTTAACATCAAACTTCTCTTCAACTGCCAATTTAATTTGAAGTTTATTAGATTTTTTTGATACTTGGAAAGCATACTGTTTATTAGGAGCCTCTGCAAGTTTACTAACCTTTTCACTCAATAATGGTCTTATTATAATCTCAGTATTATTCATTTAATTCTTACCTAACGTATTTAAATATTCGACACTTTCTTTATCAAGAATAAGCGTATTTGAATTCATAAGTTCAAAAACACTAATATCATCAACTTTGTAAGTTTTTACCATTGGTATATTTCTGCAGCTTAGATAAAAATTGTGATCTTTATCCTTTGATAAAAAACTAACCTTTTTATCATTTATTTTTAAAGCGTTTAACATTGAAGTAACGTTACCAGTCTTTATAGACTTTAATTTTAAATTATCAACTACCTTAATATTTCCGGCTGAACACTTAGCAGATAAAGCGCTAAACCTAGCTAACTTTTTTACTTTTCTATTAATTTTTTGATTGTATTGTCTAGGTTCAGGACCAAATGCGGTTCCACCATGTACCCTTGAAGGATTTCTTAATCTTCCAGCTCTAGCTCTTCCGGTCCCTTTTTGTTTCCATGGTTTAGCGCCAGTACCACTAACTTCCGATTTACTTTTGGATTTAGATGTTCCCTGTCTTTTTGCAGCTAACTCAGATTTAACAACCAAATAAATAGAATGCTCATTTGATTCTATACCAAATACATTTTTGTCCAAATTAATTGATTTAGACGTTTTTTTTCCTTCAATATTATATATATCTAATTTCATAATGATTAAAAAGTAATAGATACTAAATTATTATTAGAACCCGGTACCGCTCCTTTTATAAATAATAAATTATTTTCAATATCAACTTTGATAACTTCAAGATTCTTTACAGTAACCTGATCACCTCCGAATCTTCCTGGCATTTTTTTTCCTTTCCATATTCTAGATGGATCGGCACCAGCTCCTACAGAACCTGGTTTTCTCATGACACTATTTTTACCATGAGAAGCTCTTCCACCTCCAAAGCCATGCCTTTTCATGACACCTGCAAAACCTTTACCTTTTGAAGTGCCAGTCACAGATACAAACTCAGCTTGATTAAAAATATTAACGTCAATTTTTTCTCCAAGCTTAAATTCTTCATTTTTCTGAATTTTAAATTCTTTTGAAAATCTCATAGGTTCACAATTATTCTTTTTAAAATGATTTATTGTAGGTTTATTTGCTTTTTTGTCAAACATATACCCTATTTGCACAGCATTATAACCATCATTTTCATCAGTTTTAACCTGAGAAACATAACATGGGCCAGCCTCAATAACTGTAGCAGGAAACTGGACACCATCTTCGCTATAAATGCTTGTCATTCCAATTTTTTTACCAAGAATAAATCTAGCTGATTCATTTATGTCATTTAAATCTTCTGAATTTACACTAGCAACTTCTTCATCAGATGCAGGCTCACTAGTTACGATATCTTTTGAATCTTCTGTACTAGATTTTTCATCCATAGATTCATCCTTAACAGCTTTTTCTTCAGTTTTTTCTACTTCTGAAGATGTTTCGCTATTAGATTCATCACTAACTAGATCTTCTGTTTCTTGTTTAATATTTTCTTTATCTTCTATCATAATTATTTACGTTTTAATTTCTATATCAACTCCTGCTGGTAAATCTAATTTCATTAGAGAATCAACAGTTTTTGATGATGTATTTAATAAATCAATAATTCTTAGATGAACTTTAATCTGAAACTGTTCTCTAGATTTCTTATCTACGTGAACAGATCTATTTACAGTATATATAGATTTTTTCGTTGGCAAAGGTATTGGTCCCATAACAAGTGCACCTGTATTCTTAGCTGTTTGGACAATTTTTTCTGACGACTTATCTATTAATACATGGTCATATGCTTTTAATCTAATTCTAATTTTGTTCATCTAATACTACCCTACTTTTGTTCCTGCGTATTTTTCTAAAACTTCTTGTGAAATTGATTTTGGAGCCTTCAGATATTTTGCAAACTGAAGTGTAAAAACTGCTCTTCCTTGTGTCATAGATCTTAAATCTGTTGCGTAACCAAACATTCCAGATAATGGAACTTCAGATTTAATGATTTGAGCATTATTTTTTCTGTCCATACCAAGCACACTTCCTCTTCTAGATGTGATATCACCTGAAACTGAACCGAAATATTCTTCTGGAACAACAACCTCTAGAGCCATAATTGGCTCCAATAAAACAGGGCTAGCTTTTTTAGCAGCGTCCCTAAATGCCATTGAGCCAGCTATTTTAAATGCCATCTCATTAGAATCAACATCATGTGTTGAGCCATCAACAAGCTTAACTTTTAAGTCTTCTAAAGGATATCCAGCTAAAACCCCTGTTTTCATAGCTTCCTGTATACCTGCACTTACTGAATTGATGTAAATTTTAGGTATTTTACCTCCAGTAATTAAATCCTCAAATTCATAACCTGCGCCAGCTGAATTTGGCTCAATTTCAATGACTACATGAGCATATTGACCTCTACCACCAGACTGCTTAACAAACTTTGTTTCATGCTTTACAGAATCAGTGATAGATTCTTTGTATGCAACTTGTGGTGCGCCAACGTGCACATTAACTTTAAATTCTCTTTTTAATCTATCACAAATAATGTCCAAATGTAGTTCACCCATTCCAGAAATAATTGTTTGACCTGAATCTTCATCACTTTTAACATTAAAGGTTGGATCTTCTTCTGCCAACTTACTTAATGCAACCGTTAGGTTTTCTTGGTCTTGTTTTGATGAAGGTTCAACAGCAACTGAAATAACTGGATCTGGAAATTCCATAGATTCTAAAATAATCTGCTCTTTCAAATCACATAGTGTGTGACCAGTTTTAGTGTCTTTTAATCCAACCATTCCTGCAATCTCACCTGCTTCAACAGTTTTACGTTCTTCTGTTTTTCTAGAATGCATCAACATTAATCTACCTACACGCTCTTTTTTTCCAGATGTAGGATTATAAATGAAATCACCTGTTGACACAGAGCCTGAATAAACTCTAAAGAATGTTAATCTACCCACAAATGGGTCAGTCATTATTTTAAATGCTAAAGCAGAAAATGGCGTATCAATACTTGGAGATCTTTCTAATTCTTTGCTGCTATCATCAACATCAAAACCCTTTATAGCCCCTACATCCAAAGGAGAAGGTAAGAAATCTATTATATAGTCTAGTAAACTTTGCACCCCTTTGTTTTTGAAAGCTGAACCGCAAAGCATTGGAACTATATCACCTGATATACATGATTTTCTAATAGCTGTTTTTAATTCATCAATAGCAATATCTTCACCTTCAAGATACTTTTCCATTAAATCTTCATCATTTGATGCAACTTCTTCTAATAAGTGATTTCTCCATTCATCAGCCTTATCTTTCATGTTGTCAGGGATGTCTGTAATATCAAAATTTTGACCATCATCTTCAGCATAATTGATTGCTTTCATTTCAATTAAATCAACAACACCAGTAAATGTTGCTCCATCCCCGATTGGGATATTTAACGGAACAGGGTTTGCGCCAAATCTATCTTTCATCATATCAAGTACATTATAAAAATCTGCACCAGTCCTATCCATCTTATTGACAAAACCCATTCTAGGAACGTTATACCTATCAGCCTGATTCCATACAGTTTCAGACTGTGGTTCAACACCCCCTACAGCACAAAAACATGCTACAGCACCATCTAACACACGAAGTGAACGCTCAACTTCCATTGTAAAATCTACGTGACCAGGAGTGTCAATAATGTTAATTCTTCGATCTTTCCAAAAACATGTTGTAGCAGCAGAAGTTATAGTAATACCACGCTCTTTTTCCTGCTCCATCCAATCCATGGTAGCTGCACCATCATGAACTTCGCCAAGTTTGTGCAATCTTCCAGTATAATATAAAATTCTTTCAGTAGTAGTGGTCTTACCAGCATCAATATGAGCCATAATACCAATATTTCTTACATCTTTTAATGCTACTTTTTTATTTTCCATAATAAATATAACTACCCAAAATGAGCAAAAGCTTTATTTGCTTCAGCCATTTTATGTGTATCTTCCTTCTTTTTGATTGATGATCCCTCATTATTTGAGGCGGCAATTAATTCTGCAGCTAAGCGGTCAGCCATTGTTTGACCTTTTCTAGATTTAGAAAACTGAATAATCCATCTCATAGCCAATGCCATTCTTCTGCTTTTAGAAATTTCAACAGGAACTTGATAGGTTGCTCCTCCAATTCTTTTAGATTTTACCTCTAATACAGGAGACACATTGTCTAGTGCTTTTTTAAAAATTCCTAAACCATCATCAGTTTTAATTTTAGATTCAATAATTTTTAAGCTACCGTAAAAAATCTTTTCTGAAATACTTTTTTTGCCAGACACCATAAGATTATTAACAAACTTAGTTACCACTAAGTCATTAAAAACTGGATCAGGAGCTATTTCTCTTCTTTCGGGTCTTCTTCTTCTCATTTTTTATTCCTTAGGCTTCTTCGTACCATATCTTGATCTACTTGTTCTTCTACCTTCTACACCAGCCGGATCAAGTACACCTCTAACAACATGATATCTTACACCTGGTAAATCTTTAACTCTTCCACCTTCTATTAATACAATAGAATGTTCCTGTATGTTGTGTCCCTCTCCAGGTATGTAGGCTGTAACTTCATATCCATTTGATAGCTTAACTCTAGCAACTTTCCTTAAAGCCGAGTTGGGCTTTTTAGGTGTTGTAGTATAAACACGAGTACAAACTCCCCTTCTTTGTGGACACTCCATCAAAGCAGGAACCTTGTTTTTCTTAACTAAATTTTTTCTACCTTTTCTAACTAATTGGTTTATCGTCGGCATATCGTCTCCTGTATAGCCCCGTAAAATACATCAATTTTTTCTTTATGCAAAAGAAAAAAAGTTTTTTTTTATTGATTAAGTTTTAGCTTACTAAAATTACAATTTATTATTAGATTAGTTATTCTTCTATATTGTCTAGCTCTGTAGCCGCAATTTCTTCTGCTTCTTTTTCAGCTTTTATTTTAGCTTCTAACTCTTCTTTTTCAATTTCAGAAGGGTTGGTTACTAATAAATTTCTAGCGTGTTTAGAGCCAGTTCCAGCAGGAATTAGACGTCCAATAATTACATTTTCTTTTAAGCCGCGCAAAAAGTCAGTTTTACATTCAATTGCGGCATCAGTTAAAACTCTAGTTGTTTCTTGGAATGATGCAGCTGAAATAAAACTCTCAGTATTTAATGAGGCTCTTGTAATACCTAACAATAATGGTTTAAAGGTTGCTGGAGTAGCTTTTCGAGTTTTGATAGTCTCTTTACCTTGCTCCTTTAACTCTTTATTTGTTTCTTGAATATTATTTTTTTCTACGACATCATTTTCTTCATATTCAGATTCACCTGGATTCTTTACTACTAATTTCTGTAATAATGATAAATTTTCCTCTTTTAGAATAAACCTATTTACTCTATCACCAGGTAAAAATTGAGAATCTCCGGAATCTTCAACTATTACTTTATGCATCATTTGTCTCACAATAACTTCGATATGCTTATCATTAATAGATACTTGTTGTAATCTATACACTTCCTGAATTGATTCTACAAGATACTCTTGCGCTTTATATGATCCTCTAATTTTTAAAATGTCTTGAGGTGAAACTGAGCCTTCACATAACCTGTCTCCAGCAAAAACACGATCCTTATCTTGAACAAGAACATGTTTACCGTATGGTATCTTGTAAATCTTTTCTTCTGATTTACCAATAACATGAATTTCTTTAACACCTCTTTTAGTTTTTCCATATTTAACAATACCATCAGTTTCAGAAATAACAGCGGGATTTGCTGGATTCCTAGCTTCAAAAAGCTCTGCAATTCTTGGTAGACCACCAGTAATATCTCGCGTTTTTCCTGCATCTTTTGGGATTTTAACTAAAATTTGTCCTGCTTTAACTGTAGAACCTTCTTTTACAATAACTGTTGCTTTCACTGGTAGTATGCTTGTTACAACCTCTAAGTTTTTACCTTTTTTGGTTTGTATTTCAAGATGAGGGCTAAGATTTCTATTTTTTGATTCAGTAATAAGTATCATTTTCTTACCACCTTCTACAGCCTCTTCAACAAAAGTTTCACCTTTAATCATGTCTTTAAATACAACCTTACCATCACTTCTTGCTAAAATAACATCTGTATAAGGATCCCAAGAAAATAAAACATCACCCTTTGATATTTTTTCATTATCACCAACTAAAACCTGAGCACCATAAGGTACTGACCATCCTGTAATATGTAAACCATTTTCATCAATTAATTCTATATTACCATTTCTTGATACTGCTATATGACTTTTTGTTTTTTTATCTTTAGTCTCTAGTAATTCAAGTTTATCAGAAAATTTAATTATTCCATCTTTTTTAGCTTCCATATGAGAAGATTCAACAATTCTTGATGCAGTTCCACCAATATGAAATGTTCTTAATGTAAGCTGAGTACCAGGTTCACCAATTGATTGTGCCGCCATAATACCAACAGCATCACCTAATTTTGCTAAACTTGTTGTGGCTAAATTAATACCATAACATTTGATGCATATCCCTGAAGTTGACTCGCAAGTCAATACAGATCTAACCTTGACCTGATTTATGCTGCTAGCACATATTGCTTCAGCCTGCTGAACATTAATAATCTCATTAGATTTAACATAAATATCGCCAGTAATTGGATCTACTACATCATCACATACAAATCTTCCAATAATTCTATCATAAAGAGGTTCAATAATTTTTTCACCTTCTTTAATATCTTTCATTACTACACCCTGTATAGTGCCACAATCCATTTCAGAAATTGTTACATCTTGAGCCACATCTACTAGTCTTCTAGTAAGATATCCTGCATCAGCAGTTTTTAATGCTGTGTCTGCCAAACCTTTTCTTGCTCCATGAGTTGATATAAAATATTCAAAAGCACCTAAACCTTCTTTGAAATTAGATTTAATTGGATTTTCAATGATTTCACCCGCAGAACCAACTAGGCTCTTTTTAGGTTTTGCCATCAAACCTCTCATGCCTGCCAATTGTTTAATCTGATCTTGACTACCTCTAGCACCTGAATCAGCCATCATGTATAATGCATTAAAGCCCTGATTATCATTTTCTAATTCATCAAACATTTCTTTGGCAACTTCATTAGTAGCGTGGGTCCATACATCTATAACTTTATTATATCTTTCACCCTCAGTAAGAATCTGTCTATCAAATTTAGATTTTATATCAAGTATTTCTTTCTCTGCTCTACCAATGATAGCATCTTTCATTTGTGGTATATGTATGTCGCTAATTGCAATAGATAGCCCAGATTCAAATGCACTATTAAAACCTAAATCTTTTAATCTATCTAAAAATTTAACTGTTTCATAGTTACCTTTTTCAGAATAAGATTTAGTTACAATTTTAACTAACTCCTTTTTACCAACTGTTATGTTATAATATTCCATACCATTTGGTAAAATTGAGTTAAATATTATTCTTCCAAGTGAAGTATCTTTAATTAATTTTTCATTATGTCTAAATGCTACTTTTGCATGTAATGAAATCTCTTTATTTTCAACTGCTAATCTAGCTTCTGAATATGACCCTATGATTGAACCTTCACCAACTTCACCATTTCTAGGTCTAGTTAAATAATAACATCCTAAAATCATATCTTGAGATGGAATAGCTATTGGGTGGCCAGTTGCAGGATGTAAAATATTGTGACTAGAAAGCATAAGTAACCATGCTTCCATTTTTGCTTCTTCTGATAAAGGGACATGAACTGCCATTTGATCTCCATCAAAATCAGCATTAAAAGCTGCGCATACTAAAGGATGTAACCTTATAGCTCTACCTTCAATTAATACTGGCTGGAATGCTTGAATTCCTAACCTGTGAAGTGTAGGAGCCCTATTTAAAAGAACAGGATTATTTGAAACTGTATACTCAAGAACTGAATAGATTTTAGGGTCTTTTTTCTCAACCATAAGCTTAGCGCTTCTTGGTGTTCTAGTATAACCTCTTGAAATTAATTCTTTTATGATATGTGGCTTAAATAACTCAATAGCCATATCTTTTGGGATACCACATTCATGAAGTTCTAACTCAGGGCCTACAACTATAACAGATCGACCTGAATAATCAACCCTTTTTCCTAATAAATTCTGTCTAAACCTTCCAGATTTACCTTTAAGAGAATCACTCAATGATTTTAAAGGTCTTCTAGTACCACTCCTTACTGCTGATTGAAGTCTACTATTATCAATTAATGAGTCTACAGATTCCTGAAGCATTCTTTTTTCATTCCTTAAAATTACATCGGGAGCTTTTATTTCCATTAATTGCTTAAGTCTATTATTACGAATGATAATTCTTCTATAGAGATCATTTAAATCTGAAGCTGCAAACCTTCCTCCATCCAAAGGTACAAGTGGCCTTAATTCGGGAGGGATTACTGGAAGGACGCTCATTACCATCCACTCAGGCTGGTTAACTATTTTTTTATTTAGGGTATTGTCAAATTTTTTAAAAATTCTTAACCTTTTTAAAGCTTCTTCTTTCTTTTGCATAGAAAACTTACCTTTTGCTATTTCTGTAAGTTTTCGCATCTCTTCTTTAATATCCAATTTTCTTAATAAATCTCTAACTGCCTCTCCACCCATTTTAGCTTCAAAATATTCTTCATTATCTATTTGATCTTCTGTAATATTTTCAGAATCTATACCATATTGCTCATCTAAATCTAAATATTCATTTTCATCAATTAAGTCACCAAAACTTTTTCCAGATTGACCAGGATTAGTAACTGCAAACTGCTCATAATAAACTAACTTCTCTAATTGTTTAGTTGTGTATCCTAATAGATAACTAATTTTGCTTGGTATAGATCTAAAAAACCATATATGAATAACAGGTACAGCAAGAGTGATATGACCCATCCTTTTTCTTCTTACTGATTTAGTTGTCACCTCAACACCGCATCTATCACATACTATACCCCTATAACGAATACCCTTATATTTACCACAATTGCATTCCCAATTTTTAATTGGTCCAAATATCTTTTCACAGAATAGTCCATCTTTTTCTGGTTTATAAGATCTATAGTTAATCGTTTCAGGTTTTAAAACCTCTCCAAATGATCTTTCTAATATTTTTTCAGGAGACAATAAACCTAGAGTAATACTACTAAACGAATCTGATTTTACACTTCTAGGGGATTGATTTTTTGTATTTATCATTATAAAATTATCCTTTTTTAAAAAAATTAATCTACAACCACGTTAAGACCTAAACCTTCAAGCTCTTTAACTAATACATTAAATGACTCTGGAACGTTAGCTGAAGGAGCATTTTCACCCTTAACAATTGCGTTATATAATTTAGTTCTACCTTCTATATCATCGGATTTTGTGGTAAGAATCTCTTGCAAAGTATGAGCTGCACCATAAGCTTCAAGTGCCCATACTTCCATTTCACCAAAACGCTGACCACCCGATTGAGCTTTACCACCTAAAGGTTGTTGCGTTATAAGTGAATATGGACCAGTTGATCTAGCATGCATTTTATCAGCAATCAAATGAGAAAGCTTCATAAAATAAATTGTACCAACAGTAACTGGGAAATTAATTTTTTCTCCAGTTCTTCCATCCCATAAATCAATTTTACCAGATTCAGGTAATCCAGCTTCTTTTAATTCGGCTAAAACATCATCAACTTTAGCTCCATCAAAAACGGGCGTATAATATCTTTTGTCAAGCTTATCACCTGCCCAACCTAGCATAGTTTCATAAAGCTGACCAAGGTTCATTCTCGATGGTACCCCAAGTGGATTTAAAACTAAATCAACAGGTTTTCCATCTGCACCATATGGCATATCTTCCTCTGGGACAACAAGAGCAACAATACCTTTGTTACCATGTCTACCAGCCATTTTATCACCAATGGATACTTTTCTTTTATCAGCAATATAAACTTTAGCTAACTTCATCACTCCTTGCTGAAGTTCATCTCCAGTTCTTAAAATAAAGACATTTTTCTCTAAATCTTCTTCAAGTTGTTTTAAGTTTCTTTTGTAATTCTTCCAAATTGTTAAAATCTTGTTCCAAACACCAAAATCTTCAACCCATGGTGACTTAAGAGAAATAGAGTCAAACTCTAAAGTTTTTAATCTATTTTTGGTTAATGACGTCTTTGCTTTAACTACAGTTTTATCTGTTGCAATATCTCTCATACCGCCACATATTTGATTTATTAACTGCTGATGCAATAAATCATTTCTTTTTTCAATAAGCTCTAACCTTTGTTGTCTAGCTTCTTTTTGCAAATTCCTGATTTCTTGCTTTTCTTCTGCTAGCATAGCTCTATTTTTTCTTTCAAACAATTGAGTTTCAATTACAATACCATTCACTCCAGAAGTACATCTTTTGGAGGCATCTTTAACATTACCAGCTTTTTCACCAAAAATTGCTTTTAATAATTTTTCTTCTGGAGTAGGATCTGTTTCTCCTTTTGGAGTAACCTTACCAACCAAAATATCTCCTGATGTTACCTCTGCACCAACTCTAACTATACCTTTATCATCAAGATTTCTTGTTGCCTCTTCACTAACATTAGGAATTTCATTTGTTAGTTCCTCTTCACCTCTTTTAGTATCTCTTATCTCAACTTCAAATTCTTTAATGTGAATAGAGGTAAACATATCTTCTTTAACGCATTTCTCACTTATAACAATTGCGTCCTCAAAGTTATATCCACGCCATGGCATAAAAGCTACCCTTAAATTTCTACCTAAAGCTAGCTCACCGTGGTCTGTAGATTGACCATCAGCCAAAACATCACCTTTCTTAATAGATTGACCTAATTTTACCCTAGGCTTTTGATTAATGCATGTATTTTGATTTGATCTTAAAAATTTTCTAAGATAAAATGTTTGTTCTTCTTCTTTTTTAACCAAATCCAATTCAGGATTAATATCTTTAATTTTTATTTTAATTTTTTCAGCATCAACATAAGTCACCTTTCCACTTACAGGCGATATCATGCATGCTCTTGAATCTTTAGCAACAACTGATTCCATTCCTGTGCCAACAATAGGAGCCTGAGGGCTCATCAATGGAACAGATTGTCTCATCATATTAGATCCCATTAGCGCTCTGTTTGCATCGTCATTTTCTAAAAATGGAATCAATGCTGCAGAAACACTCACAAGCTGTCTTGGCGAAACATCAACATAATCTACGTTGTTTGATTGAATAGTAGGAAAATTATCTCCATTTCTAGCTCTTATTTGTTTATCAACAAATTTATTATTTTTAATTTTTTCTGTTGATTGAACAATAAATGCTCTATCTTCTTCATCAGGTGATAGAAATTTTACATTATCGCTAATAGTATTATTTTCTTCAACAACTCTATATGGCGACTCTATAAAACCTAAGTTATTAACTACAGCATGAGTTGATAGTGAATTTATCAAACCAATATTTGGACCCTCAGGAGTTTCTATAGGACATAATCTTCCATAGTGAGTATAATGTACGTCTCTAACCTCAAATCCAGCCCTCTCTCTAGATAGACCACCAGGACCTAAAGATGAAATTCTTCTTTTATGTGTTATTTCAGCAAGTGGGTTTGTTTGGTCCATAAATTGTGATAGTTGACTAGTACCAAAAAATGTATTTAAAACTGTAGATATAACTCTTGAATTAATTAAATCTTGAGGGGTAATACTTTCCGCTTCTCTTTGATTCATTCTTTCAGTAATAGTTCTTTGCATTCTGCTAAGAGCAATATTAAACTGATTTTGCAACTGCTCGCCAACTGTTCTTACTCTTCTGTTACCTAAATGATCTATATCATCTGGACCTCTTTCACCATTTCTCATAGATATTAAATATTTAAAAACATTAATAAAGTCATCTTTTGTTAAAACAGGGTCAGTTACAGGTACGTCTAAATCAAATTTCTTATTGATTCTATATCTTCCAACTGCTCCTAAATCATATTTTTTTGTAGAAAAGAACAGCTTTTCAATAAATTTTTGCGCAACATCAACATTGGGTGCTTGACCAGTT